>AR_comb_assmDRAFT_10085414_pt1 | contig 18836 bp, 11 predicted proteins | sample ArasoioldDNA_FD_10543 | JGI IMG/M metagenome (IMG submission 10543) | reverse complement strand
TTTGGAGTCCTGCAAAATAACTCGAGCTGTTTCCTCGCGTCTTCGCTTTCGAACTAAACTAGTAAAAGCTAGACCTATGATTTTGCAATACTTCGAGAATTCATCTGACGCAACTGAAATATATGACATAAGAAATCTGACTACTGGACCTGGCAGTAAAACGGTAACACCAGCTTCATCTGACCTAACTGACGTATCTGACACAACTATAAAGGCCAGTCAAAATAATGTAGCACAGTCCACATCTTACACATCTGACGTATCTGACACGACAGCGACTGACACAAATAAATCCGCCGATATTACGACCGATAAACAAAATCATCTGCAATCTGACCCACCTGACGTATCTGACACGATTACAGATCCAGAAATTAACTCAGAACAAGAACCGCGCAATATCTATCGACTTGGACGATCTGATACTTGGGCTTGTGAAAATTGCAGACAAAAAGGAGATATACATTACATGAGAGAACATCTGTGTAGCAAAGCATAAGGTCGTTACAGATAAACATGTCAAAGGTACCCAAGCTTATTAAATAGAATTGTGTGAGCAAGGATAGTTGTACTCACTAATTCATAACCTTATGTGCCACCTTTGAATCTATCGGAATTGTTGAATGTAGTCAATAATAAGCAGGCCATATGTCTTTTTTTAACCGCTCAAATTAGTGCACATGCAAAATACGCATGTTGACTGAGTGGTTTGAATATATTCATAAAGATGGAGAGGCCCGTAGATAAGTCAATAAACAAAGGTTAATAATTAAAACCAATTGAGATAAATCAATGCCCTTTATTAGACATCTAAAAGTATTGACCATTTACTAACTAAACCAGATGATGACAAAATTCATTATATTCCGAGGTCTATTGTGCGCAACCGAGGGGAAAGGAAATTCAAAATACAGAGGCTACTATTAATAAATTCCCAATTTCAAGCAGTTCGTCTTTCCATTCTGTGTCAAATATAGAAAATAGAGAAGAAGAACATCGAACAAGGTTTGAGCAGTCTATTAAAGACTTGCTAAGAATAGCTAAGTCTTACTATGAAACGAACAAGAGAATAAACATTATAGTAGTAGGAGTAGGCTTAGTATTTCTTGCAAATGCCATTGCTCATACTTGGATTCAAGGTGTATCCAGTAATGATAATGCCTGGTTGGGTCTTGCTTCTGGTGGTCTAAGCGTAGCAACGTTCGTTGCTTTATTCTTTAGTAAATCTCAGGAAAATATTACTAAGGCATTTGGAAATTTGGCGCAAATCCAAATGATATACAAAGCATATTGTTTGCAATTCGATTCGTTGCTTGATTTCCATCTAAGACATGAATACGACGCAGATCTTACCACTATAGCCAATTTGAATAGTGAAATAGAGACAATTGCCACTAATGGTGCGTCGCTAGTTCAGGCAAATCTGGAAACTGAAGAATCTGACACAATTAAAACAGAATCGATGAATAAAACAGTATTTGGCTCAACTACTACTGCAGTAAAAGGAGTAATAAAATCAGTGGAAGCAAATAAAACAAGAACAGAATCTGTGGAGAGTAGTAGCTAAATAGTATAATACGTTGTGAATATTATGAATCACAAGAATATCTGTCAATTATTAGTAGTACCACTGGCGATAGTGTCAGTCACAATAGTAACACTATTACAACAAATGATGACAAAATCATCATCATTATCATTTACTATGAATTAGATAGTAAATGAAATGACTTAGTACAAAGGATTAGGAAGTTGGCTGTTATTGCACCAGAAGATAGGATCTATCTATCATAGATATTTGAAGGAATTCATATGAAGAGCACTATCAGTATATGATACCAAGTCCTTTACAGATTGTGTGGAATGATGCTGCTGTTAAATGGAAATCTAATATTCAATAAATGTTATTATATATTTCTCATTAAGTTCTGTATTATCTATGACATAGATTCTACTTATTCAAACACTCTTCGCAATAGTATTTTTCGAGCGAGGCACGGATAATTTTGATCTGTTCATTTATTCCAGCAACTATTATATCTTAATATGAAATCATTAGTGACATGATCCCATCCCTCCACAGAGTAATGTCTGAGACGCTAATAATATGAACGCTATGACTTGTAGTTTTTGTACAGTATTAGATTTCTCTAGTTAACTATTATTTTTTGTTATTGAGTTATCAGTGTTGTAATCTACAATAGATAGAATATGAATGTGAAGTTATAATTATGCCAGTATTGTAATCAGACATCATTCAAGCCTCAAATTTTAGACTATAACTATTGATAATCTCCTTGTTAGAATACTTTCTCGTAAGAGTATAAAGGGTTTCTCCTTCCTTATGACAACTTCAATGTATGGCAGGGCTAATCTACTTTTTTCTTCTCCATTATCTATCTAACATGACTTCGTGATTACAACAACACGAATACTCTCCGGATCTGACGCCATACACGTCATATAGGTCAGATAGTCTAGATTGAGGGGATTTATATAGAATTAAAGACTACGTGCCATACACGTGTCATATAATTCAGATACGTCAGATCGTTACAATACACAAACAGTCCTATGTGAATAGTGATTATTAGCTGCCCGAGTGTAAGATATGTCAGATACGTCAGATAGTTGCAACAAGCAACATCTCTGATTAAAGATTAGTTGCTGCCAGTCAAAGCTCATAAACGTCGAAGCTATCAGAAACTTGTATTGATTTTACAGTACAAATAACTATATCAGTAGATCGTAGCAAATTAAGTGAACTATGTATTTAATCCTGTTAATACGGGCTGCTCCATCAAATCAACTAAAATCTGGTAGATTGAGATACTACTACAAACTCCAATAGTACGTCCTCATTTACCGAATTTCCTCCGGCTAGCATATCAAGTATTTGCAGTTCATTTAGTAGTTTGTGTCAAATGTATTGATCCCAGTTCGCTAACAGAAGCGTTGCTCATAAATCACAATCATACAATATTCTTTAATATGTATTGTTATGAATCGTTATATTCCTACATCTTATCATATTTTCGTATGTATACTGGGAAAATACATTGCAAACTGATTAGCGTAATTGTAGCAGTATCATTCCTAGTATATTGGAAGGCGCAATTATTGTTCAAGTTTGTATTATCGCATTCAATATTATCTACTGAATTGAGCAAAATCTATAGATCGCGTTTAGTATTTTTTCATGCGATGAATTCCTGCAAAATCCCACAAATTTTTATTGTTTCATTAACACTTGTTTTAATTGTTATCTTGTTCCTTTCCACTAATATGGAAAAAATGGTACAAGCAATGTCAACAATATCGTCATACAATACAACAAGAACTTGGCTAACGTACAAGGATGAATTACTTGGAATAAATATACAACATCCATCTAGCTGGTCAAATAAAACATTCTATCAGCCAAACGATACTTCTATCGGATCTGTTAGATTTTTGTCTCCAGTAGAGAATAACTTAGATAAATTTCACGAATTTCTCTCGATAGCCATTCTTCCTATTGAAAACACTACCTTGGGTAGAATAGACATTGGAGACTCAAATCGTCCAAACTTCAGGGTAATTAATATGGCCACTCTTACTGCTGATGACAGACTTGGCAAGGTACTCTATACATTCACTTCTCCCAATTATGGTAGTATCGAGGCAGTAAAATTTATTGTCGTATATGGGAATAAACAATATTATATCACATACTATGCCCAAGCAGCCAAATTTGACTTGTTCCTTCCTATTGTACAAAAGATGATGGGATCGTTACAAATACTGAATTCATATGATAATCCCATCTTAGGGGTGAAGCTAGAATATCCGTTTTACTGGACAGTAAGAGAACAACCAACTTTCCACAGAGCCATATTCTCTCCAGATCTAGATAAGAGAACTACGATTAGTATACAGAATCTAACCAACTCTAAGTGGACAACCGCTAGCCTAATTAACAAAACAATTAATGCTACCAAAAATTTCTACCTCAATTTCACAATTGATGGCATTAAGACGCTGAATATAGAGAAAAACAGATTTCAGATATTTAATTATACCTACGGAGATGGAAGATCTGTTTTTATAGTGACTGATGCATGGCTGCAACAAGGTAATCATATTTATCGTATCACATACAAGGCAGATTCTACAAAGTATCTGACATATTCGCCGGTTATGCTAAGGATATTGAACTCATTCAAAGTTATTGGATATTTACCATATGTAAACTTCGATCTCGGAATAATAACTAACTCTCCTGCTGAATGGAATACTACAGAACGTACCAACAGCGTTTCTTTTTCCCCAATACACAAAAACAATGTTAGATTCAGTGTCTCACGTCAAGCAACCAACTCGCAGATTTCTCTTAACGATACAGTCAGACATATAGTTGATCAATATAAGGGAAAACAGTTTGATTTTCCACAATTGCATTTAATTGCAAAAGAGCCTATTACTTTTATAACTAACGTTACTGCTTACATGCTTAATTATTCCATTACTTATCCTTACACTGGAATAATATATTTCACACAAATTCTAACAATTCATAATGGCAGCTTGTATTCAATTTCATATAGTATTCCAAAATCTGAATATTCTAAGTATTTGCCAGCGATTGATAAAATGATTCAATCATTCGGGATGTTTGATGTAGTAAAATATGTAAAAATATTCGGAAATAATTCCGGGGCCATATTAGAATATCCGGATGTGGGCAATTGGACGAACAATATAGCAATTGCAAACAGGAACGATAATTATACGTTTTCTATATCTAATCCAGACTTCAAATTCTATATCTTTCCGTATAATAAGACATTAGACATGCTGGACACCCCAAGGATTGATAATTATAATCAGAATAGGATTAAATTGGAATATAATAACATTAATCGAACCTCTATTAAAACTACGTTTGAGCATAGTGTGTCTGCACACAAGATGACTTTCTCCTATTACAATCAGAGTAATGGTTTATACAACAATGGAATCCAGCTTTCTACCCTATTTCATGGTAACGCATTTGTAATTAGTTACACCGGTAGCCAGGATACCTATAGTCGATACTTGCCCGCTGTAAGTCAAATTATAAATACTTTCAAAATAATTGAGGTTCAGAATAGTATTTTAGATGGAAGTTCACCTGATCCTATCTTGCATTTTAAATATCCTCATGATTGGATTCTAAATAAAACAGGTCCAAATATTTCAATGACACCACCAAAGATAACCAATGATTCTTCTATTGTTTCTTTGGGGATTAATGTGCGTCCTACAGGAAACAGCAATTTAAGTGAGCTTGTAGGTACTGACGTAGATGGCCTTAAAGTTCAACCGTATGTCTTCAATTATAAACTAATTGATTCCAATAAAACTACACTGTTTGATAATGTTAGTAGTGCATTCAAAATAGCATACACATATGTATATGAAATTAATACAAATAGACGTCCTTGTCAGTGTAATATCGAAGGGGTATCAATTTACACTATTTTAGGCAATAGGCTATATACTATTTCTTATTCTGCAAGCCAAGATAAATTCTTCAGCTATCTACCGACTGTTAATGACATTATTCATTCTATGAGAATCCAGAAACTAGTAAATGGTTACTCTACCAAATCAGGACTCCAGACGAGTGCTTCTCCTGTTGATTTGGCGATAAACCCTGTTACAAACAGAATATATGTGGCGGTACCAGCGACTAGACAAATTCAGGTGATAGATGGTATCACGGACCATGTTATATACAACATACCAATTGGGGCTTATCCTAACTCAGTGGCTGTAAATCCTGAAACAAATAGGATATATGTAGCTAGCCCAGAGACAGATATTCTATATATTATAGATGGTCTTACAAATAAGATAGTTCATCAAGTTAGAACTGGCCCTCTTGTAGGTGATATAGCTGTTGATACAAATGAATTCGGAGGATTCAGAAGTCTAGTTTTTGTAGCGAATGCAGGAGGCGATACTGTCTCTGTCATAGACGACACACTTGGTAAAGTATTGGCAAATGTCACCACAAGTGATGGTCCTTTTAGGATAGCCATAGATCAAATTAAAAATAGAGCATATATAACAACAGTTTCATCTATTGACGTCATTGATTACAATACAAATAACATGGGCCGCAGATTCAATGCAACTAACTATGATACAATACATATGAATTCGTCGCCATCTGGCATAGTAGTCGATTCTGCAACAAGCAGAGCATATGTAGCCAATGGAACAAACACGGTCTCAGTGTTAGATACTGTGTCAGACAAATGGATTCCAGCTATTATAAGGGTAGGTTTATTTCCAGACTCGATGGCATTAGATCCAAAAAATGGTAAGATATATGTAGGAAATACAGGCGAAAATAAGGTTTCAATAATCGATACTTCAACTTATCACTCGAAAAATATCACGACAGACAGCATTCCATACGATGTAGCAGTTAATCCAGAGGTTAATCGAATTTATCTGGCAAACTATGATTCTAGAACAATTTCTACAATAGATGGTAATAGCGATAGACTAGTGTCTGCAGTAACATTTCACATTAGTCCTCCAGGAGCTGGACATATCGAATGTAATCAAAAAGAAGTGTCTGAAGACAGATATGTCAGGATGAATGTAGGTAGTCAATGCAAACCCATTGCAAATCCCGGATTTATTTATAAATCTTGGTCTACTAATAATATTCCATCTAATTCAAGCTACACAATAACAAATGTAACTTCTGATCTTATTCATGAATATGAAAGTATATTTTTCAGAGAGCATAGTGATTCTAATCCATCTAACTTTATAGTTACCCAATATGGAACCTATACTTTCAATTTTACATCTTTCTCATCGGTTATACAAGCCCTAAGTCCGTATATCAGTGTTGGAACTCTAATTACGGTCATAGTTATTGCGTTGAAACCATCGTTAAAGAAAACGAAAATTACAAAGCGTTATAAAGTGGAATCTGCAATTATCCCAAAATATGGAAGAGATAATAATGTTCTGACAAGTAAAGAAAAAGAAGAAAAAAGCGTCATCTCAAAAACTGAAATTATAGGATTTAATGCAGCAATTATTACAGGTGCCCTGATTCTCCTGACTCTTCAAGGATTCAAGGGTACGATACAGACTCAAATAACTATCATTACTGCTAGCATAGTTTTTCCTTTCGCGCTTTCCGCAATATTTGCCATAACTAATAAAGAGAGACTTCCAACTCGACTAATGATCGCAGGACTCATAAATCTGATGATATCGGTAATTCTACTAGCAACATTCCATATAGTTAACTTGTGAAATAGGAGTGAAGTAACTAGGATCAGAAAAGAATGCCGATTATTCTGATGTCGGTCTAGTGAGGCAATAAGAAGAAATTGCTCTAGCGAGAGAAATGTGTGCGCCACTTAAGATGACTAGACAACTTGTGAACCGTGAAACGCTAGGCAAGATCATAGCTCAAACAAGTGGCGCGATTTCGATGATTAATGACTCACATTATGGTGTTAGATCGACATCTCGTGACAACACTTATACTGTCATTGCAACTCAATCAGGAGGGACTTGTTCATGTCCAGATTATGCGCGCCACAATGTCAAGTGCAAGCATGTATATGCAGTTGAATTTTATTGTAGTCAAAGCGCGACTTTTTAGCCTACTGAATCAAGGAGTTAGATGAATTGAGTGAACTCATGTAATATTAAAGCAATCAAAAGAAAAAGTCTCCTAACCTTAAATTCGGGTATATAGATAAGATAACAAGAGAAAAAATGCCTGTAAATGTTTGTCTTGGAACAAATGCGGAAGAATTTGAAATAGGTGTGAATCCTACCAGCGGCTCAACCAATAATGTATTTGCTTCTCCTAACCAGAAGGAAAATGGTTCAAATGTTCCGATTCGTATAACAGGAGTTGAAGAATACAAAAGGATCTTTATAGACAATACAGATAATCCTTACCTCATATACGGTCTGGAAGACTTTTTCAAGAATGGAGGAAAATATTGCTATGCTTATAGATCGACCAGAACTTATGAAAACAATACAAGAGATTCTATTGCGTGGAATTTGGAGCATGTTCATCACAAGTAGTACAAAACTATGACGGGCAAACAAACTTGAATTCACTAGGTGTAAACACTATTCCCCCCATTTTGCGGTCAAGGAATCCTAATCTGGGGAGCAAGAACTGTTTCGACCGGTACACAGTGGAAATATATAAAGGTGCGACGTCTGTTTATATTTATTGAAGAATCTATAGAACAAGGAACAAAGTGGCTTGTATTTGAACCAAATAACGAAAAAGTCTGGTCAAGACATGTTTCAACTATTACAGACTTTCTGTCGAAAGCGTGGAGAGACGGAATGCTCACGGGTAACACTTCCGAAGAAGCCTTTTTCGTTAAATGTGATAGAAGCACAATGACACAGAACGACCTAGATAATGGCAGGTTAATAGTCGTAGTAGGTTTCGCACCGCTCAAGCCTGCAGAATTTATAGTAATCAAAATACAACAGGCTAAATCAGGAGCAAAGGATGAGGAGATATGAATTCGATGATATAGAAACGTCTTCAAGATTTTATCCGTATTAAAACTTTAGATTTGTACTTGAAATAGATGGTATAATTCAGGCTGGGTTTAGCGAGGTGACAATTCCTGATATATCTGCTGATCCTATCGAATACTGTGAAGGAAACGAGATTCCAACACTAAGAAAGATCCCAGTGCCGATAAATCAACAAGGTAACGTTCTAAGGTATAGGATAACAAAAAATTCAATCGATTCTAGGCATTGACACTGGACTTATTCTATCGGCAGTGCAGATGAGAATGTATTTCTTTGCGCCCCCTAGCCTTACAGATTTGAGAATATCTAGTTTTAGCTCACCCTACATCGTGATGGTCTCTAATAATGGCAGTATGACTTCTTTTAACAAATCTAGAAACAGCTTTGGAAGTATTTCTTAATGAGAGACCTAGGAAATAAAGATACAGACAATATACTATATTCTCTGGTCCTGTTCTTTTTCTTATTTGACACAGCATAATTTATATCTGAGTCATAAAGTTATGGATTTTTCCTTAGCTTTACAGAGCCCCTATTTATAATGAATGTCTTAATAAGTACTAATTTGTATCATTTATGCATTGAAAGATACTAATAGAGAAGCTATGAATTCAGGCAGACACCATGTTTTTGTAGCCTTGTCGGTGCTTCTTATAAGTACGATAATGAGTATGTCTTTGACACTATATAGTAACCACTTATTAACAGCACAGAGAAACGGTCAGACAAATAATGTCACTATGGCTAACAACAGTAAGCAGAATTCCATTAGTATAATAAATGGATTCTCATTGACATCAAATGGCGATAACAATGTTTCAATAGTTCCTGATGCCTCCACACTTGATGACAAAGCATTTCAACCAGACCCAATCAAGATAAAGGTCGGGGACAATATCACGTGGACTAACAATGATACGATCCCGCATACCATAACTTCAGGTACAGAGGGGGCTGCCAATGCTGGGTCAGAATTTGACTCTATTATCCTAGCTACTAATCAATCCTTCGAACATAAATTTGTTAGTAAAGGTGAATTTCCATACTTCTGCAGAGTTCATCCTAATATGGTAGGAGAAGTTGTAGTAGCAGACTGATATATACAAGCAGATCTGAACTGACGAAGTGTGATGATTGACCCGCAGTGGATTGAATATTCTTTTGGAATTGAGAAAACAACTAGCTATCATAATCCTCTAATAGAATCAATAAACCAGATAATAAAAAGTCTACATGACCATGACATTGATACGTAGGTAAATTCTGCGTTCACGATGATGGTGATGCAGAGTAAATTAAGGAGTTCTAGAGTTGCGAAAGTGGAATCTCATACTAAACCTTTGTGCCGCCCTATAATAAGATCCTGAAGTCTTGTTTGTATTAAATTAAAACAAAATACAAAGGCATACAAAATCCACATACAAAATAGATGAGAAGAACGACAAATTGTCGTTCTCTAAAACAAGCTGAGGAGACTGTCCTAGTTATGATAAATGCTCATAGAAATTCAATAATAATACCAGGTTCTGACTGGAACACTATAAAAAATAAAGGATCTAATTATAGGAGAATTTCCTGCAGACAATGCATTAGAGCTAGAGTCTAAGTCAAACGAGAGTAACCAATAACATGCACAAGTGGAAGAACTAAAAATGCAAACTAAATGTGCGCCCCAATATTCACCAAGAAGATAAATCCTTTGAGACGGAATTCAACTTCCATTTGATCATCTATGCGGCCAACAGAGGGCATTCTAGAGTAAGCACATCAAAAGTATTTCTTCTTAAGATAAGACGAGCTCTAACAAGACATGATAATATAGAATTTGGGCCAATGATAACAAGGACATCAAATGTCGTCCCTTTATCTGTAGTTACAGCTGATAAGGGATATGATAGTGAGGATAATCATCTTTTAGTAAGAGATTACTTAAATGCATTCAGCATAATTCCATCTCGATATGAACGAGTACCTATATGGAGAACACATGGTAGGTATAGAAAGCAGATGAACGTGGTTACTCCAAATTGCTGTACAATCAACTAAACAGAGATGAAACCATAGTCTCAGTAATCAAACGATTGTTTGGGGAGTATCTAATGTCTAGATTGACTAGAACACAGAACGGGGAATTATTGTTCAGATGCATAACCTACAATATACAGATATGCATATACTAACTATCCTTGTAATATTGATGATGTTTTCTACATAGCCTAAATTGCTATAGTTATACTATTCTATAGCCTTAACAAAGCTTTCGAAGATGGCATTTGTATAAATTTTTTTGTCATCAATATTAATCATATTGAATCCCGGATGATCGTTATCCTTAATATAAGACCATTCCCAAAATGCACATCCATAAACAGAAAAATCTTTCAATCTTCTAACATATTCCTTTAATTGGTTTTCATTTATTGTTATCCCTTTCTTAATCCCAGCATTAAATTCACCCACATAAATAGACACATTACCCATAAGTGAAGACAGTATCTTGTAGTATTCCATAAGCAGAAGTGATGGTGGATATGGATGGACATCCAAAGTAATCCTATTCCTAATATCATTAGTTGATGGTATTGTTTTCGCTTGTTCTGTTGGTAAATTGATAGCATTAAGTGATGCAGAATTGCTGTAGCAAAGGAATAATTTTTTATCAGTTATTGTACTTATTTCTCTTATAATATGATCATGATAAATTCCAACCTTTTTGAAATCTTCCTGCCTAAATAATTGCGGTTCGTTTAGTATTTCAAATCCTAAAGTTGATTTCTTATCTTTCAATCTTTTAATAAATGTCTTGAGATAGTCTAATTGAGCATCCCATCCTTCTTTTCCATCACTAGTCCTTAATTTATTATCCCACCATCCATTCCAAAATTTTTCCAAATCCTCATGACTCGGTGGATTCAATGAATTTTCCTTCAAGTGATCTCGTTCAAAATATTGGCTTAATATTGAATTAGGGAAGCCAATACCATAGCCAAGGTACGAAGAACATTCCCATTGATGATTATCATATACGCAGGATATATTATACTTGTCTGCTATATTCGAAATATAATCAATCTCTTCCATGAAACCCTGAGGGTCGTTTTCATATGATTCCCAGTATAAAGGTACCCTGATAGAATTTATTCCAGATTGTGAAAAAGCTTTAAAAGAATCATCAATATAGTTATTTGGGGGCTCTGATGTATTAGGCCTATTCTGATATACCGCACATCTAAAGCCATGAAAGTTAACCCCTGATAACACTAAATTTTTAATACAAGGTCACATAATAAGTTTCTTGTAATACCAGAAAGCTAATGACACAATCTTCTATAAACAATGGTTCACACCTCCGTCAGGAAGAATCAATACAGAAATCATAACTAAAATAAACTCTAGTGTACAGAAAAGAATGTAACCTGTCAGAGCGCATCGTGTACCTAAACAATGGTATCAAGAATGTATCCTATAAAACAAAAAATAGATACAAATGAATATGAATAGTAGGGTGTCAGATGATTTAAGAAGATCTCATAATTCAATCGCAGGAAAATATCAACAGAATTAGGGAAGACATTACTTGAACTCTTCATGAAAACTGTATTTCTTGCATTCTTTGTATTGATAATTTGACTTCTTTTTTGTTGATTTTCTTTTGTATGAATACTGTAATAAGATTACACTCTGACAGTATTCGATATTTAATGGGTTGTCTAACTCGCAGAATAATGATATTTACTGCTGATGATAATTGCAATAACAATAGCAAAAATAATTCCCCATGATCTTAGGCATAGGTAAGAATCGGAAAGTAAATCCTTTTATTTGCATGTAAGTTGAAGTAAAGAATTAGAAATTATATATGTCTACATAAATATTCTATTATAATAAATCCAGCCTCACTAAAAGCCAAATCGAAACAAAAAATTATTTTTATTTACCAATAATAAAAATAATGTCAACATTTTGTGATATCGTCTGTTCGCCTGCAATGATTGGTGTTGAAGGATTTGAAGCCATAGTTTTTGTAGCAAAATCTTGCTGCGGTATTAGAGATGCTGTAAATTCTAAAAGCTTAATGGATTTCACTCCAATTATTTTTAATCCTAGCGCAGAGGCTGCAATGTCAGCTTTCTCTACGGCGTTATCAATCGCAGGCTTGATCAACGAATTCTTGATTTGTTCTAGCCTCTTATCAGAAATAGTGAAATCTATACTATTAATATTGTTGGCTCCTGAAGTTATTGCGGTATCTATCCAATTTGATGTTGCGTTAATATTAGAGCTTTCGATTAAGATGGAGTTTCTCGCTGTAAATCCAATCAGATCACCTCTGCTTGATTGTGAGTAGTTATAATTTGGCGAAATATCAAATGAGGCTGTATTTGTCTCATTTTCTTTGACTCCTACTTTTTTCAATGCAATAAGTGTTCTATTCATTATCTTTGAATTGGAAGCTAATGCGGCATCAGCAGTTTTATTAGCAGTCTCGACACCTAAAGAAAGTGTAATTTTATCTGGTTTTACCTTTATCATAGATTTTCCAGAAGTAGACAACGTACTATTGAAATCGTGACTGGATACTAATATAGTGTGGTTGCCTTGTGAAGACTGAGCATGTGATGAAATATTCGACGAAAGACAGACAATGGTGGGTATTACCAAGATTAATGTAGTAATAAGGATCTTGTACATTCCGGATATTTCATGTGTACGGTATTATATTTGTGTTAGGTGGAAATGATGTTCCTTGAAATTTGTCAACTTCCAATGTGACTTTCCTGGCCATGATTTGGATTTTCTAAGGTCATACTTAAGTTTTTCTGAGTCAGACTAAAGTGTACGTTAGTCTAGAAAGAAAAATGTATGAGGCAACTTCATATGATTATACTCGATACAGTGGATATAATACAAACTGGGATTACCAACAAATACGTTTGGTATCGCTCTAGAAATCATATCATACAGTCAAAGCTTTGTAAGAATATAATACCAATAGTTTATTCTTCGTATAATACGTCGTAGCACCTGAAGATAGCAAGGCCTAAGTAAGAAAGATCCTATACCAAGCAAATGTTCTCTAACTAAATTTGACTAATGAGTAGCATATAGTAGACAGGAAAAGCTATTTGTAGCATCTCTTCCTTAGATTTGTTTGATCGTCTCAAGAGGGAGTATGAAATATATCATTTAAAAATGTTTTCTGAATTAAGAGATCAAAGAGATCTACATGTCTGGGTCCAATTGGTATTGTTGGCATTGCAAACTATTTGGTGACAAATTCTATATGCAAGTCACATACTAAGAGGTCTCCTTAGAAAAACAACAGGCCAAAGTGCGATGGTGACATACGGAACACTTGGAAAATACCTCGAAGAAAGCATGAAAGATATGACACAAAAACCAATTTGGTCTGTCGTAGGTAATCAAATTTTGAGTTTAGCAATTACAATGTCCTCAACACAAGATCCGCATTCATACGTAGAAGAAATAAAGACGATTTTTGCACAGCGTATAAACGGATCATCGATTTTTGACATTTATGATTGTTCTAGGATTATAAGGGAATTACAAAGTATCTTGGGAGAAGAAAGCTTCGTAGACGATTCCATAAACAAGTCCCTTCTGATACAGATGTGCGGCGCGCCAGATATAAAGTTCTCTAATATTGGCATGGGCGACAGATACCTATTCCTATTGATTTACAAAAGGATCCGTTGGAGGTAGTTCCTGCGTACATGGGCCAGAACGTATTAGCATCTGTATTTGGATCGTGATTCCACCTATTGGCTCACCATTTATAGTCTGGCTGATGTTGACTCTGCGGAAAGGTCTAAGACATGCTTCTACCCCAAAACTTATGGATTTTGATTTTGCATTTATTTCTATAGTAGAATAATATATACCAGTCACATTTCCGTTGATTTGTCCAGTGGAAATATTCAGAGACCCATCGATGCTACCTTCAAGTGTGCCAATATCACCCAGACGTGCAGAAAAGCGCCCTCGCATATAGTCACCCTCAATCGTTGCTTCTGTTATGGTACCTGTAATGGGACCAGAGATGGAACCAAATATTTGTCCCACCAGTTCGCCGTCGAGTGGTAGTTCGAGATGCTGATCAGCTTGTTCAGGCATATCAATACTAATATGAAAAGTTCTTTCTTCTCCAGGTTCTAGCGATACCTGAGAATTTGGCTCTTGAATAGACGCGTTCCATCCCTTCGGTATAGTTGCATCAACATGCAATTCAAGAGGAATCGTCTCCATTTTTGGATTCCCTGCCGTGAATGCTATCTTGAGGCCTTCAGGCACATAAGGTGCATATATTATATTCGATTGCACTTGATCATTGTATTTGTTTACGTCGTTTGTACAGCTGGCTATTGCCTTTATGCAAAAATGATTTACAGCTTCTCCTGCTGCTAGTGGTGGAATATACCACTTTACACTTGCGAAGATGGGCGGGCTATTCTGATCGCTATCTGGAAAATTGGATTGACCAGCACCTAAAGTTCCAACTGTGAGTCGTTGGATATTACCTCTACTATCCTTCACTGGAAGCCATGTTGTCACCCCTGTGCCCGCTTTTGCATAAAAAAATTCCACTTGTATATTTTTTGCATCTATGTCTCCTATATTTCTGACGCGGCAGTACACTGTATTTTCGAACTTAGTAACATCGATAAGATTAATTTTTGCATTCCACTCTGATATACCGCCATTATTGATGAACAAATCTACGGATGACCAATCCGGGCTATGAATACCTATGTACTGACGGGACATACACCAATCCGTTCCCCATCTAAGGAAAGTCACATCTGGGCCATACGACGTTGGTGATGTAGATGGGCCAGATAGTAAACCTACAGCATAGAAAGCTAGAACCGTGGTTCTATGTTCATTTGAATTTGCCTTGTAAATACTTTTTACTGCACTTTCACAAGCGTTTCTCAGTATACGAAATGAATTCTCATCATTCTTTGGATTATCGGTAAGGACTCCGTGTGTACTGAAGTAGTATGTAAGTGCATGATACCATATTCTAGCGGCTTTTAAGATATTTATTCCATATCGAAATTCACTACCTAAACCGTATACCGGAATAAGTATTGGTTTCCGAATGTCTCTCTGATGTATCCCGCCTTGCCCCATTAAATAAGCACAATGAGCTAGAATTGTGCCTCGATCATACTTATGTGCATGAGTGGAAGTGGAATTCCTATCATCAAAATGATCTCGATTTGAATTGGCGAAGCCACAGCTATCTGGCCCTATTCTATTACACCATGACAAAGAATCCCGTGGATAGGCAAGGTTACGAAATACCACTCCATTGTATGTGAAATCTGGTCCTGGTGTCCAGTTTTTTGAGAAAAAGCATCCAAAAACGTCAGAAAGTCCTTCGTGTACTGCAGCGAGCCAACCGTCGGGAGTTAATCCAGGTGCTCCTGAACCATCAATGAATGAAAAATCGGTGATAGCGTGTTGATATTCATGTGCTACTATAAAATCTGAACCTGAAAAATATCCAAATCCTGTATCTGTACCACTAGTAGTACATTTTTGGGTTGGGTCTCCATCACAAAAAAGTAGGTAGGCATACCATCTTCCGCTTGAAAGTCCTTTATTATAATATGAATTAGGTGACCTCGTTTTGACTGTATCGTTATCATAGGCATGTATCAAAGCTCTGACGGGTTGATAAGGGACTATAGTAGCATCATATTGATTATTGTCCCAGCCCGCCCGACCTTTACCTAATGCGTAATACCATTCGTAAATCTTTCCACAAAGATAGTGTGCATCCACTTCTGGTTGTTGAGATTTCGTACGTTCGTTGTCCGTAGTATCAGCTGCAATACGACTCCAATTCTTATCACCGTCTATATCCTCGGAAACAGGAACTGTGTCTTTGCTTAATTCATAAGGAATATCCGTATATTTTGCCCCTTCAGTATCAAAAGTAATAATATCGCGACCCTGCCTCGGATCAGGACCCTGATGAGTGGTATCTCGTAATCGATAAGTGGAGGTACTGTCAATACGAACTATGTTTAAAGTTCGAATCGAAAAAGGACCTTTTAGAGGTGTTACGCCAAGTCCAGAACCAGAATCCGGTATTTCAAGATGCATCCTCGTTGGTGCGAAGATGAATTGTTCGCCTGTTAATGCATCAACAAATACTTGCCCTAGTTGTAATGCCTTATTACCAGTTGGCTTCCCTGAAGAATCTCTAGTATCGCCTACACCGTAGGCATAGGTGGTCCAGGCCAATCGAAATCCCTCTTGCCATGGGTAAATAACCAGCCGTGGAATTTGCATTATAGGAAAATTTTCTTCGTGTTGCTCGAGATGCACCTGTAATTCCCGAAAATTAGGGGCCTTGACAGCCCTCTTCGTTAGTAATTTACGTAATTGTTTTATTGAAATTGGTTCTTCTAGGTTCAATTTGATTTCTCGCCAACAACTAGACTGAATTTCACTGAGCATACCGTCGGCTGTGAAATGTGCTGCTAGTTTGGAGCCATAGACTTCGAACACGTCATTGGGGCGCTCACTTTTATAATACATCTGTTGAAATTCCAAGTGCATCCAGCCTAATTCATCCGTACGGCTACGGAGTAGTTCAAGTCTACTATTAGGGTCTGATACACCAAACAAACCACCAACCTTTCGTAGGAAGGATTGAATAAGATTCTCAGGAGTAGTTTCAGGTGGCTGCGCCAATATGCCACGGATAAAGGCTGCAACACCTCTTACTTCATCCCACTCTATGACTAGCGTAGGATCATTCATTTGAAGCTCATTTATAAGTAGAGTCTGATCCGGAAGTATATTTTGAATAGTTAATCCTTTCACGTAGATCTGATATATATAAATTCTATATAGAAATGATATAATAGAATCTCGACAGGTATATTGTTACCGGTAGTGAATAGTTGCATTGCATTCTTCACATAGAGGAATTGTCAATAGTATTTATTTCATATTATGGATTTGCGGCCTAAGGCAAGCGTTGATATCTTTGTTTACTAGCTATTGATAATAAGGAGCTACATTACTATACTCGGCATTTGCTAGCTGAAGCGTGTTAGAAATTTGAGAATTAATCGATGAGATTCAAGAATGATTTTGGGAAATCTATCAAAATATTTGCTACCTTTATCAGCATATTCATCAACGATTTAGTGTTACAAATAAATAATTAATTAATTCGTTTTAATATTATAGTTTAAACGGTATTATTGCAGCAGCCACCGCAACCATAACTGCAACCTGAGGTTTTAACTAATGTCGATTTGGGCTTCGATCACAAGCTGACATTATAGAAATTGATTATTGCGTGCGAATTGCTTTGAGATCATATAAAGAAATCTATGAGTCAAACTTTATTGCTTTAGAAAAATACAGTTTGTGTTCTGTGGAAAATCACACTGAAAAATCCATTAATTTCCATATGTGATTTTGTGTCTGTGTATTTAACACACGATAACATCGTACTTCATGATCTAACTTTTGACAATCCTATACTGCTCCTGTATTGCGTAAGAACTTCCTGCTGAAGTGAATATCTTAAAGGAACACATTGTCTATAACCTTAGAGTCTATGGTTCTCGCTTGTCCGCGGACAGCCGCCCATACAAGCAGGAAGTATTTTACAATTACAACATTCCCGGATCATCGAAGGGATCCCTGTTCTGTAATGGCGAATCAGTAAAGCAGTCCCATGTTTGTTCTTTCAATAGATGTCCTATTCCTGTACCTTTTTTATTGCTCGCCTCTGTCCAACACTTTAATAACCTTCCATTTGGTCCGATTACGAAGCCATTAATATTGTCTACAATACAAAAACCACAACCAGTCAGACCCGGTGGACTATTTGAAAACCATGGAATACCTGCACTATTACAACGATTTTGAAGATCCTTCTTAAATTCAGCAAATTGTTCAGATGTTAGAAAACCTCCTTCAAAAGATCTGCATTCCTCACTAAATGATTTTACTCTAGCTACGTATGGCCTAACCTTTGGGGATACGCCTCTACCGCTGTCACTGTCATCGTCATCCGAGTCAAGTCCAATTCCAGATCATGATTCTTGGATTGTAACGATGTGACATTTCGGATCTGATTCTCCTAGTGGATATACTGGTGAAAAATTTGAAGTCAGCTGGGAAGATGGACAAAATGCTTTGTTTCGAATATACACTAAAGATCTAAATGGAGTAACTAGAATCAGAAAAGAGCGACAAGAATA
>AR_comb_assmDRAFT_10505352_pt1 | contig 18850 bp, 13 predicted proteins | sample ArasoioldDNA_FD_10543 | JGI IMG/M metagenome (IMG submission 10543) | reverse complement strand
GTGATGGGCAACTATCACCCGCACGGCGACGCGTCGATCTACGACACCCTCGTCCGGCTCGCGCAGGACTTCAACATGCGCGCGCCACTCGTCGACGGCCAGGGCAACTTCGGATCCGTCGATGGCGATCCGCCTGCGGCCATGCGGTATACCGAGGCCAGGCTCGATGCACTCGGCGACGAGATGATGACGGACCTGGATAAGGACACCGTCGACTTCGTCCCGAACTACGACGAGACCACGACCGAGCCGACCGTCCTGCCGTCGCCATTCCCGAACCTGTTGGTCAATGGTTCGGCCGGCATCGCCGTCGGCATGGCCACGAACATCCCGCCGCACAACATGCGCGAGGTGATCGAGTCGGTCATCTGGTTGATTGAGAGCGCGCAGGCCACGGAGAAGCCGACGCTTCCGGAGAAGCAGCGCAAGCTTCTCGAGCTCGTACCCGGACCTGACTTCCCCACCGGCGGCTACATCGTCGGACGTCATGGAATTCAGCAGGCATATCTCACCGGCCGCGGCGCTGTCATCATGCGGGCGAAGGCCGAGATCGAGGTCTCGAAGAAAGGCGATCGCTCGTCAATCGTCATCTCGGCGATTCCATATCAGGTCAACAAGAAGCGCCTGATCGAGCACATCGCCGAACTGGTCCAGGCGAAGACGATCGAAGGCATTTCCGACATCCGCGACGAATCCGATCGCGACGGCTTGCGCATCGTCATCGACTTGAAGCGCGGCGAGATCGGCGACGTCATTCTCAACAATCTGTACAAGCACACTCAGCTGCAGACGACGTTCGGCATCATCATGCTCGCCATCGTCGGCGGCCGGCCGAAAGTGCTGTCGCTGCTCGAGCTGATCGAGAACTTCATCGACTTCCGTCGTGAAGTCGTCCGGCGGCGCACTGAATTCGAGCTGCGCAAGGCGGAGGCACGCCGGCACATTCTCGAGGGTTTGAAGATTGCGCTCGATCACCTCGATGCGGTGATTGCGCTGATTCGCGGATCACGGAATCCGGCCGAGGCGCGCGAGGGCTTGATCGCCCAGTTCGGCCTGACACAGATACAGGCGCAGGCGATCCTCGATATGCAGCTGCAGCGGCTGACCGGTCTCGAGCGGGAAAAGATCCTCGCCGAACTGGCCGACTTGCTGAAGCTGATCGAGCGTCTGATGGCGATTCTCGGCAGCGATCGTCTCGTGATGCAGATCGTCGTCGACGAGCTCCGCGCCATTCAACAGAAGTACAGCGATCCACGTCGCACTGAGATCCTGGCCGAGGAAGGTGAGTTCCGCGTCGAGGACCTGATCGCCGAAGAAGACATGGCGATCACCGTCAGCAACACCGGCTACATCAAGCGGACCGCGATCACCAACTATCGAAATCAGCGCCGCGGCGGCAAGGGTCGCATCGGCATGCGCACGCGCGAGGAGGATTTCGTCAGCCACCTCTTTGTCGCGTCCACGCACGCCTACATCATGATCTTCTCGGACCGCGGCCGTGCGTACTGGCTGAAGGTTCATGAGATTCCCGACGTCGGCCCAGATGGTCGCGGGAAGGCGATCGCCAATCTGGTCTCGATGGAAGCCGGCGAACGAATCGCGGCGCTCTTGGCAGTGAAAGAGTTCGAAGAGAACAAGTTCATTGTCATGGGCACACGCCGCGGCGTGATCAAGAAGACCGAGCTGAGCGCGTTCAGCAATCCGCGCGCGGGCGGCATCATCGCGATGGGCGTCGAGGATGGTGATTCGGTGATCGCCGTCAGCATCTCCGACGGCAACAGCGAGATCTTCATTGGCACGAAGGACGGCATGTCCATCCGATTCCCGGAAGGCGACGTCCGGTCCATGGGCCGCAACGCCTACGGCGTTCGTGGCATCTCACTCCGTGACGACGACGAAGTGGTCGCGATGGAAGTGTTGACGCCAGGCGGAACGATCCTGTCAGTGACGGAACGCGGCTATGGGAAGCGCACCGAGCTCGATGAGTATCGCGTCCAGTCTCGCGGTGGCGTCGGCATCATCAACATCCAGACCAGTGAGCGGAACGGCAAAGTCATCGGTGTCACCCAGGTCACGGGCGAAGACGAGCTGATGTTGATCACGCAGCAGGGCAAGATCCTGCGCATGGCGGCGAGCAACATCCGCAGCATCGGCCGCGCCACTCAAGGCGTGCGCCTCATCGAAATCGAAGGCGAGGATCGTGCGGTCTCGATCGCGCGATTGGCCGAGAGGGATGAGGAACGGCTGGAAGAGAAGGGCGAAGAGCCGACAGGCGAGGTGCCGACGGACGAGAGGGTCGAGGAGCCCACTGACGAGAAGGGCGAGGAATAATGCGCCGGGCCCTGGTGCTGAGCGTGGGCTCAGCTCTCTGGGCCCTCGCGTCACTTGCCTGCAGTGCGTCTCCTGAAGAGCAGACGCTTCTCAGGTTTTTCGTAGCCGCACCGACGCTCGATAGCACCGTGATCGGCAAGTACGCCACCATCGGCTTCAATCCTCGAATCGACGGCATCGTCCAGACATTCACCGTCACAGCGGTAGGTCCCGAGCGTCAGGATCAGAAAGACGTCACGATAGACGCTGTCGTGCTCCAGCCCGACGGCATCACTGCAAGGCGAACGATGGTCGCGACCTTCGGGAAGGTCGATGGACGCTGGCTGATTACAGGCCTGCGGCAAACTCCAGCTTCGCGAACTTCGCGCGAAGCGTCTTCTGCCCCACAGAACTGAAACGCACCACGAGCTTGGTGTCGTCGCTGAGCGGTTCGATGGCGATGATCGTGCCGAGGCCGAATTGCGCATGACGCACTTTGACGCCGGGCCTGAGTCCGTCCGGCAGCAGCGACTGATCCTCGCTCGCGTAATCGTAGGACGGCTGCTCTTCGCGTGTGCGCCCGCCGCGGTTCGGCCCACTCCGTCCGTATGAGCCCATTCGGAAATTCGAGAACGATGGCTGCGGAGTGACGAACGCCGATGGGATCTCTTCGAGCAGTTCCGCTGGAATCTCGTCGATGAAGCGTGACGGGTCCGTGGACTGGTAATCACCGAACACACGCCGCCGTGCGGCCGACGTGAGCACCAGGCGCCGCTGTGCGCGCGTGATGCCGACGTAGCACAGGCGTCGTTCCTCCTCGAGATCGGCTTCGTCGTCGCTAGCGCGGGAGTGAGGAAAGAGGCCTTCCTCGAGTCCGGTGATGACGACCACTGGGAACTCCAGGCCTTTCGCGCTGTGCATCGTCATCATGAGCACGCGCGCGCTTTGAGAGCCTGCTTCCTCGTCAACGTCTGAGAGGAGTGACAGCTGGTCAACGAATCCACCGAGGGTGGGTTCCAGCTGTCGCGTCTCGTATTCGCGTGCGGCCGAGACCAATTCCATCAGGTTCTCGATACGCCCTTCAGCCTCTTCACTGCGCTCTTCTCTGAGGTCCTGCAGGTAGCCGCTCTGATCAAGAACTTTTCCTAACGCGATAGACACGCTTTCCTGAGCGGCCATCGCGGTCAGGCCGGTGATCAAGTCACGGAACGCGGTCAGCGATGCGACGGCGCGAGGCGCGAGCAAGCGGCGTTCGACGGCGTGAAGCAGCTTCGCCCACAGCGATGTCCCCGCGACCGGCGTCGGCCTCAAGCCGGCGAGCAGCGGCGTGTCGGTATCGCCGTCGAGCGGAACCTTTACCGCTTCGAGAGATTCCATGACGCCTTTGCCGATTCCGCGCGCCGGCACGTTGATGACGCGGCGCATGCTGACATCGTCCTGGGGACTGAGAATCAACTTGAGATACGCCAGCGCGTCTTTGACTTCCTTGCGCTCGTAGAACCGGACACCGCCGATGATCTTGTAGGCTGTGCCGCTTCGGCGCAGTGCGTCTTCGATCGTTCGCGACTGCGAGTTCGTTCGATACAGGATCGCGACTGAGCTTTGGTGATCGTCGTGAAGCGCCGTCCGTGCGGTTCGCGCGACAAACTCCCCCTCGTCGAGGTCGTCACCGGCGCGGTAGTAACGGATTCGCGCGCCGCCGGCAACGTCGGTATAGAGGCGCTTGTCCTTGCGGTTCCGGTTCTGAGAGATGACTGCGGTCGCGGCGTCGAGGATGACCTGGGTCGAGCGGTAATTCCGTTCGAGCTTGACGATCCGCGCCTCGGGGAAATCGTTCTCGAAATCGAGGATGTTCCGGAGATCGGCGCCGCGCCACTTGTAGATCGACTGATCGGGATCACCAACGACGCACAGGTTGCGATGCGCAGCGGCGAGGCGCTGAATCAGCAGGTACTGCGGCCGGTTCGTGTCTTGATACTCGTCCACCATCAGGTAGCGGAACTTCTTGCTGTATCTCTCACGGACTTGCTCCGACTGTTCAAAGAGCTCGACGGTCTTGAGCAGGAGATCGTCGAAGTCGAGTGCGTTGGCGTCCTTGAGCGCCTTCGTGTACAGCTCGTAGATCTTGGCGATCTGCTGTTCGCGCGGATTCCACGTCGCGTTGCTGAAGACCGCCGGACCTTCCATCCGGTTCTTGGCGTGGCTGATTCGCGACAGCGCCGCGCGCGGTTGTGTCACGCCATCGTCGATGCCGAGGGACTTGAGTGCCTGTTTGACGACGGTGAGCTGATCGGTCGAATCGTAGATGACGAAGTCGCGCGACAGTCCGATGTGCGGCGCCTCGCGTCGCAGCAAGCGTGCGCACAGTGCGTGAAACGTCGAGACCCACATCTGGCGACAGTCAACGCCCAGCAGGGCTTCGACGCGCGACCGCATTTCTTCCGCAGCTTTGTTGGTAAAGGTGACGGCGAGGATCCGATCGGGTTCAGACAGACCCTGACTTACGAGGTAGGCGATACGGTGCGCGATAACACGCGTTTTTCCCGAACCCGCGCCCGCGAGGATCAGCAGCGGGCCGTCGGTGTTAACAACGGCGGCCTGCTGTTCGGGATTGAGCGAGGAAAGGAGATCCACTCCCTCCTATTCTACCGTTACGCTCTTCGCGAGATTCCTCGGCTGATCGACGTCGCAGCCACGTGACACCGCAATGTGGTACGCGAGCAGCTGAAGCGGAATCGTCATCACGATTGGCGTCAGCAACGGCGTGGTCCGCGGCATTGGCAGGATCACGTGATTGGCCGACTCGAGCACACCGGCCATACGGTCGTCGCCAGCAGTGGTGATTGCGATCACCGACGCTCCGCGCGCCTTTGCTTCTTGCACGTTGCCGACCATCTTCTCGAACACGTGATCGTCAGGGGCAATCGCGACGACCGGCATCCGATCGTCGATCAGCGCGATGGGCCCGTGCTTCATCTCGCCGGCGGGATAGCCCTCGGCGTGAATGTAAGAGATTTCCTTCAGTTTCAGCGCGCCTTCCAGGGCGATTGGATAGTTGATACCGCGGCCAAGGAAGAGGAAGTCGGTGCGATTGTGGAACCGTTCGGCCACTTTCTCGATCGGCGCGGATGCCTTGATCGCGTGCTCGATGATCTGCGGCATGTGCAGCAGATCTTCGATGTGCTGCCGCATCTCTGGCGCCGGCACGGTCGCACGGACCTGAGCCATGTGCAGCGCGAGCAGCTGTAGTGCGACCAGCTGTGACGTGAACGCCTTCGTGGACGCCACGCCGATCTCGGGTCCGGCGTGCGTATAGATTGTTCCGTCCGCTTCCCGCGTCGCCATGCTGCCGACGACGTTGCAGATCGCGATGCTGCGGGCGCCCTTCCGCTTCGCCTCGCGCAGCGCCGCCAGGGTGTCCGCTGTCTCGCCCGACTGGGTGATGACGACGGCCAGCTCGTTGGAGCTGATGATCGGATTGCGGTAGCGATACTCGGATCCGTAGTCCACTTCGACCGGGACCTGAGCGAGCGCTTCGATCAAATACTTCCCGACCAATGCCGCATGCCATGAAGTGCCGCAGGCGATGATTGTGACTTTCTCAAGGGCGCGGAACGCCTCGTCTGGGACGTTGAGATCCTCGAGGAAGATTTGTCCGCGATCGATCGAGACGCGGCCGAGGATGGTGTCACGCGCCGCGGTCGGCTGCTCGTAGATCTCCTTGAGCATGAAATGCCGATGACCGCCCTTCTCTGCGGCGATTGGATCCCACAACACGCGCTGCGTCGTCTTTGAGACCGCGCGGCCGGAGTAGTCGGTGAACTCGACGCCGGAGCGCGTGATGACCGCCATCTCCTCATCGCCGAGAAACACCACGTCTCGCGTGTGGCTCAAAATCGCCGGAATGTCCGAGGCCACGAAAAACTCGTTCTCGCCGAGGCCGACGACGATCGGTGGACCATTGCGGACAGCGACGATCTTCTCGGGGTCCTCGACTGACACGAGCACGATCGCAAACATGCCGCGCATCAGTTTCAGTGCGCGGCGGACCGCCTGCTCGAGACCGTCGTCGCGCATCTCGCGCTCGACCAGATGGGCGACGATCTCGGTGTCCGTTTCGGTCTTGAATTGGTGTCCCTGCTTCTGCAGTTCCTGTTTCAGTTCGAGGTAGTTCTCGATGATGCCGTTGTGCACGACCACGATGCGGCCGGTGCAATCTCGGTGGGGATGCGCGTTCTCCTCCGTGGGTCGGCCGTGTGTTGCCCAACGCGTGTGGCCGACGCCGTAGAGTCCATCGACAGGGTCCTCGCGAATCGCGAGTTCCAGATTGGCCAGTTTCCCGGCGGAGCGACGAAGGGCAATACCCTCCGGGCTCACCAGCGCGACGCCAGCCGAGTCGTAGCCGCGATATTCCATGCGGCGCAATCCGTCCAGCAATACAGGCACAACTGGCTTCGACCCGATGTATCCGATGATTCCGCACATATTCAGAACCCCACGCTGTTTGTTCCGGACTACGTTTTGTCCGGACTTCCCTTCCGACGCTCGACCCAGCCCTCGACGTTGTTCTGTCGCCCGCGAGCGATTCCCAACGCGCCGGCCGGGACATCTTCGACGATCGATGATCCTGCCCCGACGTAAGCGCCTTTACCAACGGTCACCGGCGCCACCAACTGTGAGTCGCTCCCGATGAAGGCGCCGTCCTCGATCACCGTTCGATGCTTGTGGACGCCGTCGTAGTTGCAGGTGATCGTTCCTGCCCCGACATTCACGTCGGCGCCGACGGTCGCATCGCCCAGATAGGACAGGTGATTGGCCTTCGACCTGGGTCCCAGGTTGGTGTTTTTCAACTCGACGAAGTTGCCGATTTTGGCCTTTTCACCAACAACCGTGCCCGGACGCAAGTGCGCGAACGGACCAAGCGCTGCACCATTTGCAACTTGTGCGCCGGAGATCAGGCAAAAGCTGTTGATGGTGACGCGGTCGCCGATCTCCGAGTCGGAAATGCGCACATAGGCCTGAATTTCACAGGCGGCCCCGATTCGCGTTCGTCCCTCGATCACCACTCCGGGATGAAGGACCGTATCTGCCGCGATTTCAGCCTCAGGATCCACATAAGTCGTGGCGGGGTCGATAAAGGTCACACCGGCAGCCATCAGTTCTTCGTTCTTCTTCTGTCTCACGAGTCTGCTCACTTCCGCCAATTCTGAGCGGCTGTTAATGCCCCGTATTTCCTGCGCGTTGTCAACGAGAAGCGTCTCCACCGGCAACTTCCGGCGACGATAGATGGCAATGAGATCGGTCAGATAGAACTCGCCCTGAGCGTTCTGCGACGCGATGCTCCGGAGGGCGTTGAACAGTGGCGCCAGGTCGAAGGCGTAAATACCGCTGTTGATCTCCTTGATCTGACGCTGGGTGGGCGAGGCGTCCCGCTCCTCGACAATCCTCGTGATGCGGCCACGGCTTCGAACGATCCGGCCGTAGCCGTACGGACGGTCCACCGTGGCCGTGACCACGGTCGCTGCGGCCCCGGAGCCACGGTGCATCTCAAGAAGACGCTTTAGGGTATTCGGGCTTAGAAGCGGGACGTCTCCGGACAACAGGATCACGGATCCTGCTCGGCCGGCCAGCACTGGCTCGGCCTGCTGCAGCGCATGCGCCGTCCCGAGCTGCGGTTCCTGAAGGACAAACGCAATGTTCTGGTTCTTGCCCAATTTCTCGCGCACCACATCTGATCTGTGGCCAACGATTAGCGTGATCGTGCTGGGAGATAACGAGTTGGCGGCTTCCAGTACGCGCTCGATCATCGGTCGGCCCGCTATCGAATGCAGTACCTTCGGCAGGCTCGACTTCATCCTCGTGCCCTGGCCCGCTGCCAAGACAACAACATGTGTCTCAGAGGATCCCGACATTATTGGTCATTACCCATATGTTTGGCTTTTTCAATGATGCGATACACGGATCTGGCTGGCATCCCGTGCCGCTTAGCAATCGCGTTTATGGCCTCACGTCGTTGAATACCAGATACTTCTGTCGAATAACAGAATTCAGCAAAGATCGTACGATCGTCGGGCACTTCCATTGTCTTAGCCACCGCTTGAGCCGGTCCAACGACGACCGTGTACTCGCCGCGCGGACTTTCGAACGCCTTCGAAAGCTGCTGAGCGGTGCCGCGAATGAACTCCTGGTGTGTCTTCGTCAATTCGCGTCCGACAACAATTGGCCGGTCGCCCAATTTTGCGGCGACCTCCTCCATCGTCTTGGCGATCCGATGAGGTGTCTCGAAGAAAGTTACAGTGTTCTGAATTGCCGAAACATTCTCAAGCCATTTTGCTCGGTCTTTAGCCCTATTCGGTGCGAAGCCGAGGATTGTTAGCGGCACCATCGGGAAGCCAGATGCGATCACAGCCGTCAGCGGTGCACTCGCACCAGGAATCGGATCAACCGTTATGCCGCCCCGCACACAGGCCTGCACCAGCTCGACGCCGGGATCTGAGACGCCGGGTGTGCCCGCATCCGTGACAAGCGCAATCGACTCACCGCGCTGCAACCGGCTCATGAGTTGCGGGAGGCGGCTGCGAGTGTTGTGTTGGTGAAAGCTGAGCGTCGGCGTCGTGATGCCGTGATGCGCGAGAAGCCGGGCTGTGCGACGCGTATCCTCAGCGGCAATCAGGTCGGCGGATTGCAGGACCCGCAGTGCCCGTAGCGTGACGTCCTCAAGGTTGCCGATTGGAGTGGCGACCACGAACAACGTGCCGGACATCGCGATGGACGGAAGGTTATTGTACCATTGCCTGGATGAGCGCTCTCCAAGTTCCGGCACCGAGCGCCAAGTATGAAGGGGCATGTACCCATCGGAGCCTTTTCCGCACTTCGTCGACGACTACCTCGCGTACTTGCACGAGACACTACCCAGCCACGCGGGGCTGGACGGTGTTCACGTCCATGACGACCTGCTCGAGGACCTGAGTCGTTCTGCCATCGACGCCCACGTGCGGGCGTTGGCGGGGTTCGGCCGTCGCCTCCATCAGATAGACCCGGCGCTACTGTCCCCGGTCGAACAGGTCGAGCATCCGATCGTCGCGGCGAACATCGAAGCCCGGATGTACGAGCTGGAGGTAGTCCGGTCGTGGGACCGGAATCCACAGGTCTATTCCGAGGTGATCGGGACCAGTCTGGCCGGCCAGGCGCTCTTTGCTTATGCGCCGGAGGCCGAGCGGGCCCGACGCGTCGTCTCGAAACTGCGGCAGGTGCCGCGGTTGGTGCAGGCCGCGCGGGACAACATCAAGGAATGCCCCGGCATCTACGTCAAGATCGGTTTGGAAACCTGGCGAGGTGTCCTGCGGTTCATCGAGTCGGACCTCCCGCGGGCGTTCGCATCTCTCGACGACCTCCACATCTTGGGTGACCTCGCCGACACGTCAACCGAGGCGGCGACGGCGATCAAGAGCTACATCGACTACCTCGAGACCGACCTCGCGCCGCGGTCGAAGGCGTCGTTCCGTCTGGGCAGCGAGCGGTTCGAGCAGAAGCTGAAGCTCGAAGACGGGGTCACGCTCAGTCACGAGCGGCTCCTACCGATCGCGCTTCGCGAGCTCGCCCTCGTTCAGGAGGAATTCCGAAGCGTCGCCGGCCGCCTCAATGGCGGCGACCCGCTCGATGCGTGGCGTCGTGCGAAGGAGCAGCACCCCGAGCCCGGGCAGTTACTCGCCGTCGCGAAAGAGCAGGTGAAGGAGCTCGAGGAGTTCCTTCGCACGCAGAGCATCGTGTCGCTGCCGGATTCAGAGCCTGTTGTGGTCGCACCGACTCCAGACTTTTACCGGTGGGCGTTCGCGAGCATGTGGACGCCGGGGCCGTTTGAGCCGAAACCAAGTCGCGCCTACTACTACCTCACGGAGGTCGATCGCGCCTGGCCGCCGGACCGGCAGAAAGAGCACATGCGGGATTTCAACATCCCCACGCTCTGGAACATTTCGATTCACGAGGTGTATCCCGGCCACTTCCTGCACTTCCGCCATCTGCGTCGCGTCGAGTCGAAGGTTCGAAAGTCCACGCTCTTCGCGCCCGTGTCGTTTGTCGAAGGGTGGGCGCACTATTGCGAGCAGATGATGGTCGAGGCCGGGTTCCGGCGCGGCGACGTGACTATCCGCCTCGGACAGCTTGCCGAATCGCTCGTGCGACTGGCGCGTTTCGTCGTGGCCATTCGCCTACACTGTGAGGATCTCTCGGTCGAGCAGGGGATGCGCTTCTTCCGCGACGAGGCCTTCCTCGAAGAAGCGACCGCGCGACGTGAAGCGGAACGCGGAACGTTCGATCCGAGCTATCTTTTGTACTCGGTCGGTAAACTGATGATGTTGAAGCTTCGTCGCGACTACAAGGAGCAGCAGGCGGGAAAGTACAACTTGCGCAGCTTCCATGACGCGGTGCTCTCGCAGGGCAATGCGCCGTTCTGGGCTCATCGCCGCCTTCTCCTCGATGAGAAGACCGACGCGTCGTTGGAGTAGCGACAGTCATGCCGTTATACGAGTACGAATGCGATGCCTGCGGCCAGCGATTTGAAGCGATTCGCAAATTCTCCGAATCAGATCTCGACATCTGCTCGCTGTGCGGGAAAGGACCAGTACGCCGGTTGATATCGTCGCCGGCGATTCAGTTCAAAGGGACTGGCTGGTACGTCACCGACTATTCGTCGAAAGGGAAGGCTGGCACCGAATCGTCCAGTTCGTCGAAAGGCGAGACGAAGAAGAGCGATTCGGGATCGTCCGAGACGTCCGCAAAGTCCGAGACGTCCGCAAAGACTGACAGTGGCGCCAGCGCCAAGACGGCGTCAGAGACCTGACGGCCCCACGCCTTCATTCAGAGGCAGCGACTCCAAGTATCGACGCAGCGGCTCCGCCAGATCGGGTCGTTGTAGAGCGAAGTACACAAACGCTTTCAGGAAGCCGAGCTTGTTGCCGGTGTCATGTCTGACGCCGGAGATCTTGCACGCATATAGCGGCCGGTCGCGGAGCAGTCGACGCAAACCGTTGGTCAGCTGAATCTCGCCGGTCCGATCGCTCGCGGTTGCTTCGAGCGCGGGAAAGATGTCGGGCGTCAGTACGTAGCGGCCGATGATGGCGAGGTTCGAGGGCGCCTCATGCCGCGGCGGCTTCTCGACAAGATCGGTGATGCGGAACACACCTGATCCGAGATCTGCCGTCTCGTCGATCGCAACCACACCGTAGCTCGAGACGTTTTCCATCGGCACGGCTTCGACGGCGATCACCGGTCCGCCAACTCGCGCGTAGACATCGATGAGCTGTTTCAACGCCGGCGGATTCCCATCGATCACATCGTCGCTGAGAATGACGCCGAACGGTTCATCGCCAACGATATTCTTGGCGACGAGTACTGCGTGACCCAGCCCGAGGGGTTCACTCTGACGCACGTACGACACACGGCCGACGCCCGCCATCTTGCGAATTTCATTGAGCTGTTCGGTCTTGCCTCGCCGCTCGAGGACGGTCTCCAGTTCGAAGGCGACGTCGAAGTGATCTTCCATCGCGCTCTTGCCGCGGCTGGTGACGATGGCGATGTCCTCGACGCCTGATTGGATGGCTTCTTCGACGCCGTACTGAATCACCGGCTTGTCGACGAGAACCAACATCTCCTTGGGGAGCACCTTCGTCGCGGGAAGGAATCTCGTCCCGAGGCCGGCCGCTGGAAAGACCACTTTTCGAACCGTCCGCTCCATGCGTGCCATCGTATCGCAGGTACAATCGCCGAATGCTCGATCCCGCATTTCTTCGAGACAACCTCCAGGCCGTTCGCGATCGGCTGCAGTCGCGAGGGACCGACTTCTCCCGCGAACTCGAGGAACTGGCGATGCTCGAGACGCAGCGGCGCCGGCTGCTGCCGGAGATCGAAGGTTTGAGGCGCCAGCAAAATGCCTCCGGTGACGAGGTCGCGCGCGCGAAGCGTCAGGGTCTCGATGCGTCGAAGATTCAGGAAGCGAATCGTGCGCTCGGCCAGCAGATCAAACAGCTGAGCGTCGAGCTCGACTCGTGCGAGCAGCGGAGGAATCGGATACTCCTGACCATTCCCAATCTTCCGCACGACAGCGTGCCGGTGGGGAAGAGCAGTGCGGACAACGTCGAAGTGCGACGGCACGGCACACCGCGCACGTTCGACTTCGCGCCGCAAGCACACTGGGATCTCGGACCGGCGCTGGGCATCATCGACTTCGAGCGAGGCACGAAGATCGCGGGCGCGCGATTCACGGTGATGACTGGCGCGGCCGCGCGTCTGGAGCGTGCGCTGATCAACTTCATGCTCAGCCTGCACACGACAGAGCACGGCTACCTGGAGGTCGCGCCGCCGTTCATGGCAAATACCGCGTCGTTGACCGGGACGGGGAACCTTCCGAAGTTCGAAGCGGACTTGTTCAAGATCTCCGGCGACTGGGATCTGTATCTCGTGCCGACCGCTGAAGTGCCGCTGACGAACATGCACCGCGGGGAGATCGTCGACGGCCGTTTGCTGCCGATTCGCTATACGGCGTACACGCCGTGTTTCCGTAGCGAGGCCGGCTCCTACGGCGCCGATGTACGCGGGCTGATTCGCCAGCATCAATTCGACAAGGTCGAGTTGATGACCTTCAGCGATCCCGATCATTCGCACGACGAACTCGAGCGGCTGACGTCGAACGCGGAGGAAGTGCTCAAGCGTCTCGAGCTGCCATATCGCACGGTGCTGCTCTGCACCGGCGACATGGGATTCGCGTCGGCGAAGACTTACGACATCGAAGTGTGGCTGCCGGGGCAGACCACGTACCGCGAGATCTCCTCCTGCAGCAACACCGAGGCGTTTCAAGCGCGACGCGCCAGTATCAAGTACCGTCCCGAGGGCACCGGTAAAGCCGAGTTCGTCCATACCCTCAACGGATCGGGCCTGGCAGTCGGCCGCACGCTGATCGCGATTCTCGAGAATTACCAGCAGGCCGATGGATCGGTGGTGATTCCGGCCGCGCTACGCCCGTTCATGGACGGGGCCGAGGTGATCAAGCGAAACTAAGACGGAACGCGGAGAGATGGCCGAGTGGTTTAAGGCGGCGGTCTTGAAAACCGTTGGCTCCGAAAGGGGCCCGGGGGTTCGAATCCCTCTCTCTCCGCCAACTTCGCTCCGCTAACGCGTCGCTCGTTGGCGGTTCGAGAGGTCTTCCCGTTTGAAGCAACGCGCTTCGCGCGTTGCTATCGGCACCGAATCCCGAGCGGTTACACGATGGTCAAGGAAACCATGACACGCGGGCTCTTCATGCTGGCCCTGACTGCGCTCACACTGCTGGCTGCGCCTCAGCCAAGCGCCGCCCAGGTCATCGACGAACAGGCGCCGGCGACATTCCGCGCGCGGTTCGAGACGAACCAGGGGCCCTTTGTGATCGAAGTGCAGCGCGAGTGGGCGCCGCGTGCGGCCGACCGCTTCTATACGCTCGTCAAGCGCGGGTTCTACAACGACGCGCGATTCTTCCGCGTGTTGAACGGGTTCATGGCGCAGTTCGGGCTGAGCGGCGATCCGAAGATCCAGGGCGAATACGCCTTGGCCAATCTGCTCGACGAACCTTCGAAGCAAAGCAACCTTCGCGGGTTCGTGACGTTCGCTAAAGAGTCCGCGCCGAATACGCGTTACACGATGGTCTTCATCAACTACAAGGACAACAGCTACCTCGATGCCGATGGCTTCGCGCCATTCGGCCAGGTGGTGTCCGGCATGGACATCGTCGACAAGTTGTACAGCGGCTATGGACGCCAGAACGTTCCCGATCAGCGTCGGATCAAGAGCGAAGGGAATGCCTATCTGAACGCGGAGTACCCGAAGCTGGATTTCATCAAAACCGCGCGAATCGAGCCGACGAAGTAGCGCTACTGCGTCGAGTCCGCGTCGCCGTCCGGAGCGCCGACGACCGTCCGTACGAATTGATCCTCGGGTAGCGCGCCAAGAATCTCAATCGATCCATTCACGATCGTCTTTGGAACGCCGGTCACACGGAACTTCCGTGACAGATCCATGAACTCGGTCGCTTCAACGCACGACGCCGTGATCATCGGACTCTCGACAGCCAGTCGATGCGCCAGTGTTACGGCGCGAGGGCAGTGCGGACACGTCGGCGTCACGAACACCTGAATCTCGAGGGGTGTCGTGACGTGCGCGGCGACGAGTGCGCGGCTCTCGGGCGTCAGTCCAGAGTCGTTGGTGCCAGCCAGAATCACCGCCTCGATCAACGACATGAACTCATAACCGGCCGGGGCGCCGAGGAAGCGGATACGCGTGTCTTGATCGCCCTTCAACAGAACGACGGTCGGGATCTGCTCGACGCCGTACTGCCGGGCGCGCTCCTGCTCGAGCACGAAGTTCACTTCTTCGAGCGACAGGTGATCGTTGAGGCTGACGATCTCGTCGAGCACCTGTTTGGCAATCATCACGGTGTCGGGAGCGCCAAAGGTCTGGGTGAAGAAGAGCAGTCGAACTGGATCTTCGATGACCGCGAGATGACCGCGTACGGTCTGACGGTCCTGTTCAGAAAGCAGCGCCATGGGACAGGGGCCTAAAACTTGAACAAATCGTCGAACGCCTTTCGCGCATCGTCAGAGCGCGGGGCTGTGGTTTCCCGCTCGACCGTCGTACGCGCGGAGTAGAACGTGCAGGAGTTTCTGACGTTCTTGGGCGTGATGCGCGCGGGAATCTGCTGCATGCACTCGAAACGGCTGCCGGGATCGAACGAGGTGCACTGCGAGCAGGCGTGGAGGTCCACGCCGCAGCGTGGACAGCGACTGTCGAGGCCGACGTCGGTCGACACGACGGTTCCGCATTGCGAGCAGCGAACGACCTCGCGATAGCCCGGCATGTTGATGTTGCGGGGGCCATCCTGCGAGATGCGGCGCGCCCCCGCCGGCGCACCCGGCTCGGGCGCGGGCCGTTGGGGTTTTGGGGCTGCCGGACGATCTCGGTCGTCATCCTGGTAGCCGCGTTGGCGGTACTTCCTGTCGCTCATCAGGTTGCGTCGCGGCGCGATTGTATACCGGCGCAGACGATCGCTGATCGCAGAGTACACCCGGTTCGCCATCCCAGGCAGACACCGTAGATGCGTCGGCAGGTTTGCCTATAGAATCGCGCGGTTGCAGAGGGTTTCACAGTCGGGGACCGGCTGCTTGATCCTTTTTTCACAACATGGTACAAGTCGGGACGGCTGGCCTTCACGCCGTGTCCGCTCCGCCAGCCACTCCTAGCCGCCGATGCCGCAGATTTTTCATCGTAGCGCCAACACCCTGTCCAAGGTCAGTCTCGCTGGCATTCTCTTGCTAGTTGGAGGCCTGATCGGGCTTGCCATGCTCCTCGGCCGGTCGTCATACGTGACCCGCGCGCAGGAGTACGTCGAGCAGCCGGTGCAATTCAGCCACCTCCATCACGTGCTCGACGATGGGATTGATTGCCGGTACTGCCATACCTCGGTCGAGACGTCTTCGTTCGCCGGAATCCCACCCACGAAGACGTGCATGAATTGCCACTCGCAGATCTGGCAGTCGGCGCCGATCCTCGAACCGGTCCGCGCCAGCTTCCGCGAAGACAAGCCGATGACGTGGGTGCGCGTCCACGATCTTCCGGACTTCGTGTACTTCAACCACAGCATCCACGTGAAGAAGGGGATGGGCTGCGAGACCTGCCATGGGCGCATCGATCAGATGCCGCTCACGAAGCAGCAGAACTCACTGCAGATGGAATGGTGTACCAACTGTCACCGCAACCCGCAGGACTACGTGCGTCCTCGAGAAGAGGTCTTCACGATGGGCTATCGGCCGCGCGAGGACCAGGCCACATTGGGTCCGAAGCTTGTCAAGGAATACAACATCAGGCCCAGCACCGACTGCTCGACGTGTCACCGGTGACCCGCTCATGAGTACCGACATACAGGCGCTCCGCGCCAAATTGCAGGGGACCCGCGGGCGCGAATACTGGCGCAGCCTCGAAGCCGTCGCGGAAACGCCCGAGTTCAAGGAATACCTGCACCGCGAGTTCCCGCAGAACGCCTCGGAGTGGCTCGATCCAGTCGGCCGTCGTGGCTTCCTCAAGTTGATGGGCGCGTCGCTCGCCTTGGCGGGCGTGACGGCGTGCACGCGGCAGCCCGACGAGATGATCGTTCCCTACGTCCGGCAGCCGGAAGAGCTCGTGCCCGGGAAGCCGCTGTTCTTTGCGACGGCGATGCCGTTCGCGGGATCGGGTGTCGGCCTCCTCGTCGAGAGTCACGAGGGGCGGCCCACGAAGATCGAAGGCAATCCCGACCACCCGTCGAGCCTTGGCGCCACCGACCTCTTCGCGCAAGCGGCGATTCTCGGTCTGTACGATCCCGATCGCTCGCAGACGATCACCCACCTCGGCGAGATTCGTTCGTTCGACTCATTCGCCGCGGCGATGCAGACGGTGCTCACGGCGCAACAAGGGACCAAGGGCGCTGGCATTCGCATCCTGAGCGAGACGGTGGCGTCGCCGACGCTCGGCGCGCAGCTGCAGCAGTTCCTCACGCGCTTCCCGCAGGCCAAATGGGTGCAGTGGGAGCCGTTCGGTCGACACAACGCCCGCGAAGGAAGTCGACTCGCCTTCGGCGATTACGCCGATCCGCAGTATGCGATCGAAAAAGCCGACGTCATTCTGTCGCTCGACGCCGACTTCCTCTGCTTTGGTAACGGCGGTTTGAAGCATGCCCGTGCGTTCGCCTCACGACGACGCATCGACGGCGATCGCGCCGAATTGAGCCGTTTTTACGCCGTCGAAAGCACGCCCACCAATTCGGGCTCGAAGGCCGATCACCGTCTGCCGATGAAGGCATCCGACGTCGAGTCGTTCGCTCGCGCCGTGGCCGCCGCAGTTGGCGTTGCGGGTGCTGGATCGGCAACCGCACCGCAGGCGGCGCAGCGATGGATGGGGCCACTCGTTAAGGATCTCCAGGCTGCACGTGGCCGGAGCATCGTGATCGCCGGTGATGGTCAACCGCCAGTGGTCCACGCACTCGCGCATGCGATGAATGCCGCTCTGGGTAACGTCGGCACCACCGTCACGTACACGTCGACCGCTGAAGTTCGTCCGACCAACCAGCGCGCAGCGCTCCAGGAGCTGGTCGGCGAGATGAACGCCGGCACCGTGAGCCTCCTCGTGATCCTCGGCGGCAACCCGATGTACTCCGCGCCGGCAGACCTGAATTTCGCCGAGGCGATGGGGAAGGTTGCACTTCGCGTGCATCTCGGCCTCTACCACGACGAGACCGGCGCGCAGTGCCATTGGCACATTCCCGAGACGCACTTCCTCGAAATGTGGAGCGACGTGCGTGGCCACGACGGAACGGTCTCGATCGTGCAGCCACTCATCGCGCCGCTCTACGGCGGCCGTTCGGTCCACGAGGTCATGGCGGCGTTGAACGAAGGCGCCGTCCGCTCCGGCTACGACGTCGTTCGATCGTTCTGGATGTCGAGCGCAACCGGCGACACGACGACGACCCCGCAGCCCAACACGTCAGGCGCGGCCGTCACCGCGTCATTCGATCAGGGCTGGCGCAGGTGGCTCCACGACGGTGTCGTGCCGAACACGGCGTTCCCCGTGAAGAACGTCAGTGTGCAAGCGAACCTTCCCGCAGCGACCGCTGCGGCAGCGGGTTCAGGCGAGCTCGACGTCGTCTTCCGTCCCGATCCATCTGTCTATGACGGCCGCTTCGCCAACAACGCCTGGCTGCAGGAATTGCCCAAATCGCTGACGAAGCTGACGTGGGACAACGCCGCGTTGATCGCTCCGCAAACCGCCGATCGCTTGATGCTGGTGAGTGGCGACCTTGTTGAGCTCAAGCAGGGAAAAACGACCGTCACGATTCCGGTGTGGCTGGCTCCCGGACAGGCTGCTGACACGCTGACGTTGCACGTCGGCTACGGCCGCACCCGTGCGGGCCGCGCGGCGAACGAGATTGGCTTCAACGTCAATCCGCTCCGCACCATGGCGGCGCAGGATGCGACGCGCGTCCAGCTCGCGAAGACCGGCGACAGCTATCAGCTCGCCTGCACGCAGGACCACTGGTCGCTTGAAGGTCGCAACATCGTTCGCGAGGCGACGGTCGAGCACTTCGAGAAAGAGCCCGACTTCGCCAAGAAGATGGAGCATCTGCCGATCTCCGGCCTGACGATGTATCCGAACTTCGACTACAGCAAGGGCTATCAGTGGGGCATGACGATCGATCAGAACGTCTGCACCGGCTGTAACTCCTGCGTGGTTGCGTGTCAGGCAGAGAACAACGTGCCGGTGGTCGGGAAGTCGCAGGTCCTGAACGGCCGCGAGATGCACTGGCTCCGGTTGGACCGCTACTACACGGGCGATATCGATAATCCGGGAACCTATCATCAGCCGATGCCGTGTCAGCAGTGTGAGACGGCGCCCTGCGAAGTGGTCTGCCCGGTGGCCGCGACGACGCACAACGCGGAAGGCCTGAACGACATGGTCTACAACCGCTGCGTCGGCACACGCTACTGCT
>AR_comb_assmDRAFT_10188522_pt1 | contig 18854 bp, 17 predicted proteins | sample ArasoioldDNA_FD_10543 | JGI IMG/M metagenome (IMG submission 10543) | reverse complement strand
CCCGAGCTCGGCCTCGACTTCGTCTCCCTCGGCCTCGTCTACGACGTCGAGATCGAGAACGAAGACGTCTACGTCACCTTCACCCTGACGACCCCCGCCTGCCCGATCGGCCCACAGGTCTCCGAGCAGATGAAGGAGTTCGTCGGCGACCTCCCCGGCGTCTCCGCCGTGCACCCGAAGATGGTCTTCGACCCCGCCTGGTCGCCGGAGATGATGACCGACGACGCCAAGTTCGCACTGGGCTTCTAGGCACGGATTGCGGGGTTGCAGGGGGCTGGCTTTGTCCGCGCACCCGAGGCGCCACCGGGCAACCGGCGGACCGCGAGGTACCCTTGTCAAATGACTCAGGAGCGGATCACCGTCGACCCGAACCGGATGCGGGGGCTGCCCTGCATCCGAGACACCCGCGTCACCGTGAGCGCGGTGCTCGGTCAGCTTGCCGCTGGCGTGAGCACCGAAGACCTGCTCGCCGACTACCCCTACCTGGAACGCGAGGATGTCCTCGCCGCGCTTGAGTATGCCGCGGCCGCTGCGCAGGAGCGCGAGCTGGTCTTGGCGGCGCCGGCGGCGTGAAGCTGCTCCTCGACGCGAACCTCTCGCCCGAGGTCGCCAGGATCCTCCGAGAGGCAGGACACGACCCGCTGCACGTCGGTGACATTGGGTTGTTGAGCGCGCCCGACCCGGAGATCCTGCAAGCCGCCGCGAAAGAAGAGCGAATCCTGCTCACGGCCGACGCCGACTTCGGAGCACTGCTTGCGCTGGGTGCGCTGGCATCGCCATCCGTGCTGCTCTTGCGTTCAGCAGACCACCTGCGCCCTGTCGAGCAGGCGGAACTGATTGCGGCAAATTTGCCGCGTATCGCTGAAGACCTGGAGAGGGGGGCGATCGCAAGCTTGACGAGCGATCGGATGCGGGTTCGGGCGCTACCGGTCGCCACTGATAAAGGCGACCGGTAGATGGCGGTCTGAGAGCGGATTCCCGGCCGCGTCCCCAGGACCTTCCCCACGGCTGGTGGAAGCCCGGGTGTTTTCAGGCAGTCGCCCGTCCCTCGCCGGAGATGATGACCGACGACGCCAAGTTCGCACTTGGCTTCTAGGTTCCCTCATCGCCCCGGCAGGCGCTCGGTGATCTCCTGCAGCAGCCAGGTGTTGCCGTCCGGGTCGCTGAAGGAGGCGCAGGTGAAGTAGGAGCGGCGTTCGGGGTCGGGGCCGGGTTCGACGCCGCCCTCGCCGTAGTGGAAGACCTCGCCGACCTCGACGCCGTGGGCGATCAGGTCCTCGCGGGTGGCGTCGATGTCGTGGACGGCGACCTCGAGGCGCTGGGCCGAGCCCGGCTCGGCGGTGGTCAGGCCCGTGCCGAAGGAGATCGAGCAGGGGGAGCCGGGGGGCGTCAGCTGGACGACCCGCACGCCCTCGGCCAGCTCGAGGTCGGCGTCCACTCGCCACCCGAGCCGTTCGTAGAAGCCCTTCGCGCGATCGACGTCGCTGACGGGAAGGGCGACGACCTCGAGCCAGAGCTCGCCCGAAGGCGGCACCGGAGAGCCCGTTGCGCTGCTGGCGGTCACGTCGCTGCTGCTCATCTCAACCTCCGGGATAGCGGTTCAGGGGTGCATCGGTCTGAAAGCTCAGCCTAAACCGAGCGGGGCCGTGATCGGCTAGGTTGCGAATGGAAGAATTTAAGCTGAGTAATAAAGCTCGGCTCTTGAACGCCATTCGACCTTGGGAGGAGCCCATGTCCGCTGTATCTCGCGCTCGGGCGCGTTTGTCCATGTGTCTCGCCGTTCTCGCCGCATTCGGAGCGCTCGTGCTTGCTCCGGCCGCCGGCGCCAGCGGCGTCGGCAGCACCTATCTGGCGCTCGGCGATTCGCTCGCCTACGGCTATCACCAGGCCCAGTTCCAGGAAGAACTGAAAGAAAAAGGCTTCGTCGAAGCGAAAAACTTCAACGACGGGTACGTGGACGACTTCGGCGCGACGCTGAAGCTGTTGAACCCAAAACTGCAGATCGTCAACGACGGCTGCCCGGGCGAGACGACCGAAACGATGATCAAAGGCTCCGGTGCCTTCGGGCCCGGATTCTGCGCCGGCGGGCCGACCGGGAGCCCCTTCCCGAAGGCGTTCCTGCACCACCCCTATCCCGGCACGCAGCTCGAAGACGCGCTGGCGATCGCGAAAGAACCGGGGGTGAACACGATCACGATCGACATCGGCGCCAACGACATCCTGCAGTTCCTCGGCCACACCTGTGGCTTCCCGGCGACCTTCACCTGCACGCCGGAACAGGTCGAAGCCGAGATCGGGCACGTCGCCGCGAACGTCGGGTTCATCCTGGCCCAGCTGCGGGCGGCCGCGCCGGAAGCGAAGATCATCTTCGTCTCGCAGTACAACCCCTTCCCGACCGTGCTGAAACCGGAAGGCACTGGCGACGCGACGGTTGAAGCGCTCAACGGAGCGCTGAAAGGGGTGGCCGCGAGCTACGGGGTCGCCTTCGCGAACACGGCGAGGGTGATCAACTTCTCGGGCACCCACGGCGGCCCGGAAGCGGGGGACATCCCCACGGTCTGTGCCTTCACGGCCATGTGCCCGGGCGGCGTCTTCAACCCGGCCAGCCCGAACGCCGACATTCACCCGACCAAAGCCGGCTATGCCGCGATGGCCGGGGTCGTCGGGTTCGCGTATCTGACTCACTGAGACAGTGACTGCGCTCCGCCGGCCAGGGCTGGCGGAGCGCAGTTCCGCGTCAACCCTCTAGGTGAAGATGATCTGGCCGCCCGCGGCGAGGCCGTAGAACTCGCCCACCGTGATCACCTCGTCGACCTCGTCGATGAAGTCGTCCTCGCCCAGGCCGAAGAGGTCGACCGAGGCCTTGCACGCGTAGAGGCCGGCTCCCGATTCGGCGATCATCTCGACGAACTCGGGGATCGGCGGGATGTCGAGCTTCTCCATCTCCTCGGCCAGCTTGTGGGTGACCAGGGCCGAGACCCCTGGAATCCCACCCGCCCAGGTCGCCAGGTGCAGGCCGGGGTTGCCGACCGTCGCCACCTTGACGTGGTCGTGTTTGGCCCTGTTGATCGCGTCGAGGCCGAAGAAGGTGAAGAAGAGGTTCGCCTCGATTCCCTCCATGCGCGCGCCGTTGGCCATGATCAGGCCCGGGTAGACCCCCTCGAGCGATCCCTTCGAGACGATGATCGACACCTTCTCGATCGGCTCGGCGTCGGATGCGCCTCCGTTCGGTTGCGTGCTCATGCCGTCCTCCTCCTCTAGATGCAGCCGCGCGGCTTCGGGATCCCGGCAACCTTGGCGGCGAGCTTCGCCGGCCCCTTCGGGAACAGTTGGTAGAGCTCCGTGATCGGCACCCCCGAGGCTTTGCCGAGCGTGCGAATCGAAGGGGCCGAGCCGGACTCCAGGTACGCCTTGCGCATGAACTCGACGACCTGCCAGTGGCGCTCGGTCAGCTCGCCGATCCCCGCCTCGGCGGCGATCGCGGCGGCGACCTCCTGGTTCCACTGGGACGGGTCGGTCATGAAGCCCTCTGCGTCGACGTCGACCGGGGCTCCGGCATAGGTCGTCGTGCTCACGTGCGTCCTCCTTCTCCGGGTTCTCCGGGCGCGTTCTTGCCCGCCATCGAGAGCTGCGCGCCCACCCCCGGGATCGAGTGCCCCGGCAGCAGGACGTGCCAGTAGAGCGGCTCGAAGGCGAGCTTGCCGAGGTGGTTCAGCCGCGACTCGCGCAGCAGCGAAAGGGGTCCGAGGTGCGCCTCCGGGTAGCGGCCCGGGAGCGGTTCCACCTCGTAGTCGAAGTCGATCAACAGGGCCCGGTGAAAGCCGCTCTCGATGAAGCAGTTGACGTGCCCGTCGTAGCTGCCCTGCGGGTCTTCGCCGGCCAGGGCGCGCTCGACGTTGGCGCACAGCGTCTCGGCCTCGAAGTGGGTCGCCGATCCGGCCTTCGAGGTCGGCAGGCTCGCCGCGTCGCCGATCGCGAAGACGTTCGGCGCCGCCCTGCTCTGCAGGGTGTGGATGTCGACCGCGACGAACCCGAGGTCGTCCGTGAGGCCGGGCGAGCGAGCGAGGAAGGGCGCACCGCCATGCAGGGGAATCACGACCGCGAGGTCGAACGGGATGACGCGCTCGTCCCAGCTGACCAGGCTTCCCTCGGCGCCGTCGACCCGCCCGGTCGCGAACTCGGTCTCCAGCCGGATCCCGCGCTGCTCGAGCATGCCGCCCAGCCGCTCGGCCGCCACCGGCTTGGTGAAGGCGGCGTCGAGCGGCGTTGCGAAGGTGATCTCGACCGCCTCGCGGACCCCGCGCCTGCGCAGGAACCAGTCGAGGAGGAAGCAGAACTCGAGCGGCGCGACCGGGCATTTGATCGGCATGTCGACCGGGTTCACCACGATTCGCCCCTGGTCGAAGACCGCAAGCGCATCGCGCAGGGCCGTCGCGTCCTCGACCGAGTAGAAGGAGAAGACGCTCTCTCCCCAGCCGGCGCCGCGGAGCCCGTCGGTCTCCTCGTGCAGGAGCGAGGCGCCGCTGGCGACGATCAGCACGTCGTACTCGAGGCTGTTGCCGCCGGCGAGGCGGACGCGCTGCTCGTCGAGCTCGATCCGGTCCACCTCGGCGAGCACGAACTCGATCCCGTCGCGCAGCTGGGCGCGGCGGGAGCGGACGAGCCGCTCGGGATGCTCGAGGCCGAACGGCACGAACAGGAGCCCCGGCTGGTACACGTGATCGTCGTCGCGGTCGACGACGGTTATATGGACCTCCTCGCCCTGGCTTTCTCGGCGCAGGCGGTTGGCGACGAGGGTCCCACCCGTACCGCCGCCGATGATCACGACCCGCTTCACGGCAAGAGGATGCGATGCCATGGAGGGCATCGCATCCGCCCAAGGCCGCACCGCTGCGTCGGGACTACCGCAGCGTGGCCTGCTGTGCGCTTAGAAGCAGGCGAATCCCTCGGAGCTGTCGCCCTCGATCCAGCGGCTGATCGTCTGGAAGTTCGCAGAGAGGCACGGCCCGTCGGGAATACCGGAGTATGCGGGTTCCGGCTGGCTGTTGGGAGGGGTTGCCGGATCGGCTCCCGTGATCGCGTCGGGCAGAACGCCGCTGGCCACGAGTGCGCCGAGCGCTTCCTGTTGTGCGTGCCGTTCCGCCTGCAGGGTTTTGACCTCGACCTGCATTCGGACCAATGGGTCGATGAGGTTGGGGTCGAAATTGGGGCTCAGGAGATCGCCGGAGATCCGACCGGTCCAGCGCTCGTAGTAGAGAAGGTACGCCGCGAGGCAGCTGTCCAAGCAGCCGGGATCGTAGAACCCGTCGCGCGCGTCGGTGGGCAGTTGCGGCGGCAGGTCGGCCTGCGGGGAGCCGCCAGCAGGCGATGGACCGCCACCGGGCGATTGGCTCGGTCCGTTCGAGCCGCTCGACGGCTGCGGCGAGCCGGTGCGCGTCGTCCCACCGCCCGAGCCGGATTGCGAGGGCGCCGGAGGTTCGCTCCGCGTCGGTGCAGCGGGAGCCGAGTGCGGCGCCGCAACGATCGGCGCGGCCGCTTGCGGCACGACCAGGGGCGAGGCCTGCGCGCCCGCAGGCACAAGCATCGCGGCAGTGAGCGCGACCCCAAGGAGGAAGCCCCTTGCGGACGTGCTGGACGGACCCTTACGTGAAGTCATTGCTCGGTGGCTCCCCTGCTCGCGGTTATCGAACGCGGCAGGCTAGTTGCCTGGTGAGCAACGCTGGACGACTATATGGTGCGGGCCAGCGACCCTCATCGGCGTCGCCGACACCGCGCCCCGACCCGCGGCCGCGAGTTGGCCTTGCGCCCGTTCTGCCCCGTGAGCGCGACGAGCGCCCGCACCGGAGACGCGCAGAGGTCGGTCGAGGAGACGAGCAGCCCGTGCTTTCCCCCGGGCAGGGTGAAGGCGAATTTCGAGACCGGCAGGTCGGGCACCCGTTCGAACCTGGTGCGAATGCCGCCACGGAAGGAGTCGATGCGCCCGACCAGGTCGACGTCGACCTGGCCCTGCAGGTGGGCGACGAGGTCGGGCAGTTCGTGCGTGGAGGAGCGCAGGTAGACCGGCCCTTCCAGGGGCTTATCGAGCAGCGGGCTGCTCGCCCGGGCAAAGCCGTAAACGGAGGCCCGCGGGCACTGGCCCGCGGCGAACTGGGCGCGGCTGCAGATCCGCCCGAGGCTCGCCTGGTCGAGGAAGAGGGCGTGGGGCAGGGCCACCGATGCGCGGGCGATGTTCGCATCGCCCGCCCGCGCCTTCAGGCTGACCGCGAGCTTGGGATGGCTGGCGCGGTGGGTCGCGCCGGTGAGGCGCAGGGAAAGCCGCGGGGCGAAGCGGAGCGCCGCGCAGCCCTGGGCCTGCAGCGCGGAGGAGACGGCGACCGAGGAGAAGGCGGCCGGCTGGGCGGGGTCGGCGCCGCCGCCGCGCACCGAGCCGGCGAGCGCCCCCGCGGCGCAGTTGGTCGGGTTGCGCATGAACCCGGGGCGGTCGAGGGCCACCGAGACCGAGCGCAGGTCGAGCTTCGCCCCGCCGTAGACGTCGGGCAGGCTCGCGGTGGTGTGGATCTGGGCGGTTTCGGGGTCGAGGCCGAGCGGGGCGCGGACGACGACCGTGCCGAGGTCGAACGGCCCCGCCAGTGCCGGCACAACCGCCACCAGGGAGAGCTTCGCCCCCCCGTAGGGCCCGGCGAGGTAGGCCTTGCCGGCAAGCGTCAGCGGCACCGGCCCCGTGCCCGCACCCACCTCCACGCGGCCGATCTGGCTCTGCGCCGGGCAGCTGGGCTGGGCCGCCTCCTCGGCGCCCGCGCGCGAGGCGGCGGCGGCGATCTGGGGCTCGGGGCAGTAGGGGACGCCGGCGAGCTTGGCGCTCGCCCCCGCCGGCAGGGTGAGGTCGAGGACCTTCAGCTCCTGCTCGCCGGCCGCGCGGGTCACCGCCAGCGAAAGCGGGCTGTAGGCGCCGCCGCGGTGGTCGTCGAGGCGGGCGGTGAGGGTGGGGGCGAAGGGGCGCGCGGCGAGCACGGCGGCACACGAACGTCCGCCCGGGGCGGATTCGAGCGCAAAGGAGGCGCTCGGCGTGGCCGGGGCGGAGCCGGTCCAGGGGGAGAGGCGGCTGGTGAGCTCCTGCGGGCCGCAGGTGGGCGGGGTGCTGAGCAGCCCGCGTTCTTCGTCGAAGCTCAGCCGCAGCGAGCTGAGGGGGACCTGGGGCAGCCCGCCGTGGGCGGGTTCGTCGAAGCTGGCGGTGAGCCGGCCCGTCGTCGGGTCGGCGGCGATCTCGCCCTGCAGCCGCACGTAGACGCCGAGCGCAGGCGCCTCGGCATCGAGGAAGACCCGGTACTCCCTGCCCGAGGCCGGCTCGCGGGAGAGCTGGCGGCCCAGGTAGAGCTTGCCGGCGAGCGAGCCGGCCGGCAGCAGCGGGGTCTCGATCGCGACCGTGCCGATCTCCGAGGCCGGCGGGCACTCGAGCGGGGGCGGGTGCACGCCGGCGGGGTCGGCGATCCGGTCCCCGATCGCGATCCCCCCTCCGAGCTGCTGATCGGTGCAGGCGCCGAGCCCCTGCGCGGCGGCGGGGTTGAGGCCCATGCCGGCGGGCAGGGTGACCACGGCCCGACGCAGGTTCGCCTGGGCGACCGGGGCGGCCGGATCGAGCGGGAAGTGCAGGTCGACCCCCAGGCCGGTCGGGGAGTCCACCTGGTCGGTGCTGGCCCGCGCAGTCATCGCGGGGTCGAAGGGGACCGCCTCACAGCCGCTCGGGGGGAGGACGTTGCCGGGGCCGAGCGGGGCGGTCTCGGAGCGCAGTCGTGCCGTGGGGTCCTCGTAGGAGTCGACGGTGATCGCCGACGCGGTCGAGCCCTGGCAGTCGGTGCCGACGGTGAGGAAGGAGCCGCGGGGCCCGTGTCCGTCGAGGACGATGCGAGCGCTGGCGACGTGAAAGGTGTGGTCCACCTGGCGGATCGTGACGCCCTCGTGGTAGTCGCCCTCCCAGGCCACGGTGGCTTCCAGGTAGGTGGTGACGTCGAAGACGCCCGGCAGGTCGATCCGGAAGCCGAGCTCCGCCGGCTCGCCGGCTTTGGGGGAGATGTTGAAGACTCCTGCTTCGGTTTCGATCACGCTCACCCTGCCCCCGGGGTTGGCCACGACCGTGAGAATGACCGTTCCCACTTCGGCCCCCTTGCGTTCGCAGATCGCCTTGCCGTCTTCTTCGCCGACCAGCGGCGCCTCCAGCTCGGCTTCGGTGCAGGTGGGGGCCGCCTGCGGGTTGACGGCAAAGCCGGGCGGCAGGTCGACGCGGATGTCGCGGATCGTCCCCTCCGGGATGTCGTTCCCGTTGACCCGGACCGTGTTGAACGCGAAGTTGAAGATGCCGAGGTCCGGGTGGCCGCCGACCTGGGTGAAGAGCTGCGACGCCGGGCTGGCGTAGCTGCAGCGCGGGCTGTCGCTCCTGCAGTTCGCCGCTTCCCAGGTCTTGATCCCGAAGGCGGCCTGGGCGAATGCGGGCAGGGCGAGGACGGCCGCCACGGCGACGACCAGGGCGAGCCCGATTCCCGCAGTTCCCCGGATCCGCATCTTGTCGGACTTACATGGGATGTCCGTCCGCGGTTCACGACTTAGACGCATGTCGGGAACCCTGTGGGGGAAGGGTCGGCCGACGGAGCGCATTCTGCGGCAGCAGGTGGATTGCTCAGGGAATCGGGCGCCAAAAAGCGGTTGCCGAGGCGCTCGGACCTCTGATGTAATCGCAAGATGTCTGATGACTTGCCCGACCTGGGCGGGTGAGCGCGAGAGGAAGAGAGGAGCCGCACATGGATCAAGCAAACGGGCCCCGCACCGGCACCGGGCTGAGGCGCAACGCGATCGGGCTGCCGGGGGCGGTGATCATGTCCGCGGCGATCATGGGCCCGGCGGTGTCCACCTTCTTCAACCCGCAGTTCTCGACGCCGTTCTCGGGATTCGCGACGCCGCTGGTCTACCTGCTCTGCCTCGGGGCGATGCTGATCACCGCCACCGGCGTGATGGAGATGGCGCGGGCGCTGCCCAGCGCCGGCGCGTTCTACACCTACGTCACGCGCGGGTTCGGGGCCAAAGCCGGGTTCGTCACCGGGGGCCTGATATTCGTCGCCTACGCGCTCCTGCCGCCGGCCGAGATCGGCCTGATCGGCAGCTACCTCCAGAACACCTTCAACGAAGAATTCTCGACCAACATCCCGTGGTGGGTGATCGGGCTGGTGCCGGCGATCGTGATGACTGTGCTCGCCTTCGAGGGGATCGTCTCGTCCCTGCGCACGACGCTGCTGCTGTTCAGCGCCGAGGTCGTGGTCGTCATCGTGATGGCGGTGATCGTGCTCGTCAACGGCGGCGCCGAAGGCATCAACTTCCACTCCTTCAACCCCTCCAGCTCGCCCGGGGGCTTCGGCGGCCTGGTCACCGGCGGCATCTTCGCCGCCCTCAGCTTCGTCGGCTTCGAGGGCGCGGCCTCACTCGGCGAGGAGGTGAGGGAACCGCGCCGGCGCATCCCCAAGGCGATCTTCGGCGCGACCCTGCTCGTCGGCGGGATCTACGCCTTCTGCATCTGGGCCGAGGCGCTCGGGCTCGGCCGGGCCGGGATGGACGCCCTCGACGCCTCGAAGGCGCCGTGGAACGAACTCGCCGCGACCTACGCCAGCTGGATGAAGTGGCCGGTGATCGTCGCCTCCGTCTCCTCGATGTTCGCGGTGATGCTCGCCTCCAACAACGGGATCGTCAGGATCCTGCACAAAATGGGCCGCGAGGGGCTCCTGCCCTCGTTCTTCGGTCACATCGACGAGAAGCGCAAGACCCCGACCTACGCCGTCCTCTTCCAGGGCGTCTTCGCGGTCGGGCTCGCCTTCATCGTCGGCGGGATCGCCGGCGGCCTCGGCGACCCGGTCGCGGGCGGCAGCGTCTACGGCTACCTCGGGTTCCTGCTGACGATGGGGATCCTGCCCGTGTACATCCTCGTCAACGCGGCGGCGATCCGCTTCTACCGGGGCCGGGGCGATTTCAACCCGCTGCGGCACCTCCTCCTGCCGGGGCTCGGCGCCCTGCTGATGGTGGGCCTGACGATCGGCCAGATCGTCGAACAGGTCGAAGCGCCCTACACCTGGTTCCCGTGGGTGATCGTCGGCTGGGTCGTCGCCGTCTCGCTTGGCGCGTTCTGGCTCGGCGCCCGCCGGCCGGAGTCGCTGCGCAGCGCCGGCGCCGCGATGGGCAGCGTCGACGACGTCGAGGAGGAGCCCGACCTCGCCCTGGGGGTCGCCTGACCCCGTGGGGGCGCACACGATCGGCATAGACGTCGGCTCGCAGAGCATCAAGGGCTGCCTCCTGGATCCCGACGGCGACGTGGTCGCCGTCGGGAGGGCGGCATGCGCGATGAGCCACCCGGCCAGCGGGTGGGCCGAGCAGGACCCGGCGGAGTGGCACGCCGGACTCGCCTCGGTCGTCCACGAGATGCTGCGGCGGGCCGGCGTGGCCGGTCGTGAGGTGGGCCAGCTCGGGCTCGCCTGCCAGGTCGACGGAGTGATTCCGGTCGACGCCGACCTGCGCCCCCTGCGCGACGCGATCATCTGGCTCGACCGCCGCGCGACCGCGGAGTCGACGACGCTGCTCGAGGAGGTCGGCGAGCGGGCGCTGTTCGAGCTCACCGGACTCAACTGCGACGCCTCCCACACGGCGCCGAAGATGATGTGGCTGCGCGATCACGAGCCCGAGCTCTACGCCGAGGCGCGCTCGCTGCCCGCGGTCGGCGGCTACCTCGTCGGCTGGTTGACCGGCGAGGTCGTGCTCGACCACGCCAACGCCTCCTCGACCCTGCTCTACGAGGTCGGCGCCGGCGCCTGGTCCGAGCGCCTCGCCCAGGCCGCGGGGATCGAGATGGACCTGCTGCCGGAGATCCAGGACTCGACCGCCGTCGCGGGCGGCCTCACCGCTGCCGCTGCCGAGCAGCTCGGCCTGACCACCGGGTGCGAGGTGGTCGTCGGCACCGGCGACGAGCACGGCGCCGCCCTCGCCGCCGGCCTGCTCGGCCCGGGCCCGGTCGCCGACGTGACCGGCACGGCCGAGCCGGTCGCCGCGGTCGCCGCCGAGATGACGCTCGACGAGGGCGGCCTGGTCGAGACCCACGCGCACGCGGTCCCCGGCACCCTGCTGGTCGAGAACCCCGGCTTCGTCTCTGGCGGCAGCACCCTCTGGCTCTCGGAGTCGGTGCTGCGCTGCCGCCAGGCCGACGTCTTCCTGCTCGCGGCCAAGGCGCCCCCGGGCTCCGACGGCGTGCTCTTCCTGCCGACCCTGAGCGGCGCCACCGCGCCGCGCTGGAACGACCGCATGCGCGGCGCCTTCGCCGGGCTCTCGATGAACCACGGCGACGAACACCTCGCGCGCGCGGTGCTCGAGGGCTGTGCCTGCGCCCTGCGCGACATCGTCGACCGCCTCGACTCGCTCGGCCTCGCCGGCGGGGAGGTGCGGGTCCTCGGCGGCGGGGCTCGCAGCGAGCTCTGGCTGCAGATCAAGGCCGACGTGCTGAACCGACCCGTGCGAGCGGTCCTCGCGGAGGAGCCGACCGCGCTCGGCGCCGCGATGCTCGCGGGAGTCGCCGGCGGCGCCTTCGAGGGCTTCGAGGACGCGGTCGACCGCACGCTCGCCACCGCGCCCGAGCAGGTCCTGCCGGACCCCGGCCGCGCCGCCCGCTGCGAGGAGACCTACGAGGCCTACCGCCGCCTCTTCGACGGGGTCGAGAGGAGCCTCGGATGACCGCCGGGGCCGAGACCGGGATCGACCTCGCCGGCCTGCGCTCGCGCCTGGCCGCCGCCCCCGATGCCGACCGCCTGCGGCCGCTGGGGCTCGGCCGGGTGATCGCCGGGCCGGCCGCGCTCGAGGCCCTGTCAGGGGCGCTCGACGACCTGCTCGAGAGCAGCGCCGGGGGGAGCGTCGCGCTGCTCGCCGACGCGACGCCGATGCGCCGCGGGGAGGAGGACCTGAAGGCCGGGGTGCGCGAGCGCCTGACCGCTGAGCACGAGGTGCGGGCGGTCCAGGTCGGGCCGGTGGACGGCCGCGCCCACGCCGACGAGGCGACGGTTGCGGCGGCCCGCAGCGGCGCCCGCGGCGCGAGCGCGATCGTCACGGTCGGCTCGGGCACGGTGGCCGACATCGGCAAGGTGGTCTCGCTGGAGCTGGGGAACGTCCCCCACCTCCTGGTCCAGACCGCGGCCAGCGTCAACGGCTTCGCCGACGACCAGTCGGTGCTGCTGCGCAACGGGGTCAAGCGAACCACGCCCTCGCGCTGGCCCGACACCCTGGTGCTCGACGGCGGCGTGCTGCGCGACGCCCCGAGCAGGATGAACCTCGCCGGCTTCGGCGACCTCGTCTCGATGTTCACCGCCACCGCCGACTGGTACCTGGCGCGCGAGGTCGGGATGGACGACAGCTTCTCGGCGACCGCGGTCGCGCTCGGCCGCGACCTCGGCGAGGAGCTGCTCGAGCTGGCGCCCGCGCTGGCCCGCAACGAGGGCTCCGCCGTCGTCCGGCTCGCCGAGATCCTCGCCCTCAGCGGGATCTCGATGGGCGTCGCCGGGCGCACCGCGCCCTCTTCGGGGATGGAGCACACGGTCAGCCACCTGCTCGAGATGGCGGCCGAGCGGCGCGGCCGCGAGGCCCCCCTGCACGGCGCCCAGGTCGGCGTCAGCACGATCCTCGCCGCCCTCGCCTGGCGCCACCTCCGTCGCCGCATCGGCACAGGGGGGATGGACCCCCTCTTTCCCTCCCCGGCCGAGATGGAGAGGCGCGTGCGCGCCGCCTTCGATCCGCTCGACCCGAGCGGGGCGATGGCCGAGGAGTGCTGGTCGGACTACGGCGCGAAGCTCGCCCGCTGGCACGCCAACCGCGACCTGGTCGAGGCCTTCGCGGCGGACTGGGACGCTCACCAGGGGGCGCTTGACGAGCTGCTGATCGATCCCGTCCGCCTGGTCGAGGCGATGCGGGCAGCGGGGGCGCCGACCCGCTTCGCCGAGCTCGAGCCCGCGGTCGAGCCGGCGACGGCGCGCTGGGCGCTCGCCAACTGCCACCTGATGCGAGACCGGTTCACGCTCGCCGACCTCGCCTGCTTCACCGGCGGTTGGGGCGAGGAGGACGTCGAGGTCGTGCTGGCCGAGGCGGCTGAGCTGGGGGCGGGGCTTTGAACCCGATGGAGACGACGATCAACGCGGTCCTGCGCCCGCCGCGGCGCCGCTTCGCCGGCTACGCCTTCGACCTCGACGGGACGGTCTACCTCGGCGACGAGCTGCTGCCCGGGGCGCGCGAGACGATCGAGGACATCCGCGAGCACGGCGGCCGGGTCGTGTTCGTGACCAACAAGCCGCTGGAGAGCGCGGCCGACTACGCGGCGAAGCTGACGCGCCTCGGGATCCCGACCACGCCCGATGCCGTCGTCACCGCGCTCGACTCGGTGCGGCTCTACCTGACCGAGCGACACCTGCACTCGCGCCTGCTGGTGGTGGGGGAGCCGCTGGTGCGCTCGATGCTCGCCTCCTGGGGGTGGACCGTCGTCGAGGACCCGGCCGCGGCCGACGTGGTCCTGGTCTCCTTCGACCGCACCTTCGACTACGCGAAGCTCGAAGCCGCCTACCGCGCCGTGGTCCACCACGGCGCCTCGATCCTCGCCACCAACCCGGACCCGTTCTGCCCGACGCGGGAGGGCGGCCTGCCCGACTGCGCGGCCATGCTGGCCGCGGTCGAGGTCTGCACCGGCGCCAGGGCGGAGGCGGTGCTCGGCAAGCCGAGCCCGGCGATGGGCCGCGCCCTGCTCGACCGCCTCGGCACCGCGCCGGAGGACTCCGCCCTGATCGGCGACCGTCTGCTCACCGACGTGGCCATGGGACAGCGGGTCGAGATGGCCGGCGTCCTCGTGCTCAGCGGCGCCACCAGCGCCGACGCGGTGGTCGATTCCGAGGTTCACCCCGACTACGTGGTCGAGGGCATCTATCAACTTCTCACCGAATAAACGTCTCGATTAGGAGCAATTTCTATGATCCAGTTCATCTTCATGCTCACGCACAGCGACGCGACGGTCCCGAACGCGCTCGAGGTGTTGGAGGAGCTGCGCGGCAGCGAGCTGCGCTACGTCGGCTTCAAGGACGTCGGCGCGAGCCCGGAGCAGTTGAAGCGGATCACCGACGCGGCCCACGAGCAGGAGCTGGAGGTGATGCTCGAGGTCGTCTCGACCAGCGCCAAGGAGGAGCGCGCCTCGCTCGAAGCAGCCCAGGAGGTCGGGGTCGACTGGGTGCTGGGAGGGACGAATCCCGAGCTGGGGACCGAGATCCTCGCCGGCGCCGAGGTCCGTTACTGCCCCTTTCCGGGCACGGTCGTCGACCATCCGAGCGTGCTCAAGGGGAAGATCACGGAGATCGCCGAGGACGCCGCGCGGCTCACCTCGACGCCCGGCATCGACGGGGTCGACCTGCTGGCCTACCGGCACGCGACCGCCGACGTCGAGGCGCTGGTGCGCGCCGTGGTCGCCGCCTCCGAGGGCCCCGTGATCGCCGCCGGGTCGGTCGCCGACCTGCAGCAGGTCGACCTGCTCGCGCGAGCCGGCGCCTGGGGCTTCACGATCGGCAGCGCGATCTTCGAGAACCGGCTCCCGGGCGGGCCCGGCGTGCGCGGCCAGATCGACGCCGTGCTCGAGGCCTCGGCCACGGTGGCCGGGTGAGGCAGCGCGCCACCGCAGTCGAGCGGTTGCGGGCCGAGCTGCTCTCCGAGCTGCTCGACGGGACCTACCCGAGCGGCGTCAAGCTGCCCAACGAGGACGAGCTGGCCGAGCGCTCGGGGGTGAGCCGGGCGACCGTGCGCGAAGCGGTCGGCGGGCTGGTCGAGGCCGGGTACCTGACCCGTCGCCACGGCTCCGGGACCTTCGTCACCGGCACCCTGCCGCGGCGGCACGCCCTCGACACCTCCGTCAGCTACCTGAGCATGATCAAGGAGGCCGGGATGACGCCGGGCCTCGTGGTTCTCGACCAGGGCGAGCGGGAGGCCTCCGCCGAGCAGGCGGACCGCCTGCGGGTCTCCGTCGGGGAGCCGTTGCTGCGGATGGAGCGGATTCGCACCGCCGACGGGCGCCCGGTCGTCTACTCCGTCGACCTCCTGCCCCTGCGCTGCCTCGCCGGCGATCCCGCGCAGCTCGACGCCTCCCTCTACAACGTGCTCGAGCAGAGCGGGCACGTGGTGCGCGGCGCCAGCGCCCGCCTCGTCCCCGTTGTCGCCGAGCAGCGGCTCGCCGACCTGCTCGAGGTCGAGGCCGGAACGCCGCTCCTGCACATCGACCAGGTCGACTTCGACGGCGACGGGCACCCGGTGATGCTCTCCGCCGAGTGGCACGTCGCCGACGCCTTCGAGCTGCACATCAACCGCCGGGCGGCTCCGCGCGCCACCCAGGCTGGCGATGAGCACGCCTGAGCGGGTCTCCCGGCTCGGCCCGAACGCCCGTCGCGTCGCGCTCGAGCAGCTCGGCCGCGAGCCGGTCGACGTGCTCGTCGTCGGCGGCGGCATCACCGGCGCGGGGGTCGCGCTCGACGCCGCCACCCGCGGGCTCAGCGTCGCCCTGGTCGAGAAGCGCGACTTCGCCGCCGGCACCTCGAGCCGGTCGAGCAAGCTGATCCACGGCGGGCTGCGCTACCTGGAGCAGCGCGATTTCTCCCTCGTGCGCGAGGCCCTGCACGAGCGCGCCCTGCTGCTCGACAGCCTGGCTCCCCATCTGGTCGAGCCCGTCCCCTTCCTCTTTCCCCTGCGTCACCGCAGCTGGGAGCGCGCCTACGTCGGCGCCGGCGTCGGGCTCTACGACGCGCTGGCGGGCCTGCACTCGGCCGTGCCCCGGCACAAGCACCTCTCGCGCGGCGCGGCGCTGGAGCTCGCGCCGGCGCTGCGCCCGGACTCGCTGGTCGGCGCGATCCGCTACCACGACGCGCGCACCGACGACGCCCGCTTCGTGATCGCCCTGGTGCGGACCGCGGTCGCCCACGGCGCCCGCGCGCTCTCCGGCGTTCGCGTCGACGGGCTGCAGCGGGGAGAGGACGGGCTGCAGCACGCCGCCCTCTACGACACCGAGCGCGGCCGCGAACTGGAGCTGAGCGCCCGCGTCGTCGTCAACGCGACCGGGATCTGGAGCGCCGAGCTGGAGCGGATCGCGGGGGTGCAGCGGCCGGTCGAGGTGCGCGCCTCCAAGGGCGTCCACATCCTCGTCCCGCGCGAGCGGATCTCCTCCCGGACCGCGCTCGTGCTGCGCACCGAGCGCAGCGTCCTCTTCGTCATTCCCTGGGGCGCGCACTGGATCGTCGGCACCACCGACACCGAGTGGAAGCACGACCGCGACCACCCGGCCGCCTCGCGGGCCGACATCCGCTACCTGCTCGATCACGCCAACGCGGTCCTGCAGCGCCCCCTGGGCGAGGAGGACGTGGTCGGCGTGTACGCGGGCCTGCGCCCGCTGATTGCCCGCGAGCAGGCGGACACGACGGCGCTCTCGCGCGAGCACATGGTCAGGCGCCCGGCGCCGGGGCTGGTGACGATCGCCGGCGGCAAGTACACGACCTACCGGGTGATGGCGCGCGACGCGGTCGACGCGGTCGGGGAGTCGATGGGGGAGTCGATCGACCCCAGCCGCACCGAGGCCGTTCCGCTGCTCGGCGCCGAGGGGCTGAGCACGGCGCGGGGGCGGGCCCACGGCCACCCGGTCGCCGAGCGCATCGGCACGGCGGCGGTCGACCACCTGCTCGAGCGCTACGGCGCGGTCGCGCTCGTCCTGCTCGACGCCGCGCAGGCCGAACCGGACCTCGCCCAGCCGATCGCCGGCGCCCCCTCCTACCTCCTGGCCGAGGCCTGGTACGCGGTGGTCGCCGAGGGCGCGCTGCACCTCGACGACGTGCTCACCCGCCGCACCCGGATCTCGATCGAGACCGCCGACCGCGGCCGCGCCGCGGCGCTCCCGGTCGCCCAGGCGATGGGCTCGATCCTCGGCTGGTCAGGGCGCGAGATCCGCCGCGAGGCCGCCCATTACCTGGAGCGCCTCGATGCGGAGATCGCGGCCGCCCGCGAGCCCGACGACGAGGCCGCCGACGCGGCCCGCGCGAGCGTGCGCGACCCGCGCCTGGTCGCCTGATCAGGGGTCCTGCTGCGGCGGCAGGCGGCGCTCCTCGTCCTCGCCCTCGGGCGGGACCTCCTCCGCGCTCGCGTCGTAGTCGTACTCGCGCCGGCCGGGCTGCGGTCCGCCGGGACCGCCGAACGGGCCGGAGCCCGGCATCCCGACCACAGTGAAGCGGGCGAGGGTGAAGCGGCGCAGGAGCGCGCGCGCGACCGCCCGGCTCGGCGGGATCAGCAGCAGCAGGCCGACGACGTCGGTGATGAAGCCCGGCGCCAGCAGCAGGGTGCCGCCGATCACGATCAGCAGGCCGTCGGCGACCTCGCGCCCGGGGAAGCGGCGCTGGGCGAGCGCTTCGTTGAACCGCCGCCAGGCGCCGCGGCCCTGGTGGCGGAGCAGGAGCGAGCCGAGGATCGCGTCGGCGAACAGCAGCGCCAGGGTCGGCAGCACGCCGATCGCTTCGCCGACCTTGATGATCACGTAGAGCTCGGCGATCGGGACGACGATGAAGAGGAGGACGAGCAGGAACATCTCAGGCGGCGGCGGCCGCCTTGCCCGCGGCCTCCTCGAGCTCGGCGAGGGACTCGTTCACCCCCGCGGCGATCTCTTCCACGTCCTCGACCGAGTCGTAGTCGGCGAGCATTCCGAACCCGATCTTGCCGTTGTAGCTGATGATCGCGACGGCGAGCGCGTGGTTCTCGGGCAGGAAGGCGACCGGGAAGACCTCCTCCAGCTCGCGCCCGAGGACGTAGAGGGGGATCTGCGGCCCCGGCACGTTGGTGACGATCAGGTTGAACAGCCGCGTGGAGAAGTTGATCCGCGAGGCCTGGGCGAGCAGGGTCGGCGGGGCGAAGTCGTTGAAGCGGGAGATCACTTCCGCCCCGAGCGCCTGTTTGGAGCGCTTCAGGTGGGCCATCTCCTCGCTGATCGTGCGCAGGCGCCGCACCGGGTCCCCGACGTAGACGGGCAGCGGCCCGCGCATCAGCGCGATCCGGTTGCCGAGCTCCCCGCGCTCGTCCTCGCTGCGGATCGAGACCGGGACCAGGGCGCGCAGCTCCAGCCCCTCGGTGCGCACGCCGCGCCCCGCCAGCCAGTTGCGCAGCGAGCCGGTGACGACGGCGAGGACGACGTCGTTGACCGTGCCGCCGAGGGCGTCCTTGATCCGTTTGAAGGTGGCCAGCTCCGAGCGCGCCCAGACGTAGCGGCGGTGCGGCCCGATCGGCTGGTTCAGCGGCACGTCGGGGGCGGGGTCGGCGAAGGCGCCGAGCACCTCGGTCAGCCCCTCCAGTGCCTCGACCGCCTTGCGCGCGGCCGCCTCGGGGTGCCGCACGGCGCCCACCGCGCGCTCGGCCAGGCCGATCGGGGTGGCGATCGCGTCGCTCACCCCGCGCACGACCAGCTCCGCGGTCCCCGGTTCGGGCTGGGGGACCCAGTCGTCGGTGACGGTCGCGGGCTCGGGCACCGGCTCGAAGTCGAACAGCACGGTGCCGATGTCGACGCCGGAGACGCCGTCGACCATCGCGTGGTGGGTCTTGGTCAGGATCGCGAAGCGGTCGCGCTCCAGGCCCTGCGCCAGCCACAGCTCCCAGAGCGGCTTGGAGCGGTCGAGCTGCTGGGAGAAGACGCGCCCGGCCAGCCGCTTCAGCTGCGCCTCGCCGCCCGGCTGGGGCAGCGCGGTGTGGCGGATGTGGTAGGTGAGGTTGAAGTTGACGTCGTCGGCCCACAGCGG
>AR_comb_assmDRAFT_10935794_pt1 | contig 18875 bp, 15 predicted proteins | sample ArasoioldDNA_FD_10543 | JGI IMG/M metagenome (IMG submission 10543) | reverse complement strand
AACGACTTCTTCATCGGCACCAAGGAAAGCTACATGGCCCTGTGGCGCAGCATCAGCACGGCATTTTTCGCCGTCTTCATCATGGTGAGCGCAATCTCGGTCATTATCGGTGGGATTGTGATCATGAACGTCATGCTGATGAGTGTGACGGCACGGCGGAGAGAGATTGGTGTACGCAGGGCCGTAGGAGCGACGAAACTCGATATCATGCGCCAGTTCATTACCGAGAGTGTTGTGCAGTGCCTCGCGGGAGGACTAATCGGGATCTCGCTGGGATTCCTGGTTGCCCTGGGCTTGCGTTCGTACACCCCTTTTCCTGCTTCTGTGCAAAAGAGTGTGGCTGTGCTGGGAATGTTTCTCAGCTCTGCGGTCGGATTGTTCTTCGGCATCTACCCGGCGTTGCGTGCCGCAAATCTTGATCCCATCGTTGCCTTGAGGTCCGACTGATGGCCATCATGACCGCTTCGCAGGCGCGTGAAAACTTTTTCGCAGCGGTCGGGACCCTGCGCTCGGCCAAGGTGCGCTCCGCGTTGACGATTCTCGGCATCGTGATCGGTGTCTCCTCGGTCATCTCGATGGCGGCCATCATTCAGGGACTGAATAAGTTTGTACAAGATAAGGTGGAATCGCTGGGCTCGCGAACGTATTTTGTCTCCCGCTTTCCGCCCGGCACGGATCCCTCCCGATGGCCGGAGGGCATTCGCACTCGCAAGTACTTCGAATACAACTACGCGGACCATATCCGGGATGCGGCGCCGCACGTGCAGATCATCACCACCTTCGGTACGCGTGCTTTCTTCTTCGGGGACACGAACCAGATCACCTATGAGAACCACAGCGTAGACAAGGTAATCGTCCGCGGAACCGAACCGCAGTACGTCGATGCAATTCCACTGTTTGCAGTGGAACGTGGCCGTTTTATCAATGCTTTTGACGAAGCACACGCGCGGCCCGTTGTGGTGCTCGGCGCCGCGATTAACGAATCCCTTTTCCCATACGAAGACGCGATCGGCAAGACCGTGCGCATTAACGGCCAGCTCTATGAAGTCATCGGTGTATTCGAGCATGACACGGGACTGTTCGTCGGTCCAGGAGTCGACGCTTTCGCAGTGATTCCGCTGAGCAGCTTCAGAAAGCACTATCCCGAAGCCAAGGAACTCATCCTGGCTTTTACGGTGCCGGAGGGCGTCAAAGTCGAGACCGCACAGGACGAGGTTGTCCAGGCGATGCGCCGTCTGCGTCACGTCCCTCCCGATAAGGAGAATGACTTCGAGATTAGTTCGCCCGACTTTTTGAGCAATCTGTGGAACCAACTCACCGGCGCCCTCGTAATTCTGACCGGGGTCATCAGTTCGATTGGTCTGGTGGTGGGCGGCATCGGCGTGATGAACATCATGCTCATCTCGGTGACCGAACGCACTCATGAAATCGGCCTGCGCAAGGCGATCGGGGCGCGCCGCGCCGACATTCGCCTGCAATTTCTTCTCGAAGCGGTAGCGCTCACTTTATCTGGTGGAACGATTGGAATTCTGATCGGGGCTGCAGTGTCGACGCTGGTACGCACTTTCGTGCCGTCCATCCCCGCCAGCTTGTCGTATCTTTGGGTAGCGATTGGCTTCACGATCTCGGTAAGCGTTGGACTCTTTTTTGGTTACTATCCTGCCAATCTCGCCGCCAATTTGGACCCGATTGTGTGCCTCCGCTATGAGTGAAGTCCATAGCAGAACGAAACACGAAAACCCGTGACATTTGTTCTGTCGATCCGTCTAAGAATCATCCCGGCAGCCGCCTCGGGGGCTTGCATAGGATCCACAAAACCCTGTGCTCCATCGCATCACAATCCACCCCGTCGTGCTGCTGTTCCTCTCACTACTAGCTCTGCCTTCTTTGGCGCAGCCGAGCCCAACAGTTACCAAAGGTGCTCTTGAACACCTGACGACTCTCCACATTCCGCGCCTTACACGGGAGCCGAAGCTGGAAGACTTTGCCAACATGGAACCCTCACCGGCAGTCGCCGGCACGATGCTCAAGATCGACCAGTTCTGGCAGCACGATCCCAAGGACGGCGTTCCTGTCTCGCAGCGTACCGAGGCGTATCTCGGCTACACCGACAAGAATCTCTACGTCATCTTCCTAGCTTTTGACAACGAGGTCGACAAACTCCGCAACCACATGGTCCGCCGTGAACAGATCAATGAAGAGGATCAGGTTGGCATTTTTCTCGACACGTTTCATGACCGCCGCCACTCTGTCTTCTTCTTCATTAACCCTGCCGGCATTCAGCAGGAAGGTACTTTCATGGAGGGCGAGGAGGAGCCCGATTTTTCCTGGGATACGATCTGGAATAGCGACGCGCGTGTTCTGAAACAAGGATGGATCGGCTATATATCCGTCCCCTTCAAGTCCCTTCGTTTCAAATCGACTACTGAAGTACAGGATTGGGGCATCCTGCTCGAGCGTGATATTCCGCATAACAGCATGGAGCATTCGTTTCATCCGCGGTACTCCATGAACGTGCAGGGCTTGCTGACTCAGGAAGGCTCACTTTCAGGACTCGAGAGAATTTCTCCCGGCCGGAATTTTCAGTTCATACCTTATGCCTCCATGCGATCCTTCCGCGCTCTCGACCAGCGCGATCCCAACAATTTTCACTTCGAGTCAAAGAACATCGAGGCGAAAGCTGGGTTGGATGCGAAGGCTGTCATTAAAGACAGCTTCGTGCTGGATGCCACAATCAATCCCGACTTCGGCCAGGTGGAATCCGACGAACCGCAGATCACCGTCAACCAGCGATTCGAAGTTCTGTTTCCCGAAAAGCGGCCGTTCTTTCAGGAGAACTCGACTTATTTCTCCACGCCGATCAACTTAGTATTTACCAGGCGCATCGCTGATCCTCTCTATGGCATTCGTCTCACCGGCAAGAAAGGTCCGTGGTCGGTGGGAACTCTGTTTGCCGACGATCAGTCTCCGGGTGAAAGTGTCGGTCCCAATGATCCGCTGTTTGGCCGTCAGGCGTATTTCGGCATCGTACGCGTCAGCCGCGAATTTGGGAAAAATGGCAGCAATATCGGTGTTCTCTATACGGACCGGGAACTCGATACCGTGCCGAACACCGTTTGTGAGGATGACCCATGCCTCACGCGGACTAATCGTGTGGGCGGTGTCGACGGCCACATCCAGTTCAACAAGATCTGGCAACTGAATGGCCAGGCGGTTTTCAGTCAAACGGTCTGGAATGACGGTACCCACGAAAACGGTGCCGGCATTCACCTCTATCTGGAGCGAAGCACTCGCAATCTGGAAGTGAACTCGCTATATAAGGATAACGGCCCGGGTTTTCAGACAAGAACCGGGTTCTTCCAGCGTCCCGACATACGTTGGTTCAGTAATTTTGCGCAGCGGCGGTTCTATGTGGAAGGCAAGCATCTTCTGTTTCACGGACCAAGTCTGTACACCCGCAATATTTGGGATCACAGCGGCCTGCGCATCGAATACTTTGCCAATGCAAACTACCGCTGGGTCTTCAACGGACGCACGACCTTGGGTATCTATGGCAACTACGGCCATGAGCGTCTTCGGCCGTTCGACTACCCCCAACTTACCGGCAACGTGGACTTCCCGCATCAGCAGGTTGGATTTTTCTTCAACAGCATGGCCTATAACTGGATGACACTCGCGCTCGAAGCCAACCTTGGCCGCGACACCAACTATGATCCGCAGGACGGCCTGCCCACGCCATTGCCCCCAGTACCTGGTAAATCGCGCTTTGTGCAACTCAACGCCACCTTTCGTCCCGCGCGCGGCTTGACTATCGACAACACGTACTTCTACTACTCCCTGCGCGACGTCAACACCGATCAGAATTTCTTCAACAACCACATCATGCGCTCGAAGTGGAACTATCAGTTCACGCGCAAGTTTTCTCTGCGCCTGATCGGCCAGTACAACGCGACGCTCGCCAACCCGGCGTTCACATCGCTGCAGCACGCCAAGAATTTCAACGGGGACGTTTTGTTCACCTATATGGTCCACCCCGGAACTGCCATCTATGTGGGATACAACAGTGATGTTGCCAACATTGATCGCAATCTCACGCCCGATCCCTACGACAACACCAAAGTGGCGCGGGTTCCCAGCCCATTCCTCAACGACGGTCGCCAGCTATTCGTAAAAGTGTCGTATTTGTTGCGGTTCTGATCGCCTATTAACGTCCGGCATTTCGTTAGCTTTTTGCGATACGAACCTTGGAATTCATTCAAAATTGCAGTAATCGGCAGGTCCCCAGCCTGGACGCAACGCCAATTTCCCCTTTAATTACCGGCAGACACGCCAGCGTGCCCGTCCCAATGGCCCTTTCCCAGCTTTCTATCGTTACTTGCCCAGTTTTTGGACGTAGTTGACCATCTCTCTCAGCGCCCATGCAGGATCCGGACCCCTTGGGATTCGCTCGCACGGCTATGCCGTGTCACGAACCCCGGCTTTCCGACACGCCGGTAAGGGACGGAAGTGGTGCAATCTCATGGAGGGATGAATAATGAGAAAGCTTATCGGCGTTGCCGTTTTGCTTTGCGTGGTTTCGGTCTTGGGCATGGCACAGGAAACACCTTTGCCTGAAGTCTATGGCGGTTATCAGTTCACCAGCACCGATGGTGGCTGGCATGCGAGCGGCTGAAATGGAGCCGCGAACTTCTACGTCACCCGTTGGCTGGGCGGAACCGCGGACCTCAGCGGCGTCTATAAATCGGGGTCTAACTCGTACACTTATACGTTTGGTCCTGTGGGTTACGACCCACAGGGGCAGCATGGCGCCCTTTGCACACGCTTTGTTCGGTGGCGCGCACGCCGGAATGGCATCGTCAGCGACAGCGGGATGGCGATAATGTTCGGTGGCGGACTTGACGTGTGGAAAAAGCGCTTCGCGGCCCGCGCCGTCCAGTTTGACTGGATGGTCCTGCGCTTCGCGGGGGTGTCGGACAAGAACAACTTCCGCCTCAATGCCGGACTGATGTGCCGGTTCTGGCACGAACGAAGCAGAAGTTGAGTTTGAAAAGGGCGATCCGAGGATCGCCCTTTTCATCTTGCCCTTGTGGCGTTTGCCTTGGCGATAACTGGGGTTACTGGCGTCCCTTTTCGGCGCTGAGCGACCTTACGAAAGATGTAAGCCGGAAGCAAGTGAAACGGAATCGTTCAAGTGCTAAAACTCTCCGCCCGTAGGCGACTCGTCGATATCTAAGTCACAACCCTGTGTGACCTAGCGCACTTCAGATTCTCTTGACTCTTACCTTCGCCCACTATATTGTGCACACCAATTAGTCGCGCCTGGTGGAAGTAAGGTATGGCTCGGGTCACTTCGTCAAGCAGTCTAAAGCTGCGCTCCCATTCTCGTAGGCCGGTCGCCTGGATTCCCATGAAAAATCTTTACGTTAGTCTACGCGCATTGCTTCGTCATGTCGGAACCGCTGCCGTTTCCAATGGAGTGTTGTTTGCCATGCTCGGCTCACTGGGGCAGACAGCAGTCGCCGGCGTTGGATTCCAGCCCGTCGTTCCGGAAGAGCTTACGATGACCAGTGAGTCCAAGGCTCCAGGGGCGCCGGCTGTCATCCTGTTCCGCGAGGTTGATCGTGACGACAATGGCCGGACCTCGCACGAGGATAATTACATCCGTATCAAGATCCTCACTGAAGAGGGGCGCAAGTACGCTGATGTGGAGATTCCCTACTATAAGGAGAACGAGAAAGTAGTCGGCGTGGGTGCGAGAACGATTCGGCCCGATGGCTCGATAGCCAACTTCGACGGAAAGGTGTTCGACAAGTCGATCATTAAGGCCAAGGGACTGAAATACCTGGCAAAGACTTTCACGCTGCCGGACGTGCAAGTTGGCGGAATCATTGAATACTATTTCACCCGAGATCTTACCGAACACTACATCTTCGATTCGCACTGGATCCTGAGCCAGGACCTCTTTACCCGGAAGGCGAAGTTTTCTCTCAAGCCTTACCGCAGCGACTACCAACAGTTCAGCTGTCGCTGGAGTTGGCAGGACTTACCGCCTGGAACCGCCCAGCCCAAAGAAGGGGCGGACCACATCGTTCGGCTGGAGGCTGAGAACATTCCTGCATTCCAGACCGAAGACTTCATGCCTCCCGAGAACGAACTGAAAGCGCGCGTCGATTTCACTTACAGCGACGAGCCGTTTGACCCCGACGTCGAGAAGTTCTGGCGCAAAGTTGGCAAGAGACTGAACGGCCAGATGGAGGATTTCGTCGGAAAACGCAAGGCGATGGAGCAGGCAGTCGCGCAGATTGTCTCGCCCAGTGACTCAGCCGAAGTCAAACTGCGGAAGATTTATGCCCGTGTTCAGCAACTCCGCAACACTTCGTATGAAGTTCGCAAAACCGAGCAGGAAGAAAAGCGGGCCAAGGAGAAGGACGTAAGCAACGTCGAAGACATATGGAAGCGTGGGTATAGCGACGGCTTCCATTTGACCTGGCTCTACCTCGCATTAGTGCGTGCTGCCGGGCTGGAGGCCCACGGCGTTTGGGTCTCCGACCGACGGAACTATTTCTTCAGACCCAATCTGATGGACCCTTCGAAGCTCGATGCCAACGTGGTGCAGGTCAAGCTGAACGGAAAAGATATCTACTGCGATCCAGGAGCCGCTTTCGCACCCTTCGGAATGGTGCCCTGGACCGAAACAGGCGTGCGCGGTCTGTTACTCGACAAAGACGGTGGAACTTGGATCACAACCGATCTGCCCGACAGCTCGGCCTCGCGAATTGAGCGGTCGGCCAAGCTGAAATTCGATGAGAGCAGCGGTGGCGTCGAAGGCAAGCTCACCGTCACTTTCACTGGACTCGAAGCAATGTGGCGGAGGGTGGAAGAACGAAACGATGACGAAACAGATCGGAAGAAATTTCTGGAAGACCAAATCCGTGAGTACATTCCCGCCGCCATCGAAGTGGACCTTACGAATAAGCCGGACTGGAGCAGTTCGGAGCCGCCGCTGGTCGCAGAATTCGATCTGAAAGTCCCGGGCTGGGCCTCAGCGGCGGGACGCCGCGCCCTCCTTCCACTGGGTCTCTTCAGTGCGAGCGAGAAACACTTGTTTGATCATGCGAACCGTGTGCACCCCGTCTACTTCCAGTATCCCACTCTAAAAGTGGATGACGTGACGATCGAACTTCCGCTGGGCTGGCAGGTGACGAGTGCGCCCAAAGCGCAGAACCAGGACGCAAAGGTTATTGGTTACAGCTTGACGGTGGACCACAACGCGGGCGCGCTCCACTGGACGCGCAAATTGAATGTGGACGTTCTATATCTGGACCCGAAGTACTACCCATCGCTGCGCAATTTCTTTCAGGGAGTGAGGACGGGAGATGACGAACAGGTTATCCTGCAACCTGCCACAGCGGCCGACTAAGCGTTTCATTGCGCTTGGTGCATTTGCATTTTGTTTGTTCATCTGCGTTCCGCGCAGCTCGGCTGGGGACGCGCCCCAGTGGATGCACGCGCTCGTCAGCGCTCCAATTCCCGCTCACGACGAGAAGACCGACGCGGTCGTTCTCTATTCCGAGATCAATGTCTCGGTGCAGTCTGAGGACAAAATCAAGAAAACCGTGCGAACGGCGTACAAGATTCTCCGACCTTCTGGGCGAGGTTATGGCGAAATTGTTGTTCCCTTCAACTCCCACGAGAAGATATCGAACTTTCACGGCTGGTGCATCCCGGCGCAGGGCAAAGACTACGAGGTGAAAGACAAGGACGGAATGGAAGTTTCCCTGCCCAAGATCGAGGGCAGCGAATTGGTCTCGGACGTGAAGGCAAAACTTCTCAAAATACCCGCCTCCGATCCCGGAAACATCGTGGGCTACGAGTATGAAAGGGAGATTCGTCCCTTTGTGCTGCAAGATTTTTGGAGCTTCCAAGGGGAAATCCCCGTTCGGGAGAGCCACTACTCTCTGCAATTGCCGACCGGGTGGGCCTACCGAGCGTCCTGGATCAATCACCCCGAACTCAAGCCCAACGAGGCTGGTGGCCAATTGCAGTGGGCGGTGAGCGATCAGAAAGAAATCCGTAGAGAAGAAGACATGCCCCCGATCGACGGCGTCGCCGGTCTAATGGTTGTTTCCTTCTTCCCGCAGGGCGGAATTTCCACGAGCGGCTTTACCGATTGGCAGCAAATGGGTACCTGGTATCGCAACCTGATCAGCGGTCGCATGGATGCCTCGCCCGAGATCAAGCAGAAAGTGGCCGCACTGACTGCCGGATCGGGGGTGACACCTCTCGGCAAAATGAACCGCCTTGCCCAGTTCGTGCAGCACGACATCCGTTACGTCGCGATTGAACTTGGAATTGGGGGATGGCAACCCCACGCTGCGCCAGAGGTTTTTTCTCACCGATATGGCGATTGCAAGGACAAAGCAACGCTGCTGAGTTCCATGTTGCGCGAGATCGGGATCGACTCATACCACGTCTCCATCAACACAGAGCGTGGATCGGTGACACCCGACGTCCCCGCGCATCTGGCTTTCAACCACGTTATTCTTGCAATCAAATTGCCTGATGGGTTGGACGATCCCACGCTCGTCGCTACGCTACGCGATCCCAAACTCGGAAAAATCCTCTTTTTCGATCCCACGGACGAGTTGACACCCTTCGGCCAGATTGCTGGAAATTTGCAGGCCAACTACGGTCTGCTCGTTGCCCCCGATGGAGGCGAACTGCTCGCACTCCCCATGCAGCCATCGGCTATGAATGGTATTCAGCGGAAAGGCAAGCTCACGCTGGACGCCTCCGGAAATCTAAAGGGAGATGTCAGCGAGATCCGCGTCGGGGACCGCGCCTGGTCGCAGCGCTGGGCCTTGCGCACAGTCACAAAGGACTCTGATCGCATCAAGCCGATCGAAAACCTGCTGGCCGGTTCGCTGTCGAGTTTTCAGATCACCAAAGCGTCGTTCACAAACCTCTCGCTCACCGACTTGCCCTTCGGCTTTGACTATTCCTTCCAGGCGGAAAACTACGCGAAAAATGCCGGCAACTTGCTTCTGGTCCGTCCCCGAGTGATAGGCAGCAAAGCCAAAGCAATCCTGGAGACCAAAGAACCGCGTAAGTACCCCATCGAGTTTGAAGGACCCGTACGCGATAGCGACGCATTTGAGATTGTTCTGCCTCCGGGATACGAGGTCGATGATGTGCCCCCACCGGTGGATGCCGACTTCGGTTTCGCCAGCTATCACTCCAAGACAGAAGTAAAGGGAAATGTGATCGGCTACTCCCGCAGCTTCGAGGTGAAGGAGCTAAGTGTTCCGGTGAGCCGCGCCGACGAGCTTAAGAAACTCTATCGGATCATTGCCAGCGATGAACGCAACACCGCGGTTTTGAAGCCGGTGATGAAGTAAGATAACTACCGCCTCAAGTCACTGGGGTGTCGGCGCCGTCGGACTGGCTTCGGCCGGAAACGACTTGAATGTCACCGCCTGTGTTTTTGAGGAGCTCTTCTTCGTGGCGTCGGTCACACTCTGGGTAAGCGTCCCCTTGATCACGTAATACGCCTCGTCTCCGGGCTTCTGGCCCTCGCCTCGTTCGATGACGCCCTTGAAGTCGAAGGTCGTCGCATGAACAGCGTTGGTCGTGAAAGTCAGCGCATTGCCTTCGAGTTTACCGGTCTTGAAGAACTGATCCAGGAACGCGCCCTTGTCACTGTCGAGATCGCCGTAGCGGGAGACGAAGCCCGTGACTCTGCCGGCTTCCTCGACCGTCACCTGCACGAACTCGCCTTCTTTCAGAAAGCTGTACATGCCTGAGTACTCCGCTCCCGCGGGCCGCGCAGTTTGAGTTTCAGGAGGAGGAGACTTCTCTTGGGCTGCGATGGCGACGCAAGCAACCACGGCGAAGCTGGCAAGAGCCAATAGTACGGTCCAGGACCGTTGTGTGCGCATAGTCGATAACCTGAAAAGCTAATCCTACTACAGACTTACGGAACCCTTGCTAAGTGCGACTCAGCAGTACATTCCGGCAGAATCTTGGAAGACCCTCCGATATAATGAAGAGCCCATTCTGTCGTTTTTCCGGCGTGATCCATGAGTTCGTTTCTCGGGCTGGAAAACATTCCGGCAGCTATCCCATCCAGCCCGGACCAACGGTCCCGGCGGGCGCCCTGCCTTCTGGTCGAGTTGGAGCCCTGGGGGCGGACCTTTCGTCGTAATCTGCTGGACTCGCTGTTCTTTCGTCGTCCTGCACAGATTAAGACCACCTCAGCCCCCGCACCCTTCTGGTCGGATGTCTTCGTGCCCAGTCGTCTTCCGTGGGGAGCGTTCGTGGAGTCCATTCTTTACCACGGCATCGTGTTTGCAGTGGCTTGGGCCTTCTCAACGATTTACACTCCTCGTCCGCGGCCGGCCCGTCGGCCAGTATTTCGAGCTTCCGACGTCCTTTACTATTCGCCGGCCGAGTATTTGCCACCGCTCGACACGGGCAAATCGCAACGGGCCCGTCCGCAGAAAGGGGAACCGGAATTCGCCAGGCAACCGATTCTGTCGGTGCCTCCGGAATCGGACAATCGCCATCAGACTATCGTTACTCCACCCAACATCAAGCTGACCCAGGACGTTCAAACACCTAATATCGTTGCTTGGGGCAACCGCAGCGTGCCTGTTCCCATTGCGTCGACCGAACGCAAGCCTGCTCCGCTGCCGGCCCTTCCCAATCAGATCGTGGCGCCAGCCCCCGAAGTGCATTCGTCCACCAGGCGTGACTTATCCTCCATGGGGCGATCCGTCGTTGCGCCGCCTCCCGAGATTGAGGCAGGCAAGCGCTCTATGGCTTCGTTTTCCGTCGATGCAGTTGCACCGGCGCCGGATGCGTCCAGCGCTGGCGCCCGGCGCGCTCTGAACATGCCGCAGGCTTCAGTCGTGGAGCCTCCGCCGGCGATCAACGAAGCTGACGCCCGGAAACTAAGCGACTTAAACATCGGGCGGTCTGAGGTCATCGCGCCCGCACCGCAGTTGGCCGTCTCTCCGCAACGAGCGGCGCCGACGTTAGGGGGAAGCGGCAAAGCAATCGTTCCACCTCCGCCGTCGCTCGATGCCGCATCAAGAAGCGGAGTCGCGGGTACGCGCGCGGCCGGGGGGCAGGGAAGTCTGGGACAGACGGGTGCGCAAGTCGTTCCGCCTCCACCGTCCGTGCAGGGCGCGACCTCTTCGGCTGGAAGCGGAAGGCTGATCGCGCTTGGCATTCATCCGTCCGTTGCTCCCCCCGCGGAACCTCCGGAAGGCAATCGCCGGGGCACGTTCGCAGCAACGCCTGAGGGGAAGCCCGGCGCCGCTGGTACTCCTGACATCAGGGGCAATACTTCCCTCGGTACCGATGGTCACGGCGTTGGCAATGGTTCAGCTCACGGGAATGGCGCGGGATCTGGTGCAAGCAATGGTGCACCGCCAGGATTGCGCGTCGAAGCCCCCCAGCGCGCAGCAACTGCGGCCGTCGCCGGCGGCACTTCTGCCGGTACGAAGAGTGCGGGGATGGGAGATCCCAGCGGCACGATGACGGCCAGTGCGTCGCCAGCGCCGAGAGTCGATGGACCGCTTGCATCCGTTTCAGCTTCGGCTCATGGTCCCAAGGTTGATGTCATCGACAATCCGAGCCCGATGGAGCGGAAAGTGTTCGGGGGGCGCCGTCTCTACTCGATGACGCTCAACATGCCCAACCTGAACTCGGCAGGCGGCAGTTGGGTCATACGGTTCGCCGAGCTGAGCAGCAACGCCGGAGCCGGCGAGTTGATCGCCCCGATCGCTGAACACAAAGTTGATCCCGCCTATCCGCTGCAGTTGATGCGCGAAAACGTGTCCGGTACGGTGACGTTGCGCGCGATCATTCGCACCGATGGCACCGTCGGTGAAATCCGTGTCGTCAACGGGGCAGATCAGCGTCTTGATCACTACGCGACGGAAGCCTTGTCGCGCTGGCATTTTCGGCCCGCCATGAAGAACGGCAGCACCATCGATGTGGAAGCCATCGTCATGATCCCGTTCAAACCGATTCTCCGCCGGCCGTTCTGACGTGTTGCTCCGCACTTTGGAAACTGTGGAGGGACGGGCGTCACCGCCCGTCCAGGCGGGCGAGGACGCCCGCCTCTCCACCAACACGACCTTTGCTACATGCTCGTGCGGCCGCCGTAGGAAAGAATATGAAATTTCAAAGCCTCATGCCGATTCTGCGCACGCACAATCTTCAGCAGAGCATGGCTTTTTACTGCGACCGTCTGGGTTTTAAGTGCACGCAGAAAACCGACGACTGGGCCTTCGTGGAGCGTGATGGAATCACGCTAATGCTCGCTCTCCCCAATGCCCACGAGCCTTTCGACAGGCCTGCGTTTACAGGCTCTCTTTATTTCAACGTCGACGATGTCGACGATCTTTGGCGAAACCTCAAAGATACCTCCGAGATTGTCTACCCGATGGAAGACTTCGATTACGGCATGCGCGAGTTCGCCATTCGCGACAGTAACGGTTACTGCCTGCAGTTCGGCAAAGAGATTGGCTGAGAATGAGAGCTCATTTGAAAGGATCCTTGTGCGATTTTTAGAGGTATAATGCAGGCGTTGGAGGTGCTGCTATGCGACTCACCGGCCTCCTCGCTCTGCTCTTGTTTTTCCTGATTGTCTTCTTCGCGGCTCCCGCTGCCAGCAACGCTCAAACTGCACAGGCACCCGCCGCGACGAGCAATTCCAATGGATTGTTGCCGGAAAATGCCGCTCAATCCGAACCCTTACAGCCCGCTACTGATGCTCCCATGCTCGACCGCCCACTAGTTCTACGCCAGCCCCTGATGGATCATGGCGGCGATATGGTCCTGCGCGACTACGAGCGCGACGGCGTGTGCTACACCATGCGCACCTACGTGATGGCGCGCGAAGACAAAGACTCGGACGTCACACGAATGGCACGCTATCGGAAGTGTCTGCCTTCGTGGAAGGTGGACCTGAAAACTGCGATCGCTCCAATGAAATAGAGCGCGAGACCGGGAAGGGCACGACTTCAGTCGTGCCGGTATTGACGACAATTTCTGCGTGCTTTAGCGCCTGCGGTATGCCTCCCTCGCCAGAAGCCTACCAGCTATAGCACAATCGTTCGCATGCGCCTTACATGGCTGGCGGTGCTCGTAGTCGCAGACCCTGCGTTCGCACAATCCCACACAATTCAAAAAAGCAACACAACCGAGAACTTACGTGGCGTGAGCGCAGTCTCAACCAAGGTGGTCTGGGCGAGCGGGACTCACGGTACTTATCTGCGCACGCTGGACGGCGGCGCCACCTGGACTGTCGCGCAGGTCGCCGGAGCGGAAAATCTTGATTTCCGCGACGTGGAAGCATTCAGCGAAGACGAGGCCTACCTGCTGGCCGCCGGACCCGGTGATCAGTCGCGCATCTACAAAACCACCAACGGCGGCAAGAGCTGGGACCTGCAGTTCACAAACCATGAGCCCAAAGGTTTCTACGATTGCATGGCATTTTGGGACCTCAACAACGGCATCGCAGTCGGCGATCCCGTGGACGGTAAGTTCGAATTGCTTACAACCGATGACGGCGCACATTGGAAGCCGCTCTCGCCGACGACGATCCCAACCGCATTGGATGGAGAGGGTGCTTTCGCCGCGAGTGGAAGTTGTATCGCTGTGCGCGATGATGTCAACGTCTGGTTCGCCACCGGGGGAAGCGCCGTGCGCGTCTTCCGTTCGCGCGATCGGGGAAAGAACTGGGCGGTGGCGGCGACGCCCATCACCCATGGCACCGATTCCTCCGGGAATTTTTCCATCTTCTTTCGTGATGGTGAGCACGGAGTGCTCGCAGGCGGCGACTATAAGAAGCCTGAACAAGAGGGTAGGAATCTCGCCTTTACCGAAGACGGCGGCGCTACCTGGAAGCTCGCTCCGATCCAGCCCCAGCCGTTCCTTTCCGCTGTAGGCTACATAGACCTATCTTCAGGAACCGGCCTACTGGCGGTCGGATCGGCGCATGCGGCCTTTGCCGACGATTCCAACCAATCGAAGTGGAGGGTCTATCTGGATACCAACCTGAACGCGATTAGCTGTGCCGCACCGAAGGATGCCTGGGCGGTAGGCCCGAAGGGCATGATTGTGCACTGGTCACTGGAGTAGCGCCGGCGTCTTGCCGGCCCGATGGTGCGGGCCTAAGCCCGCACGAGAAGTATGTGACAACGAATCCAGAAGTCGAATCCGAAGATTCTTTCAATCGTGAGCTTTTAAGACCGCGAAGCCGCTGAGGCCTTCTCTCCCTCAAGTGCGGTATAAATGGCGGGATCGGTGCAAACTTCGTAGTAAGTTTTGTCAATCCACTTCTGCAGCGTGAAATTTCGGGGATCGATCTGCGCCACCCGGCTCTCGCGCAGCACAATTCTGCGAAAGATTCCGTTATCCACACCCACGAGAGCGCTGTATAAGCGGAAGCTTTCCGTCCCCCAGAGTTCCGGAAAGTTCAGATTCACTGGCTCGAGCGAGATCTCACGCTGCAGTTTCGCGAACGCCGCTGCACTCAGGCGGATGCCACCCAGATTGAAGCTCATGACGAAATCTTCCGGTGCCTCGCCTGCGTCGGCATCGCTGACCGTCTGAAAAACGTAGACGTGGAAGGGACTTCCCAACGGCTCCATGGCCTTGCGCGCGCGCTTATTGCAGGACGAGAGGCGGTCGCTTTCATTGAGCGCTTCCGAAATCATGATGCGCTTCTCGCCGTCCATCAGATAAAGAGGCGCGGAATCCTGATAAGAAATACCTACCCCCAACTCCAACGGTGGCAAGCCGGACTTGGTGACCAGTTCGTTATAGCCACGCACGATTTCAACAATCTCGCGCGCCAGTACGCACGCGCGGCTTACCGCCAGTCCAGTCTCGCCTTCTTTCTCGTGCAGCGAGAGGATCACGGCATCGCCTTCAATAAATACCTTGTTTGCTCCGTACTTGGACAGCAGTTTGTTAACGGGATCGTAAAAGTTCAAACTGAAGTAAGATGCCGGGTTCAATCCGGAATCCATCAGCGACCGCGTGAGCCGCGAAGAGTCGCGAACATCAGCCTTTATGATCACGTGGCCCAGCGCGCGCTCCTCAACTGGCTTTTGCTCGGCCTGCAACATGAACTCGTAAAGCGTTCCATTGACCGAGGAGAGTTCTCGTAGCTTGGCGTTGCCGATCAGGTTAACGCTGTCGAGCGCCGAGTTCAGTGCCTCCAGTCGCCGCATGTCGCGGTGGTAACGGAGAAAGTCCCGCAGAAAGCGTGCTGCTACCTTGGCGCGGTCGGCGCCGCGGCAGCTTGCCACACGTCCCACAGCGGCATAGAGATTGTTGGCAGAAAGTTTGCCGCCGTCCTGAATCATGCGTTCCACGCGGTCACATTCGGCGCGATCGACCAGCGCATTCTTCAACTGCTGCGGATTAATGTAGGCCGCATATTCCGAGAGCAGCGGAACAACCTCGTACGAGGCGATGACGTACTCCATCACTGATTGGTCTTCCAGCAGCCGGACCCAGGCCGAAAGCCGCGCCTTCTGCGACCGGCCCTCGGGCGTGCTCTCGTTCAACGTCCCGCTTCCCACCAGCTCTTGGGCGTTTTCCGGAGAATTCAGCCAGGGATCGAGGGCATCGTCGTCATCAGGCACGTCGATTTGGAGAGATCTCAAGAACTCGCAGGTGATCTCGCGCATCCGGATGAAGCGGTCAGGATCTCGATCCCAGTTGCCCAACATGACGTACTGCTCGGCGCAGAGATAGTCATCGCGGCCGTCTTCCGAAAGCACCAGCCGGCTGACCAGCAGCTTATGGCCCTCTGTGTCATTGTCGCCGAAGCGCGAGCGACGCATGCGCGCCAGCGTTTCCTTCTCGACGTCGCGGAGCAACGCAAAGAGTTCCTGTCCGGTTTTACGTTGGATGATCTTCTTGCGAACCTGGAAGGCAGCGACCCGCTCGCGGTACTCGGTCGCCTTTTGCTGCCGGACGCCTTCATAGTTCTTGAGCATCATGCGGCAGCGTTCCAGCACCTGGGCGAACTGCGCATTGAGCTCCAAGCGCAAAAACTTCACCACCGCCAACCGTGCCAGAAGGTCGACGGCAACTTTGCCCTCGGCCTTGGCGCGACTGACAGCAGCCACTTGCAGGTCGGTCAGAATCGACTTGAAATCTGATGGCTCGGCTTTCCCGCCCGGTTTCAACGCCGTCGTCAACTTGTTAAGAAAGGGTGTGCGTGGCCCGACTTGCGGGGCTTCGGCGGCGAGCAGCCCGTCCACATCCCCATGACGCGCGATCAGCCGGGCAATGTGCGCCCTTGCCGCTTCCGTGAACTTCAGGCTGAGATGAACATCGTGTCGGAGATTGTCCACGCCAACGGCTAAGCCCTCGAGTGAAAGCGATGGCTTGTAGCTTGTCAGCACCGGGGGGATGATTTCATCGGAGCCGAGTTTGAAGAGCGGGATGCGTGGCATGAAAGAACCGATTTCCTGGCCTTACTTCGAAGCCTGTCGTTGCTCCTCTGCCAGGGCTGCCCGGAATTGCGGAACTACCAAGGCCTGTTCGACGGTGGGATCGTTCTTTCCTGCGAGACGCCTGGCTAGGACTTTGGCATCTTCCACCGCGCGGGTCTGCTTGTAGGCCTTATACAGCATCAGCAAGGCCTCGGGATTCTCGGTGTCTTCTTCCAGATGAGGAATCGCTTCGGCGTACTTGCCCTGCTCCATCAAGACTGCGCCGGCGGCGTCGTGAAACGCGAGTTGAATGATCTGGCTCCGGCTATCGGCGGCCATGGCCTCAAGTTGCGCCACCGACTTTGCGGCAGAATCCATGGATTTGTTCTGCGCTGCGCGCACCGCGCTCACTTTCAGGATCAGGGCCCGCTCTTCTTCGCGATCGCTCTTCGACATCGTATGTCCTTCACCCAACGCGCGCTCGGCCGCTTTCAGATGGTGGCTGGCATCGCGGTAGTCGGGAGCGCTCATTGCCATGATGCGATTGGCTTCGGCCTCAATCTTGGCTATTCCCACCGCGTGGGCGTGCCTGGCCACTTCGTGCAGCGATTTGTCGATCTGTTTGTGATTGCCTTCGCGAATCCAGGTCACCGCGCTTTGCAGTTCGTACTCCAATCGGTCATGCTCGCTGTTCACGAACATGAGGGCCTTGGCGTATTCCGCGCGCGCTTCTTCTTCTTTACCCATGACCGCGTAAGTATCCGCTACGCCCAATTCGGACCCAAACGTAGGATCCACCCGAATCGCGGTTCGATATCTCCCCAGGGCTGATTCATACTGTCCTGCGGCGCGCAGAATCTCTCCGTAGGAATCGTACGGATTCGGCTGATCGGGTTGCAGTTCGACGTAGCGCTCCATCAGCGCGTACGCTTTTTCAAAATTGCCGCTGAAGGCATACGCGTAGGCCAGTTCATTCAGCGCAGCCGGGTAGTCAGGAAACAAAGCTACCGCGTGCTCTAGAACGAAAATTCCCTGCGCGTAACGATGCTGGTGCACAAGCCAACGTCCGGCCAGAAATGCCGTGCGGTGGTCCTGTGGGTACATCGCCAGCAGATCATTCATGGCGGCGATAGCAGGGACGTAATTGTTTTCCTGCACACCGCTGAGCCACCGAATCAGCAACCGCTCGCCCTTCGAGACGTGCAGAGCCAGTTGTTCCGCGCGCGAGCGCGTGGCCAGTTGCTCGTTGGGATCATGCGCGAGGTGCGAAATCAGGATGTAGGCTTGCGCGAACTTTGGATCGCGCTTCACGGCATTCCGCAGAGCGTCCAGCGCATCGGCGCGGCGCAGAAGCTCCAACTGCACCATGGCATGCTCAAACTCCGAGCGCGCTGCAGGCGAAGAGGTGGTAACCGGCAACGTGACAGTCTTCTGGACAGGCTTGATGCGACGCGGTTTCGCGTCTGAAGCGAAGGCCGCAGAGCACAACACCAAAAAAAGAGCAGTCCAGCGCACCGTACTACCTCGGAAATGATTGATTTCTCAACACTTCTAAGGTCAGCCTAGCACGCGGCCGAGGAGGGGGAAACGTTACGCAAGTTACTGACTAAGTGGTTGATTTTGCGGTTTCTTAGGTGGAGTTAGGACGGGGGGGAGAGCGTGGCCGCGCGCTCTCCCGTGCGCTGGCCTTACTTCACTTCAACGGTTACTCGCATCCACGGATGGATGCAGCACTCAAAGTGATGTTTCCCTTTTGATAAGCCCGTCACCTGCAGCTGGCTGCCCTGCAGAATCCGGGTCTTGGCGACGTCCAGGTTCGAGAAGCCGCCCTCACATTCGGGAGCGGTTGGCTCTCCCCCGTTGAGATCGTGGATAAAGCCGCCACCAAACTCCTTCACCTCGGTGAAGGTGTGCGGCTCACCACCCTGGTCGCTTACGAGGATGGGTGTTCCTTTCTTGATCTTGAGAACGTCGGGCTCGAAATCCCAGTTGGGATCCGGAGTTCCCGCAGCCGCCTTGGCGAACAGTTCGTCGAATGTTGTCTGTGCCCCAAGAGCGACGTTCTTGCAGAAATCGGGCCCGATCTTTGCGTTGAATGTGGTCGGATCGCACTCGTCTAGAGCGACGATCTGTACCGGTGTGGGTGCACTGGATGACTTGTCGTCCCCACCTCTTGATTTCTCTTGAGATTGCATTACGCCGGCCAACAGCAGACAGCCGGCGAGCACGCCTAACTTCCTGACAGGATTCATAGTCTCCTCCACGAGACCGAAGGTTCGCGACCCCCCGCGAACCATGGTGAGATTGTCAGCAAGACTAGGCGCAGAGTTTCAAGGTGAACAGGTGGCAGATTCGCCATTCTGCGTCGGCGATTGAGCCAAGGATGTTCTTGAGGGGAATTTTGATCAA
>AR_comb_assmDRAFT_10148683_pt1 | contig 18880 bp, 13 predicted proteins | sample ArasoioldDNA_FD_10543 | JGI IMG/M metagenome (IMG submission 10543) | reverse complement strand
GCCGTACAAGATTAGAGACGACAACAATCCGCTATAGAACTTTCGCAGCCACATCTCAAGAAATGGCGCCGGGCCTGGGCTCAACGCGTAAGGATTCAGCAACTCCTCCCACACTGCGAGCCATCCTGCTGCAAAAAGCCCGGTGGCTGCACACGCAGCGAGATGCGAAATCCAGAATGCCGGATTTTTCCACTGTGCCGTAGAGAACTTCTGATTCAAACGGAAAACGAACGGAGTGGCGAACATCCAGGGAAGCCAACTCACCACACTTGTAAAGTACAAGCGCCCCCAGTAGTGATGCATTCCTTCGGCCCGCATCACAACAACCGTTTGTGTTGCGTCAAACAGGCCAATGCCAAGCCACACGGCGTATATCCAGTACCAGCGCGGCGGTTTGTTGCGCAGGCTCGCGTCCATATTGCGAAATCGTACTCCAGCTGGTGCCGGATGGGTCAAGAATGCAGTGAATTGAAGGTTCCATGCAGTAGACGGCGTGGCGCTTCGCGAAGGACTCGTGGCACAATCCAGCGCATGATCAGCAAAGTAAAAACGCTCATCCTCGTGGCAGTAGTGCTATTTGCTTCGGCCGCCATGCTCAGACCGTCCCCTTCTCCCGTCCCAGGAAGCGGCCCGGAATATACCAGCGACGACCAGCTCAAGCTGCCCGAGAACTACCGTCAGTGGGTCTACTTAACGACCGGTTTCGACATGAGTTACAGCGCAGGTGCCAACACCATGGACCATCACATGTTCGATAACGTCTTCGTCAGCCCTGAGTCCTATAAGGCCTTTACCGAGACGGGGACGTGGCCTGACAAGACTATGCTGGTCCTCGAAGTGCGCAAGGCGGAAGGGAAGGGATCCATCAATCAGCGCGGCAATTTCCAGGGCGGTGAGGTGATGGGTCTTGAAGTCCACGTGAAAGATGAGGCGCGGTTCCCGGGAAAGTGGGCATTCTTCGGATTCGACGACACCAAGACGGCGAAAATGACTCCCACCGGCGCAGCGTGCTACACGTGCCATCAGGACCATGGCGCTGTCGATACAACCTTCGTACAGTTCTACCCAACACTGCTGCCAATCGCAAAGAGCAAGGGAACGTTGAGCACAGGGTACGTGAAGGACAACGCAGCGGAAGGGAAGAAGTAGAAGACCCCCGATGAGCAAATTGTTATAAGGTGACGCCGCGCTATTGCACGCTGCCGTTTGCCGATTGCTTCGCTGCTACTTTCACGCCCTTGGAAGTTGCGGCGTACTTTGCGATTCCGCGGTACAGCGCCTCGGCAATCTGTTCGCGATAACCATCGCTGCGCAGTTTTTGCTCATCCGTAGGACTCGAGACAAAGCTCACTTCGGCAAGGATTCCCGGCATTGCGCTTTCCGTGAGGACGATGAATCCGGCTTCCTTGATGCCACGATCGCGCAGGCCCGGATTTTGCAAGGAAAGTGAGCCATATAGCGAGCGCTGCACACTCGTTGCCAGTCGCCTTGATTGATCGATGCGGTCGTGCAGTTCGGCTGGCGTAAGCGTCGGGATGGGAAGATTTTTCGGGGGCGCCGAACGCATCGCCATCTCCTTGGGTCCCGCCGGATTGCTGAGATCCTGTGTGCCTGGAGCGGTGAAGAAATTGGTGTAATACGTCTCCACACCGCGCGCCGACGGTGTGTCGCTATAATTCGCGTGCACGGAAACGAACAAGTCCGCCTGCGCCGTATTGGCGATCACGGCGCGCTCGTCGAGCGGAATGTAGCTGTCCTCCTGCCGCGTGTAGATCACCTCAGATCCCAGCCGCGATTCCAGCAGCTTACCGAGTCGCTGCGCGATTTCGAGCACCAGGTCCTTTTCCAGCAAACCGCGGCGCCCTACCGTGCCGAGGTCCCATCCGCCATGACCCGCGTCCACGACAATGCGCATCTTGGGGACGCGCGCTCGCAGTTGCAGATCTTCTTTTCTGGGAGGCGGGACCACAATGGCGAGCTGGTTCTTCTGCGCTTCAGGAGCGGCAGGGAAGAGGTTCACCGCCGCTTTTGGAGCAATTCCGGCTTTCGCCACCTTGATGACGAGACGGTACGGATCGCGCTCCAGACTCACTTGTGGCGCCGACAGATTTCCGCTGCCCTTCGCTTCGAGAACCACGCGCGTCATCCCCGAAAACGGCTGTGCCACGCGGATGTGATTCAGCAGTGCATCACCTTCGTACGACTTGCCCTGCAGTTCAGAGGCAAGTTGCGTATCGCGCAGATCGAAATAAAACCGCTCGGGGTTCGACAGGTGTCCGGGCTCGTACTGTACTTGGTCCTCCAGATCGAGCACGACTGTGCTCGAGTCTGCCGACGACCAATGCCGTACTCCTGTCACACGCGGGAACTTGGCTAGTTCCTGCGGAGTGGCAGGGGAGCTCTGCGGCTGAGTGGAATCAGACAGCGTGTCGCTGGCGGCCTGGGTGGATTCTGGCGTCGTAGAGGCTGGTGCGGCCGGAGTCTTATCGGGAGAAACCGGGGTCTGAACAACAGGCTGACTCTGCACCATCGCGCCACCGATCTGCGCGGTCTTGAGTTTCCACCAGACTCCAACCGCGAAAGCCGTCGCAACCACAATGGCGACCAGCATCACGATCATCCACGGTCGGCCGGACGATTCTTCCCGCTGAAGTCCAACGGTCAACTGAGAGTCAGCGGCAGGTTCAGCTTCATTCTCAGAAACAGCAGGAATTGCGACTTTTACGGGATCAATCGACTTCGCAGTCGCCGGCGTGGAAGCAGACGGAACCGAAGCAGTAGATATCGGCGTTGGCGAGGCGGCGAGCGCGGCAATGACCGGTTTGGGCGATTCAGGAGCAACGGGGGCTTTCGGTGCCGTTGTTGCCGCGGATGCTGATGTGACCGTAGGTGTCGAGGGAGTCTTTGTTGCAACAGTTGCACTCGGTGCCGGGTCGACCTTGGCAGCCGCGGGCGGTTGCGGCAGGGTCACGGCAGGCGCGACTGTCTTGGGGGGCAAAGAAACCGGCGCGGCTACAACGGGTACATTCTTCGCTTCTGGCTGGGCCGGTTGCGGTTTCACCGGCTCCAGAACAGTTCCCGCAACTTGCGCCGACTGGGTAAATCGATCTTCATCCTCGGGCTTGAGCGCAGCTATGACGAGCTCCGCCAGCAGGCTCAGGTTTCGAATATCGATCTCGTTGAACGCGAACGGCCACGAAGAGAATGCTTCGAGCACTCCGATGACCCGGCGGCGTCCGCAGAGCGGCACCGCTACCATGGAGCGCGCACCCATCTTGCGGCATGCTTCCAGGTTGACGCGTGAGTCTGTCTCTGTATCGTCGCAATTGATGATCTGAGCGGAGCGGAAACATGCTCCCGAGAATGCCGAGTCTCGGTCGATACGCGCCCCGACATCGGGACGAACGGTTCCCGCAGCCGCCCGCAGAACTATTTCATTATTCTCAGCCAGCGCAATCGCCAGCCCATCCGCACCGGTAATGGCAACGGCGCGTTCAGCCACAAGCTGCAAGACTTCGTCGAGGACGAAGAGCTCCGTCGTCTCAAACTCCGGCAGCGGCGCCTGCGCATCGAATCCCGTATGCCGCCAAGCCAGAGCTCGGCGACGGCGTATCTGACCGTGTAGTGCAGAGAAAGCAAGCAGGGCTTGTAGCGCATCTCGCTGCGAGGGCTTTTCAGAGGGATCCTTGGACACACTCGGATTAGTGCTTTGCCCCTGTGGCCATGCGGGCAGAGTAATCCCCGAGAGGGAATCCGCCATTTCAATGTCAGGCTTCGTAGTCGTCGTGGCCATGCAGAGACAGCTCATGGTTAAGTTAAAGGGGATTGAAGTGACTTTCAATTACCGGAGGATGACCCTTTGGCCATGTACTTTCGTGATGGGTGGTTCGCAGTCCCAACTGGCGCCATAATTTTCCGGAACGCCGTGATCTCCAGGCGTAGAATCCTGCGATTGGTTACGCCCTGAATCAGCGCGACAGCGAACACGAAAGAGAGCCTGTCATGCCCCAGCCTCGGACTCATGGGTCTCCTCGACCTGCCATTGCAGCCGGCATCGTGATTGGCATCTTGGCGATGTTGGTCATTCCGGCAAGCATCGCTCTCCACACCATCAGAATTCCTGCGACAAAGCATGTCGAGGCAAATGCGTCGCCGCACGGCTATACATGGAGCCTGCTTTTATTCGTCGTTCCGATTGTCGTGATCGGGGTATGGTTCCAGCGAAGTGAGGAACTCGTCATTCCCCAAAAGTCCTTTTTGCGCACAATTGGGATTCTTGTCCCGATTGGATGTCTTCTGGATTTTGTTTTCGCACAGTGGTTCTTTTCCTTTCCCAGCCCGCAGTCGACTTTGGGTGTTTTCGCGCCTGCACTAGGTCAATGGGTGCCAATTGAGGAATACCTCTTCTATCTGACAGGCTTCATCGTGATTCTGCTGTTATATGTCTGGCTCAGCGAGTACTGGCTGGCGGCATACACCGTGGAAGACTATCGGGGCGAGGCGCGCGCAATGCCAAAGCTGCTGGAGTTTCATCCGGTGTCGCTGGTTGTAGGAGTGGTCCTGATTGCGATCGCGGTTGTCTACAAGAAGTACTTCTCATCGGTACCCGAGGGGATGCCGGGATACTTCATGGTGCTTGTGATCGGTGGCCTGATCCCATCGTTGGGCCTCTACCCGGTCACTCGCCGTTTCATCAACTGGCGAGCGTTCAGCCTCACGATGTTCTTCATTCTGCTGGTGAGCCTGTTGTGGGAAGCGACCCTCGCTCTGCCTTACGAATGGTGGAACTATCAGCATTCCGCAATGATGGGAGTATTCATTGGAGCGTGGTCTGGCCTCCCTATCGAAGCGGTATTCGTATGGCTCGCAGTGACCTACGGAACCGTGATTCTGTTTGAAGCGGTCAAGATCTGGCAAGCATCAGAGCGCCCCGCAAAGCAGATCTTTTTAGGAAAGTAATCCGTGCCAAGTCGGAAGGGCGAAATAACAAATTTCCCACCCTGACCCGACCGCTGACCCCTGACCACTGACCACTGACAAGGAACCAAGGCAGGTACTAAAGCCCCCTCTCCCGCGAGATACTATTGCCCAAACCTCTGGCCGATTAGTAATTTCCGGCGGTATACATGGAAACAGGCCTCTCTTCCGTTCGGCAGGCGCGCGCGCAGCATCGCCACCAGCTCCGGACTCTTATCTACGTCACTCTCGATCAGGCAAACGGTGGCATTGTTCGCAATCTCACGGGTCAAGGCGTCGGTTTACAAGTAGTGGCTGCAGTCCGTCCGCAGCAGCAGCTGCGGGTGCGATTTGAGCTGAAGTCTCCGAAGGTGCGGGTCGAAGCCCGGGCGGAAGTGGCCTGGGCCACTTTTTCGGGACAATGTGGAATTCGCTTTCTCGACCTGCCTGCCACCATGAGGCGCCAGATCAACGAATGGATCTTCGGCGATCTGCTGGAAGGAATCTCGCTGCACTCCGATGCCGATGCACCAATATTCGCGCCGCTTCCGGAAACGAGCGATAGGGAAGTTGCTCTGCGGGAAATCTCGAGCGAGCCTGACGCCGAGGAAGATGCCGGACTAATGGTCTCGGCAACGGCTATGAAGGTAATCCAGCTGCCAATGCGCCGTGAGCCACCTCTGACGGCCATTCCGGGCCGCAGCATTGCTGCCGCAGCTTCTCAGACTGCGCAACTGGATTGGCTCTCGCAACCGCTCTCCGGAAAAAGCCTGGCCTGGACCATAAACATTCTGATGGTCGTTGCCGCCATGCTCTTGTGCGTACTGGTGTTTCTCGCAGTGACTCGAGAAGCCCCGCAATGGCCTGTGGCAATGGCCGGCGGCGCAGCTATTTGTGTTGCAGGACTGTACTGGGCCTTCTTCAGGGTTTTCGCCGGAGGAAGCCTTGGCGCCAGGCTGGCACGATTGACTCGGAGCCAGGATGACGAAACGGAAAGGTCAACACGCTTTCGCTGACCCGTCGTCGTGGCGACGGGCGAAATCTTGCTAGTTTGCCAGGAATTGCTGCGCCAGCCACAATTGCAGCGCTCGCCGTTGCGGCGGTGCAACCTTGACGAAACGGATGCCGCAATTTCCGCTTTCGTCTTGCCAGACGACTTCGGCATGCGCTTTCAAGAGGGACTTCACACCTGGAAGCTCGAAAGAAACCTGCAGCGCCGTATCGGCCTCGATGGAACGGTCTGTATGAATCCGCATCCCGCCCTGGCTGACATTGACGACCTGTGCGTCCGCGGCCCTTTCCCCCTTGTACTTCAACGAAACGGGGATTTCGACGCCGTTTCGGTGATATCGAAGCCGTCCGTCGAGAATCATGCACCGCGCCGCTGATAGCGTTCGAACCGCCTGTTCAACGGAAATTGGCTTCTCAAAGGCGAATAGCGCGCTGGTCTGATCCAGCCGAGGCATGCATTGCGGGCCGCCCATGATCACCAAGGGGACAGTTTTCGGCTGTACCTGCGCTTGCGCGAGTTCGTGGAGCAGATGGGAACTCCCATTCAGATCACAATCGACGATAAGTGCGTCGATCTTGGAGCGGCAGATACGGTCAAGGGCTCTCTGCGGTTCGCTCTCCACAGCGACATCCATGTGAAGGCCGCCCAGAATACATTCCAGAACACTGACTTCCTGCCAGTCCCGTGAGACCACCATCGAGGAAAGCGTCATGCCGTTCACTCTAGACAGCAGCAGGCATTCACCCTAGATCACCAACGTAACGAAGCACTCTCAAACGAGCCCGACGGCCGAAGACCCGAGACCCAAGACCCGAGACCCAAGACCCAATCCACGCATCCTGCTCGTTTCGTGGAACTTTCCACGGGTTTGCCACGTAACCTTCCACAGCGTTCCACGTCAAAAATAATGGGGAAAGTGCCAAAGGCACAGTTCGTAGGTTCTGATTCATGCATCTCACGGGAAAGGCTCGATTCCAAATTATTTTGTAATAAGTCTGCAGGATTGAACGTCTTTCACATAATGGCCGGAATTCAGCTCTCCACACCGTGGGTAAGGTTCGCGACATGAGAACTCTAGGGGATATCTTCGTTCAGATCTTTCGGAATCTTTGGTCGCACAAGCTGCGCTCATTCCTGACCATGTTCGGGATCGCCTGGGGCGTTGGCTCGCTGTTGCTCCTGGTAGGGGTCGGCGAAGGATTCCGATCGGGCAATAAGCGCGAGCTGGCCGAATTCGGCAAAGACATCATGTTCCTCTTCCCGGGGCGCGCTCCGGTGGTCAAAGGTAACATGAGCTCCGCCCGAAACTACCTTCTGACTTATCAGGATTACGTGGATATCCGGAATGCGCCGGCAGTACGCAATGCCAGCCCAATCATTTCCCGAAGCGATTTACATGAAGTGAGTGAGTTTTCCAACGGCAGTGGCGAAGTTCTGGGCACCGAGCCGCAGCTCAACGAGATCAGCTTTCTGCCATTAGCGGAAGGACGCTGGCTGAACCAGTTGGACGGAGCCCAGCGCCGGAATGTTGTCGTGCTGGGCAATCAACTCGCGAAGACGTTATTCCCCGGCCGACCCGCCTTGGGTGCATTCATCGTGATCAACGGCTTGCGCTTCGAAGTGGTTGGTAGCATGCCTCACCTCGGACGTGGCGACAATATGTGGCTCAACAACCGGGCTTACATTCCCTTCGAGGTGATGGCGGCCAACTTTCCGCTAAAGGGAGAAAACCACCAGAACTCGATTTCCTTCGTCGAGTATCAGCCCCACGTCACCGCCCAGCACAAGATCGCTCGTGAGGCCGTGCACAACATCGTCGGCCGCAACCACGGCTTCGATCCCACCGACGAAAATGCCTTTGATGAATGGGATTCCATCCAGGAATCGCAAATGGTAGGAACCATTTTTGATGTCATGAACATGTTCCTCGGGGCAGTCGGACTAGTAACGCTCGCGCTCGGAGCGATCGGGGTCATCAACATCATGCTCGTCGCCGTCAGCGAGCGTACCCAGGAAATTGGTCTGCGCAAGGCCCTGGGAGCAACCAACCGGAATATCTTGTTCCACTTCTTCCTCGAAGGTTTGCTGCTGACTCTCGGAAGCGGTTTGCTCGGCCTCGCCTTTGCCGGGGGATTGATGGGGCTGGCCAGCGGAGTAGAAGGCCCGCAAGGATTTGATCCGCCGAAACTCGTCCCGATGTCGGCAATGCTCGCGATCGGATGTCTAACCCTGGCTGGGGTCATTGCCGGTCTGTATCCCGCGCGGAAAGCAGCGATGTTGCAGCCGGTCGAAGCGTTGCGGCAAGAATAGGATTTCGACACCGAACCATGATGCGCGATCTACTCCAGGAAGCTTACGCGGCAATGCGCCACAACCGGCGCCGCACCGCTCTCACCATGCTCGGTATGGCATGGGGCATTGCCACGGTCGTGATGCTGCTTGCCTATGGCGACGGATTCGGGCAGGCCTGTACCAATATCTTCGCCAATTTCGGCACACGGCTCGTGATCATCGTCCCCGGCAAGACCTCCATGCAGGCTGGCGGTCAAAAATCGGGAGTGCCGGTTCGTTTCACCCAGGAAGACGTTGACGCCTTATCCACCAACCTTCCCCAGGTGACGCACATTACGGCCGAAGTTGGCAAGCAGTCCAACGTGCAGTACGAAAACCGTTCCTTCACCTTCCCGGTGAGCGGAAACGATCCCACAGTCTATGAGATACGCTCGCTGAAAATGGGCGTAGGCCGCTTCTACAACATGGAAGACCAGGTCCAGCGGGCCCGTGTGGCAGTGATCGGCTCCGAAGCCAAAGACAAGTTGTTCTCCGGACGCAACGCCCTCGGCGAGCGCATCCGCCTGGATGGACTCAGCTTCGAGGTCGTCGGTGTCCTTGCGGCCAAAATGCAGGAAGGGAATGACGACATCAACCGCGTCGTCTACATCCCCTTCAGCACTATGAACGATCTGAAGAGTACGCACTATCTCGACACGATCTGGTTCAACTTTCAGACTCCCGAATACCAGCGAATTGAACCGGCCGTGCGCTCGATCCTCGCCGGACAGCACAAGTTCAATGAATCCGATCGCGAGGCCGTCAGAGTCTTCAATCTCATGAACCAGTTGCACCAGTTCGAAATCATCACGCTGGGATTGAAGATCCTGATGGGTTTCATTGGTACCCTGACGCTCGGAATCGGTGGCGTGGGTCTGATGAACATCATGCTGGTTTCTGTAACCCAGCGTACGCGGGAAATCGGTGTTCAAAAGGCTCTCGGCGCACGCCGTCGGTACATCCTGATGCAGTTCCTGGCCGAGGCCCTGACGATCACTTTCATTGGCGGCGTGCTGGGCGTGGTCCTCGCCTACGTCGTCGCGCTCTCGGTCGGCCGATTGACCCTCTACAGCGCGTTTGCGAAAAATGGCGAAGCCGGAGACATTCGGCTGATCATTGCCCCCGCCACCCTGATCGCATCGACGGTAATTCTCGGGATGGTCGGCTTGATCAGCGGAATGATTCCGGCCGTACGCGCCTCGCGCCTGAATCCCATTGAAGCGCTGCGGCACGAGTAAGCCTCTACCCAAGATTTTCTCCGCGCCCTTCGCGGCCGTTCTCTGCGGCCTTTGCGGTTAAGGCCTTGAATGGCATAGACGCGAACGAATTTCCTCGATAGTCAGGTGCAGAAAATAGGTGGTCGCCGGAATTCCCTTCGGAACCACTGGTGTAAGCTTGAAACCTGACTCATGCCAACACTCATTGTTCAGCCTACCCGTATTCAAGCCGCAGGAAATAAACCGAAGATCATTGACGAGTACATCGGTCGCGTAAACTCGAAGACATCAGCCGCCAGCGTCGCTCAGATGCGCAGCCCGCAAGGGTGGATCGAGCCCGGTCAAACTCCCGAGTTCGACGAATTCACGATCGTGCTGAAAGGACTGCTGCGTGTCGAGCACAAACACGGCACACTGGATGTTCGGGCCGGGCAGGCAGTAGTAACTCACGCCGGAGAGTGGATTCGATATTCCACGCCCGCAGAGGGTGGCGCCGAATACATCGCCGTCTGTTTACCAGCCTTCTCGATGGAGACTGTCCATCGTGACGAATAGTTTTTCTGAGTTCCTCTATTCTGCGCCCGCGTAATAACCAGTGCGCGCATCCACTCGCAGGAAGGGCCGCAGCTTCTTGGGCAGCAGTAATTTCACATTGATCTTGTGCCATTTGCCGTCCCGCTGTTTTGTGGGCGGCCGGTAGGCGATCACGTATTGATGACGCAGGAGATTTCCAATGGCGCGTGTGACAGCCGGCATTTCGCCAACGTTGCTTAGGGTGTATGCTTCGCCGCCCGTTACTTCACTGACTTCGCTCAAGAGTTCTGGCCCGAGGATCTCCTCACGGGTAGTGAAGTGTGAATCGTACGTGCCGACTGCATAGATCAGAACGTCAGCCTCTTTGACGGCGCGCTTCACGTCGCGTTCGCTGTATCGGCTATGGTTGTCCCCTCCGTCTGACAGGATGAGCAACGCCCGCCGGGCGTAACGGGCGTCCTTCATCTTCCGAATGCCCATATAGATTGCGTCCAGAAGGGAAGTCTGTCCTTTGGGCTGGATGCCGATCAGTGCGCTTTCAATCTCTTCCGGCCGGTCTGTGAAATCTGCGACTAACTGCGGCGCGTTCGAAAACGTGATCATGAAGAACTCATCCTGCGGGTTCGCGGTCTCGCAGAACTGGTGCACGGCCTCGCGCGCACGCTCGATCTTCTGAGTCATGCTCCCGCTGGCATCCATGATGATGCCGATCGAGACAGGACTGTCCTCAATCGAGAAGTGCCTGATCTGCTGCGGTTTCTTGTTCTCAAACAGCTGAAAGTTATTCTCACCGAGGCCGACAACGGGCCGGTTCATGCCGTCCGTGATGGTGACGGGGACCATCACCAGGTCGACGCTCGAATGAATCACGCCAAGTCCCACAGGCATCCGGGCGACGGCCACGGATTCTTCGCCACTGAGCGGTAGGCCTCGGGGAGCGATGTGTACATCTCCGAGAGAAGTCTGCGCGAACGATTCGAGGCTGAAGGCTAAGCTGATGAGAGAAACGACGAGACAGAGCGAAAGGCGGGAGAACCAGACCGCACGTGACATGTCTTGCACCTTCCAAATCCGAACCACAACAGTTCGGCATTTGGTTGGCTCTCCGCCCGTTGCTTGCTGTACGACGAATGTTGTAGGCGAACGGAAAAGATTATGGAGTAAGACAGCCCAGCGCTACGTGTGTAGGATCTTTGCGCGCCTATGTTACTGCGCGTTGCCCGAGGTCTGAAGTCTGAGGTCCGACGTCCGACGTCTGAAGCGCGAGGTCTGAGGTCCGCCGCCTGCCGCCGGAAGCCCGCCGCCTGTATTTCACTCCCACTCAATCGTTCCGGGCGGCTTCGATGTTATGTCGTACACCACCCGATTAACGCCTTTCACTTCGTTGACGATTCGCGTCGAAATCGTCTTGAGAACCTCATAGGGTAGCGAGACCCAGTCGGCCGTCATCCCATCCTCGGAATTTACCGCGCGGATCGCACAGGTGTAGGCATAGGTGCGGGCATCCCCCATCACGCCGACCGTCATCACCGGAAGGAGCACAGCAAAGGATTGCCAGATCTTGCGATACAAGCCGGCTTCTTTGATTTCGCTGACGACGATGTCGTCGCACTCGCGCAGTAGCTTCAGGCGCTCGGGCGTAACCTCGCCGAGCACGCGTACGGCAAGTCCGGGGCCGGGAAAAGGCTGCCGCTGCAGGATCTCTTCGGGCATACCGAGGTCGCGGCCGATGCGGCGTACTTCGTCCTTGAACAGATCCTTCAGCGGTTCGATCAGCTTCAGCTTCATCTTCTCCGGCAGTCCGCCGACGTTGTGATGCGACTTGATGACCTGCGACGGTCCACGCACCGAGCGCGACTCAATCACGTCTGGGTAGAGCGTCCCCTGGACAAGCCACTTCACCTTGCCTTCGGTCTTCTCGATGCGTCGTGCTTCCTTTTCGAAGACTTTGATGAACTCGTTGCCGATGATCTTGCGCTTCTTCTCCGGGTCAATGACGCCGGCAAGCTTGCCGAGGAATCGGTCAGTGGCGTCGACGGCATCCAGGTGCAGTCCGAGCTTGTCGCGGAGCGTCGCCTGTACCTTCTCGAATTCGTTTTTGCGCAGCACGCCATTGTTCACGAAGACGCAGGTCAGGCGCGACTTACCCTTGGCATCGCGCAACGCACGGTCCACCAGAACCGCCGCCACGGAAGAATCGACCCCTCCGGAGAGGGCGCAGATCGCGCGTCCGGTGCCTACCTGCTGCTTGATTTGCTCGATGGTCGAGTTGATAAAGTGCTGTGCTGTCCACTCGGGCTTCGCGCCGCAGATCTGGAATACGAAATTTCTGAGAATCTGCGTGCCCTGCGGCGTGTGGTGTACCTCAGGATGGAACTGGACGGCATACCACTTCTTCGCGATGTTCTGAATACCAGCCACGGCGTAATGCGTTTTCGCCATCAACTCGAAGCCCGGAGGCAATTCGAGGGCTTCGTCGCCATGGGACATCCAGACGGCTAGTTTCTTCGCCAGTCCCTGAAACAAGACGGAATCCGAGACAATGTCGATTTCCGCATGGCCATACTCGCGCTTGTCCGCTGGCCGGACCTTTCCCCCGAGAGTGTGAACCATGAACTGCAGCCCGTAACAGATTCCCAGGATCGGAACACCGAGGTCGAACACATGCATGTCGGCAGGCGGCGCGTCCTTGTCGTACACCGACCACGGGGCGCCCGAGAGAACGATCCCAACGGGGTTGTAGCTCCTGATCTCAGCAAGTTTTGCCGTGCAGGGCAGAACAACCGAGAAGACATTCTGCTCCCGGATGCGGCGTGCAATCAGTTGTGTGTATTGGGCCCCAAAATCGAGGATAACAATCGACTGGGTTAGTGAAGCTGGATTGTAGGGGGATTTGGATTCCACGTATGAGTTTCTCAAATTCGAGGAGAAGGTGTAAAGGGTCCAGCACTTATCGTGAAGAACGCTGGGTCTAAGTCTCTACGGCCAGATTCGGAATGTCGCTGAGAATCGGTTCATCCCGGTCGATCGTACTTTCGAGCGGCGGTGGCTGAGGCGATGGCGCTTCGATTGGCGGTGGCGCGAGTAGCGATTCCGGCATCTCCGCGATGCAGACGTATCCCGCCAAACGCGCGGTATAGAGCCAATCCGCAACGGCGAAATATGCGAGCGTCACGACAATTAGGCCGAGCGCCACCAGGCGCCACGGCAACAGTCCTGCCAGCCCGAGCGGGAACCCGACGATCGTACTCGCGCCCACGAAAACCACGAGATGGGCCAATCCAGTCCAGGTACCTACTGCCATTACGGCTGCCGTTCGCTCGCGGCACAACGCTGCCGCTGCTGCGATGGCCCCAATGACATCTTCCCCATCACGGACCGCAAACACCGCTGCCAACGATAGCAGCCAATTCAGCGCGTAGCCGATGAAGCAGATCACTCCCACCAATGGGATGAATACCAGCGACGCCATTGCGGGCCGGGGGTGTTGCGGGGTTGACGCGAACCCAGCGACGACGCCCGCACCGATAACCCCCACGATCGCAGCCACGGCCAGCGCTACGCGAAGAAAGTTCAGCCGATACAGAGTAAGGAATTGGCGCCCCGGCGAGACGTTGCTGGTAATTTCGGATTCGCTCTCCGCTCGACTACCAATTGCTGCATTCGGTCCGGCAAATCGCTCCCGAAAATATTCAACCATCGCGCCGACGGTAGCAATTCGCCCTGCCGATGCGGCGATGATCCAGAGCAAAGCCATCAAGACCGCGGCAATGATCAGAGAGATCAAACCCCGAGCTACACTCCCGCGAAGAATGTGAGCCAGCGCCTGCGCCACAAGAAACGGCTGCCGGCTCCGCAGAAACAGAAGTTCACCGCGCGTGACAGGAAGCGTGTTGAGGAATTCCAGAAGGCCGAAAAAAAACAACAGAGTGGCGGTAGCACCCACAACCCAGCGCCACGAGATTTCGGCAAAAGTTAGCAGCGGCCGCCGGAGCGCAGCGCGAAAACCTTCGGCAGTCGGAGAGATAGGCATGAATCAGTGGCCAGGGACCAGGGGTCAGAGGACAGCTCTCTGTCACCCCCACCAATTAGCATAACCCACATGGATGTCATCCTGAGCGAAGTCGAAGGATCCCTACCCGCTGAACCGACCTTTGGTGTTGTGGGGAATTTCTACGATGCGGATTCGTGTTTTAGAACGCTTCGACTCGCATGCGGAGCTTCATGTAGGCAGGGATCCTTCGACTGCGGAGCAACCGCGTTTCGCGGCTGCTCCTTCACTCAGGATGACAGGTGGCTAGGATTGCTAGGGCGGAAGTAAATTTACTTCACGACGAGGTTCACCAGCTTGCCAGGCACATAAATCTTCTTAACGATTTGCTTCCCGGCAATCGTTGACTTTACTTTCTCATCAGCGAGCGCGTGCTCAATGACCAAAGACTCTTCCGTGTCGGCAGGCACAGTCACGCGTCCACGCAGTTTGCCGTTCACCTGCACGGGAATTTCAATTTCCTCTTCCTTTGCCAATGTCGCGTCATACTTGGGCCAATGTGCCTTCAGCAAGTTTGTCTCTTCGCCCAACATCTCCCAGAGTTCATGCGCCAGATACGGCGCAAAGGGTGCGAGCAACAAGATGAGATTCCGTTGCACGTCCGCGAGAAATGGCGAAGGAATTGTGCCCCGAGAAATCGCTTCCTCGGCCGCATACAGCGTATTCACCAACTCCATGATCGCCGAAATGCACGTATTGAAATGCCACCGTCCCTGGAAGTCATCACTCACGCGCTTGATCGTCTGATGCAACTTGCGCTGAACCACGCGTGCTTCCGGCGATAATTCCGCAGGAACCGGCTTCCGCCAATCCGGATGATCAGCATGCGTATTGCGCACGAAGAACCGGTACACGCGTCCCAGGAAGCGCTGAATCCCTTCAATCCCGGTATCCTGCCAGTCAAGATCGCGATCCGGCGGCGCCGCGAACAAGCTGTACAACCGCGCGGCATCGGCCCCGTAGCGCGCGACCATCTCGTCTGGCGAGACCACGTTGCCCAGGTTCTTCGACATCTTTCGGCCTTCTTTGATCACCATGCCTTGGGTGAACAGGCGCTCGACCGGTTCGTCATTGGTGATCATGCCGAGATCGCGCATGAACTTGGTCCAGAACCGCGAATAGATCAGGTGCAAAATCGCGTGCTCAACGCCGCCGATGTACTGATCAATACCGCGATCGCCGAACCAATACTGGGCAACTTTCCCGTCGAACGGTGCCCGGTCATTATGCGCATCGGTGTAGCGATAGAAGTACCAGGACGAATCGACAAACGTATCCATCGTGTCGGTCTCACGGCGCACGGGGCCTCCACATTTCGGACACGTGGCATTGACGAATTCCGGAACGTCGCCCAGCGGCGACCCGCCCGCCAAAGTAACTTTCACGTTGTCGGGCAAAATCACCGGCAAGTCTTTCTCGGCGACGGGAACAATCCCATCCTTCTCGCAGTAAAGCATCGGGATCGGCGTCCCCCAGTAGCGTTGCCGGGAAATGCCCCAATCCTTCAACCGGTATGTTACGGTCGCCTTGCCGAATCCCTTCTCCTCCGCATACGCCGACATCTTTTTGATTGCGTCGTTGCAATGCAATCCGCTGAACGGGCCGGAGTTGATCACCATTCCTTCATGCGTGGTGAAGGGAAGTTGCGGCTCAGCCATCGTTTCTTCCGGATCGCTATTCGCCGGAAGAATCACCAGCCGGATTTCAATCTTGTACTTCTTCGCGAAGTCGTAATCCCGATCATCGTGCGCCGGTACGCTCATGATGGCGCCCGTACCGTAATCCATCAGGATGTAATTGGCGATCCAGATGGGCACACGCTCGCCGTTGAACGGATTGATCGCATACCGGTGCGTGTTCACACCATGCTTCTCGATCTCACCGATGTCGCCCTGTTCTTTAGCCTTGCGCTGCTCGGCAATCAACTGCTGCACAGCATCGCCAAGCGGCTGGTTGTAGCGGACAAAGTCCGCGACCAGCGGATGCTCCGGCGCAAGCTGCACCGATGTGGCCCCGTAGATGGTGTCGACACGCGTCGTAAACACACTGATCATCGATCCCGCAGGCCCCGCGTTGCCGTCGAGCTTGAAATCAACCAGCGTTCCTTCGCTGCGCCCGATCCAGTTGCGCTGCATGAGCCGCACTTTCTCAGGCCAGTTTTCCAGCTTGTCGAGGTCGTTCAGTAATTCTTCCGAGTACTTCGTCGTGCGCACGAACCACTGCTCCAACTCGCGCTGCTCCACGAGCGTGTCTTCGTGCCGCCAACAGGTCCCGTTACTCAACACCTGCTCGTTCGCCAATACAGTCGCGCACTTCGGACACCAGTTCACCTTGCTCTTCTTGCGGTAGACCAACCCCAGTTCATAGAGCTTGAGGAAGAACCACTGATTCCAGCGATAGTATTCCGGTAAACACGTCGTGACTTCGCGCGCCCAGTCGTACGCGAAGCCAAGCCGCTTCATCTGCGCCTTCATATTGGCGATGTTGCGCAGCGTCCACTCTCGCGGCGGCGTGTTATTCGAGATCGCCGCATTCTCCGCAGGCAAGCCGAACGAATCCCATCCCATTGGATGCAGCACGTTGTAACCGTTCATCCACATGTAGCGCGCCAACGCGTCGCCAATCGAATAATTCCGCACATGTCCCATGTGCAGTGCGCCCGACGGATAAGGCAACATCTCCAGCACGTAGTACTTCTTCTTCGTCGAGTTGGTTTCGGCTGCATACAGAGACGCATCCTGCTGCCAGCGTTCGAACCACTTCTTCTCGACGCTCTGCGCGTCATAGCGCTCGTCATTCGGACGAGGTGCGGATGCGCCGGCTTGAGGGCCGTTCGTTAGGGTGTTGGCAGACTTTTCTTCGATCGCCATAGTGGGGTCTAAGGTCCAAGGGGTAAACCTACATTTTACACGGGGTCGCCGCTGATCTTCCTTCGTGAACCTTCGTGCCCGTAGTGGTTATTGCTTTTGGCTCGTTCACCCCACAACATTTGTAAGCGTTCCAATCGGTGGAATGGCAATGCTGATTTCGTCGCCGTGCTTCAATGTGAACGAATCCGGAGGCACCACGCCGGTGCCGGTGAACAGAAAGCATCCACTCGGGAACGAACTGCTTCGATAGAGATACTCAACAAGTTCTTGCGGCTTGCGTTTCATTTCCTTTAGCGTCGTCGCCCCGGAGAACGCAGTTTTCCCGTCCCGTCGAATTTCAATCGCGATCTCAGTGGAATCAGCCAGCGGATCATTGCAGACCAGCAGACACGGTCCCAGCGCGCAACTGCGGTCATAAACCTTGGCCTGCGGCAGATACAGCGGATTCTCGCCTTCAATATCCCGCGAACTCATGTCGTTGCCAATCGTGTATCCGGCGATCTTCCCGCCAGGCGTGACGAACAGCACCAACTCAGGCTCGGGAACGGACCACGACGCGTCAGAACGAATAGCAACCTTTGCTCCATGCCCAACCACTCGATGTGGTGTCGCCTTGAAGAACAGCTCAGGTCGCGCCGCCGAATACACGCGATCGTAGTAGTCGCCTCCGCCCGCACTCTTCGACTCCTCCATCCGAGCATCGCGGCTCCGGAAGTACGTGACCCCCGCTGCCCAAACTTCCTGACTCCCGATGGGTGGGAGCAAGTCCGTCAAAGATGACTTGCTGACCTCCCCCGCTCCCTGCATCAGCTGTTTCAGATGACCCGTGAGATTTTCGCGCGCAACCAATTCATCCCATGAGGTCGCGGGGATCTCATAGAACGAAGCTGACTGCTCCGCAACAATTCCGTGCCGCAAACGGTAGAGTTTCATGCGGGACAAGTATCGGTCGTAGACACGTTGCTTGCAACGTCTCTCTTGCCGGGCAGTTCCAAGCTTGCGGCAAGAGTCGGGCTACGTCTCTACCACTAGCTTCTTCAGGGCCTCCACATTTCTACGGTCATCTCCCGGGCTGTCAATGGGGGTCTCGGCAATAAACGCCCCATGCCCCAGCCGCGGGTCATTCAGCAGTCTCCGAAACGTCTCCTTCCCGATCATGCCCTTGCCAATGTGCTGATGGCGGTCGAGCTTCGATCCCCGCGGAGCCTTTGCATCGTTGCAGTGCCACACCTTCACACGACTCAGACCGACCGTCGCCTCCAGATGCTGCAGCGTCTGATACAAGCCGTCCTCACTGACGATGTCATATCCCGCAACGTGCGTGTGACAGGTATCAATGCAAGCACCCACCGGGACGATCCCCTCCAGTCGCTCCAAAACTTCCGCCACCTGCTCAAAGCTGCCGCCGAGGGAGAACTCCGCTCCGGCCGTATTCTCGATCAGGATCGTCAATCCGCCCTTCGCCAGGTCCAGCCCGTGTGTCGAAGCGGCGATCGCGGCTGCGGTGCGCAGCAATCCCTGCTCGCGATCCGCTCCGCGAAACGATCCCGGATGCAGCACCAGATAGTCCGCGCACAGAGCCGACGCACGGACAACCTCGCCGCGGAATGCCTCCAGCGACATCTGCAGGAATCGTTCATTCGAGCTGGCGAGATTCACCAAGTAATTCGTGTGGATCACCAGAGGCTTCAGGTCATAGCGCGCTCGCAGTCGATTCATTTCGGCGCACTGCGGCTGGCCCAGTTCATAGGGAGCCCAGCGGCGCGGACTCGACGAGAAAATCTGCAGCGTGTTGCATCCCAGCCGGTAAGCTCGTTCAGCAGCGTTGTGCACGCCTCCGGCAGTCGACGTATGAATCCCGATGCGGCGGGAAGTCAGGCGTGGCGGGCGCTTCGGAGCGCGCTGATTG
>AR_comb_assmDRAFT_10207426_pt1 | contig 18888 bp, 12 predicted proteins | sample ArasoioldDNA_FD_10543 | JGI IMG/M metagenome (IMG submission 10543) | reverse complement strand
GGATTTGAGTTCGGATTTGAATTTTGATTTTGACTCCCAGTATTTCGTGTTCCCAGCATTTGAGACCTTCCGGTTTTTTTCAAGTCCCAACTCACTACAACATAATGCGTGCGGTTAGATATGATAACATAACTGCCTTTTACTTCATTTGGATTATTCCCGATAGGCTGATCAGGAGCATCCACCGGAAATCCTGGTTGTTCTGCGGAATAATTGTCTCCGGAACTGGTGGTCACCTCTAAAGCCGTTTGAATGACACTGTCTGTTTTCTGAACATTATAAGATGGTCCATCAGTCTTCAGCCAGTATTTTCGGGTTTCATTATTCATCTCTACCGAAACAGTAACATCACCGGATCCCCCACCTGATCCATTGGATTTTTTGATTTGTATAGCTGCAGGACCACTGACATATGTGACTGTAGTTTTTTCCCAATTCGACAACCCCTCTTTCACATCAGCCCAGCCTTTGTTGTTCGTTACCTGTATGAACATTGTCGCATCTCTCGATTTATTCCATTGGGTCCGTGAAGAACCTTCCGTTACGTCACCCTTGTCAACCATTGTGTAAGTGAAACCAACGTAGCCGCTCCACAGATCTTCATATCCAGGGTTGACTTTTTCTTTTTTCAAAAAACTGCCGCTCCATAAAAGCAGGGCGATCGGGATCAGGAAAAATATAGATCGGTTCATATTCTTGAAGAGTTTATTTGTCGATCATCGCTTTCAATTTTTCTACAGGAAAATTTTCTTCAATGATATTTTTGAAATTCATGTTGGAATGATTTGGGTCTCCTGACATCAGGTGAATAACAAAAAATTGCGGAACATATTTGGGCAGCTCCTTCCGGAAATAATTTGGATTCTCTGTTGCGAGCATGCAGCCTCCTTCCGCTTCTGACTGGAAAACCGGCCCATCATTCATGAGCAGCGGATCAATACGCACAATGGCAGGCGCATCCAGCATTCCGTCTCTTGTTGTTTTATCCAATGCCTCCCGGAGTTTTGTCAACGCATCATTTTTCGATTTCGTGTATAAAGCAGTTTGCTTGTCCATTTCCTCTTTGGAAGCACGAAATTGCGCAGGCATGGCATCGTTGCCCTCGACCAGTTTTTTTGTGAGCTCATCATAATACCTGGTAACGTATGGAACAGCCCTGTCAAGAAATTGTTTTCTTGTGATCGGTATATAGGGTAACATGCCATCACGGGGGATCAACACAAAATGGTCTGATGCCGGATCCGCATAATATCCTCCCACAGAAGACATCATTTCATAGCCTTTCCAATTTCCCGCTGCAAACAATTTTCTTTTGATCGGCCTGCCATCAATCCTCCATTCATCTCCGGCTGCATAAATCTCATTCAGAATCTCCAAGTCATTCGCATTAATGTCAATAAAGCCACTGCTGCCCTCGGGATACATATTCATGATCTCGTTTGGGTTGCCCGTGCACACCCAAGGGGATAAACCACAAGTGTAATTGTACCTATAGACAGGGTTTATTTTAGTTTTTGTTTCTTCCGGATCTCGATCTTTTACCGGAACAAATTTTACCTCATCTGCAAAGGATGTTTTGGCGAATTCTCCAATCCATCCTGCATCGGCGCCGGTAGGCTCGGGATAAATGTTCCGAACAAAAACATTAATTGCATTTAACCGTTTCAATGCTTCATCATGAAAGTCAACACTGATAGGGGACAGATCGGGTATCAACCACTTGCCTTTGTAATTTTTAATGAATTCTTCTGAGCAGGGCGCAGTAATTTTCACTTTGGGAAAATGGGGATTTTGTGCCGATGCATGAATACACAAGAGAAAAAGGATGATGAGTTGTGGTTTCATAAAAAACTATTTGTCGATCGTGGCCCCCAATTTTTCGACGGGGAAATTTTCTTCAATAGCATTTTTGAATCTCATTCGCCAGGGAGCTCCGTTGTCCCACCACCAGGCAATGACAAAAAATTGCGGAACAGTTGCGGGCAGATCTTTCCGAAAATAATCTGGATTGTCCGTAATCAGCAAATTACCGCCTTGCTCTTCGGTAGTGAAAACCGGCCGTTCACTCATCATCTCAACATCTCCTGCAATGATCGCGGGAGTTCCAAGCAATCGTTCTTTTGTATCCCTATCCCATTCATCATGGTATTTTTTCAGGTCATCATTTTTACTTTTTAGTATGATGTTTTTTTTCCTTTCCAATTCCTGCTGATCGGTAGTGTAGGTTGCGAGATATTGTTTGAGCATACCGGGATTGCTGGGATATTTCTTTTTATATTCTTCTATCTTTTTATTTTTTATAGCCTCCTGTTCTTCAATCGAACGAAGAGGTGTTTTATCTAAGTCTGCAAGTTGATCGTCGTAGAATTTTGTAATGTATGGAATGGCGATGTCGAGATATTGTTTTCTTGTCACCGGTATGTATGGCAAAATGCCCGGGCGAGAGACCAATACGTAGTGCACCGATGACTCATTCTTAAGAGAACCTCCGTATTGTTTGCAAAGATCATATCCTTTCCATTTTCCAACAACAATGAGCTTGAGTTTGATCGGACGACCATCTATTCGCCAGCGATTGTCTCCCCGAAAAGACCCTACGTTCTTGCAAATGTTATCGAGAGAATTAGCACTTATATTGAGCCCGCAACCTGACCATTCACCATCAGGAAACCCGGTGCTGATCTCTTGTGAACTTTTACAGTAATAGAAGAACAAGCTAAGATTGAAGTCAAATCTTGTTACCTGATTTTTTTTTATGGATTCCTCTTCTGCATTCGGAAGAAATTTCACCTGGTTGGCAAAAAAAGCTTTTTCTCCACTGGCGGCCCAATAACCATCAGCTCCAGAAGGATTGGGATAAGCTTCTTTGACAAAATTGAAGTAAGTCTGAAAAAGCTTGGTCAATTCCTGTTGCTGTAATTTAGTCAAACTTCCGTCGGTAAAAGTAATATTCGGCGGCAGCCAGATGCCAGGATACGTGTCGACAAATTTGTCATTGCAGGGTGACGTATTTATCTTGATGACTTTGCCATGTTGTGCAAATGAAAAAAGATGAAGAAGCAGGGGAATGAGTATGGTGATTTGTTTTTTCATTTCAAAAGCAGGTTGTGCAGATGCCCTTTTTTGGGTGAGGCAACAGCATTCCAGCTCCAACGACTGTCGATATCTGATTCAACCGAGTCCGGATCTTTCAATGTTGACCCATCTTCGCTCAATTGAAAGTTGAATCCTACCAGGTTTCCCCACTTATCATATTCAAGACTGAATTGTGAGATGTCTTTTTTTTCAGCGGTGAGCGGACCGTTGCTGTTTTGTTGTTCAGGGTCATCTATTTCGTCAAGGAATACATTTGGTCCGTGGGGGTTTTGGATTGGACCTCTGGTTGAATTGTTTCGAGTTGTGTTGTGAGCAGATCCCTTGGGAACATCAGGCTTTCTCTTGTCAAGCTTAGAATCTATTTCTTCCTCAACTGTATTGCACTTGAGTTTAAATTTATATCCAGGCGTCTTAACATGTTTGATATACTTACACTCTAACGTTCTCACTTTTAGAGGCGCTAAAACATCGTCACTCGCATCCGGCTCGGGATCAGGATCGGAATTTTTTTTACAATTGCTTTGGTAACGTTGCTGATATTTATCGCCCTTTATTAAAAGCGAATTAACTAGATTGTAATAATGGTTACGGTTACGTCGCCTGTTAAGTATGTGGTCGCTCTCCGCGATTAAGTACATCGTTAGGCCAAAGTCATCTGGATCGTCGGTGTCGCCATAGATTGAGTATTTGATGTAATTGGTCACTGCATCGGACTGCTTGCTAAACTCCGCTTGTATCAACTTGACTCCCCTTTCATATATCTCCTTTTGTTTTGCGAGAAAGGCGTCCATCTTCGCGTCTTCGTCTGCGCAGTTTTCACTTGGCTTGGTAGCGGTTAATGCCTTGCTCAGAGCTGCCCAAGGCACCTCTACTTCTCTAAACCAAATTTTCTCACAATCCTGAACGAGGTCGATCACGGGTTTAATCACCTTTGGATTAATAAATGGTTCTTGCGCGGGCAACCACAACCCTGTGATGAAAGGAGATAACTTAGATGGCTTCAAACACAGGCCGCCGTGTTCAACGCAGTAAAGGTCCATCGAACGGCGTGCAAGCAAATAAGCAGGACAATTGTAGGGGTCCAAATAGGCTCTACGATACGCACTATCCCCCGCTAATTTCCTTGCTTGCTCTTCTAATTTTTTGTTTAAGTCTGCATTTTCGTTCTTTAACTCGCCGTCAAATTTCGTTACTTCTGCTATATAACTTTGAAGAGCAAGGGCTGGCTGACCATCGGCTACGGTTGATTGTATCTTGTTCGGGTCCCAGGTGTTTATTAATGGGATGAAGCCATAGGGATCTTTCTCCATTGGGTAGTTCAACGGTGGCATGTCGTCAAATTTGATCTCATATCCCAGTTTCCTCAGTTGTGTCTCTTTTTCGGGGTCGTACGTTTCTTTCAATGATGCTTTCAATTCTGAAATAGCTGTCGCTGGGTCATTGTCCGCGACGGCTATGTCGCTCAACGTTGAATTCGCCGTCGAATGATTGGCATAAAGCATGGTTGCGGAACTTAGGAACTTCTTCGCTTGGTCAAGTTCTCCTAAACCATACCATGCTTGGCCAATGTTATTCAGTATCGTGCTGTTGTTTGGATATTGCTCGTTCAAATACTCTAGAATGGGCAATGCTGCCTGTTCGCCGCCGGCCATAATGAGAAATGCCGCGTAGTTGTTCAAGTTGTCTGCGTCGGTAATATCATCGCTGCAGGCTCTACCCATAATATAAAGCGCCTTTTCCCAATGGCCAAGCATCCAACAACCATTTGCGGCGTTGGCGATAATGGCGGTCGACTTGTATCTTGCCTTTGTTTCGTTGTACATGTTTAATGCTTCAGCCTTTTCTGCTGCGGGAATCAATTTTTCTACACCGGCATGAACATTTTTAATAAACATTGCGAGCTCTGCTTCACTAAGCGTTTTTTTCGGGATAATGCTAATTCTTGTTGCGTCTCTTATCGGAACAGTGGTCGATCCTTCCTCTGCAGCTTGCTTAAAGACGTTACTTGACATTCCGGACAAATTCTTATTCAAACCCTGCATCATCGTCACTTGCTTTTGAAGCATGGTGACCTGTTCTTGCAGAGATTTTTTTTCATCAGGATCAGTTGTAGCCTTAAGCTGCTTTTGAAGATCGGCGATTTGCTTTGTTAAATCATTTGTCGCTTCGTTCATCTGAGACTGGATTTCAGTCTTTGAAGGCGTCGCACTGTTGACCGTAGGTACGCCGCGCTCGGAGGCTGCTGGCTTCTTAATAGATTTTTGTGAAAATGCGGGCGTTGCTACACCAGTGGCAATGACGACAACAGCAATGATGATGCGCATGGTTCAAATTTTTATAAATTCCACTCTCCTGTTATTCGCTTTACCCGCCGGCGTGTCATTTTTATCGATCGGTTCACTCTCGCCTTTGCCATCTGTTTCCATTCGGGATTCGTCAATACCAAAATCCTTCGTCAGTGATTCTTTTATTGCAGCAGCGCGTTTTTTGGAGAGCTCGAGATTGGCTGCATCACTTCCATCAGAATCAGTATGGCCAACAATTTTCACTTTCAAATCGGCATTCTCCTTCAACACACCAGCCATTTCTTTTAACGTACCATAGGACTCAGGTTTAATGGTGGCGCTGTTCACGTCAAATAAGATTCCGTGTGTGACCCATTTATTTTGTTCGAGAATTTTTTTGCGGGTATCCGGTGCGCCAACTGCCAATCGGATATTGCTTAAAAAATAACTGGCGTCCTGGCCGGGTCCCTGTAACCAATAGACAATAGCGTTAGATTTTGCATCTGCGGCAAGCGCTTTGGGTATGTCCCAAATTTTTTCTTCGTCGAAATAAACCCTTACTCTTTCTTTTTGACGCCAAACTGCGATGTGAACCGGGGTTGTGCCATTTGTGAATTTTTTTGTGCCGGTGGTGGACGATTCGGATGCACCATTTTTTTCACGTTCAAGAACAGACGTGCTGCCATCAACTCCAGTAGCAACCGTGAATGTGAAACGGCTGTCGGTTGTCCGCCAACCTTCAGGACGGTTGTGATCAGCCAGGTTGACGATGCTTGTATACCAGGACCATATTTTTCCGGGGTTGTCGCAGAGCAGATCATATTCAAAAGTGTAATCGTCGGGAAGGGAGTCAATAAAATCCGGCATGAATATACCTTGCTTGTTGAGCTTTAGCCAGTGGCCCGGCTTTCCTTCAATGGTTACGATCTCGCCCGATGAATTTGTATTCCACTTAGCCGGAAAATCTCCCACGGCATCCTGCATGAAATCTTCATAAACAATTATCTTTTCTCCGGGCACAAAGTCGTATTTACTATACGTTTTCAACGACGCGGGAGTAGCCGGATTCTTTGAGTCAGTTCCACCGGCGTTACCGGTGCTCTCATCTTTTTTCCCGTTAACTGTTTCATCAACCTTTTTATCAGCAGTATTGTTTACCTTATTATCGACTTTTTCTTTGATTTTTTTTAGAAGCTGGGCTTGTAAGAAATAAGCCTGGATGAGCAGCATCAGCAACAGAATGGTTTTTTTCATAATCAATTTTTTTTTGAGAGAATGGCTGGAATTACATCGCAGATTGAAGTTAGAAAGCCACTTGTAGCGGGTCAATAGGAAAAAAATCAGTATTTGGTATAACGAACGTTATAGAGCTTTTCGCAAACGTAGATGTTGAACCATTAAGGGGTTAAGGGCATTAAGACTTAACTTTCTTAAGTTCTTAATGGTTTTAAAAAACAAGACAAACGATAACGACAAAAGGGGGTTCACATTTTAACCGACCAAAATTGGTATAGTTAGTCTCTTTCAAAATACTTATTCACCGCTTCGGTGCGGTTGTGTACGTGAAGCTTCTCGTAGATATTATGTATGTGTTGGCGCACTGTACCGTGTCCAATAAAAAGGCGTTCGGCAATTTCTTTGTAAAGCAATCCATCGGCTAATAGTTGAAGCACTTCATTCTCCCTGTCCGATAATGCTTCTTTTTTTGTTTTTGTTTTTTCATGTACAAACAATGTTAACAGCTTCCTCGCAATATTACTGCTCATTGGGGAGCCACCCTGGTTTAACTCCTTGATGCTTTCCACTATACGTTTCGGCTCCGTTCGCTTGAGTAAGTAACCGGTGGCTCCCGCCTTGAGCGCCTGCAAAACTTTTTCATCATTTTCATAAACAGTAAACATCATAAATTCAGTACCTGGGCATTTTTCTTTGATCGTTCTTATGCAGTCAATGCCGCTCATTCCCGGTAAGTTGATATCCATTACTACGATATCTGCCTGCAGAGCTGGAAGCTTTTCCACCGCGGTCTCTGCATCTTTAAAACTACCTACCATCAACAGTTCTTCATCTGACTGAATTAACTCGACCAACCCATCCCTGACTTCGGTAAGATCTTCTACTATGGAAACTTTTATCGGCATGAAGCAATAAAATTAACGGCAGTGATTTCATTTACCAATAGGACGAACGTTATAAAGTTAGCGGAATGGTCAGCGACACCTTAGTTCCTTTCTCGTTAGCATAGTCAACGGCTCCGCGGATTTCTTTCATTCGCCTGTTCACATTTTCGATCCCATTACTGAACGCTCTTCGATTGTCCCAATCAATGCCTTTGCCATTGTCATGAATAACTATTTCCATAACGCTATCCAGATGTACAGAGAAGCACACCTTTGTGGCGCAGGCATGTTTTACAATATTGTGGAGACATTCTTTCACGGACAAGAAAATGTTGCGTCTCGTTTCCCCGGTGATGAACGTGTCCGGTAAATTTGACGGAGTGGCGGCGTCACATTCAATATCATGATTAGCTAGATACTCGACCGCATAAGAGCGTGTGTAGGCAATGAGATCAGCAAGAGTATCATTTTTTTGATTCAAGGCCCAAACGATCTCCCCCATTTTTTCTGACATCTCATCTGAAAACGAGGTTATCTTTTCCAATTCGGTTCTAAGACCTTCACTTTTTATTTCCTTGTTCAATATCGACTGGCTAAGGAACTTGATTCTTGATAAGCCGGCGCCCAGGTCGTCGTGCATGTCGGTTGCAATCCTTGTTCTTTCTTTTTCGATTGCCTGTCGCCTTTCCAGCACAATTTTTTGTTTCTCTAATTTTCTGCGGTAATAAAATCTTAGCACTATGATCACCAGCGTTACCAGCGCGGTGGCTACGAGAAGCCGGAACCACCACACCTGGTACCAGGCGGGAGCAATGGTAAAGGCATATGATGATTGTGCCGGGGGATAAAAGCTTGAGGGGAAAAAAGCTTTTACCTGTAAATTATAATCGCCCGGCGGAAGATTAATAAGATTAATCACGGCGTTCGATGCGCTCGTGTCACTCCACTGATTATTACCGGACCCTTGCACCAAATAGGCAAACTTCACCTGTTTTTCATCGATGAAGCTTGGCGCAGCGACAAAGAGGCTAATATTATTTTCGTTGTAGGAGAATCTTTTTTGTGATCCGCCATTTGAATGGCCATTTACCTTCGTTTCTTCTACTAATAATCGTGGCGACTCAAGCGGCTCTACGTTGCCTTGCTCGAATACTTCTAAAAGCGCGCCATTGTTAGAAATAGCAAAGGACCGATGGTGGCTATCCGTCCACGTTTGCTTGATGACCGCGAAAAAATTGTTGCCTTTGCTTAAATTTTCGAGACGATAAGAATTGTTTCGTGTATGAACCAAGCGATCCAATCCCATTTGTGTTCCCACGATGATGTTCTCCGCCGAGTCGCACGCAATGGCGGTGACATAGTTATCTGTGAGCCCATGCGCCGCATCAAAATGATTCACCAAGGTTAATTTGCCAGCGTTTTGACGGTAGGTTAACAACCCGTCATTTCGAGTGCCAATCCAGATAAGTTCGTTTTTGTCAATCAAGAAACACCTCGGTGATCCTGCAATTTGTTCAGGGGAAATTTGATAAATTGGTTTAAGATAACCAGACCGATTTTGTGGTTCCATGTCATACAAGAGAATGCCAGAGGAACGCGTCACTACCCAAAGTACATTTTTTGCATCGAAAGCTAATTCTTCAATGTGCTCGTTTTTTTTCAGTTGTAATTGATGTATTAACTTATTGTTGCTCCAAACGCTCAGGCTCGTTAGCTGGCAACTGAGAATAGCACCATTGTTATCTACAAGCGTCCTGGAAGTGAAATGATCCCCGTTAGCAACAGAAATGATCTTGTTAAAGTAAATTTCTTTCTTGTACACAGTCCCGCGATAGATGTTGTTATCATCGCGTGCCAGCAATGAATTTGAGGTTTGATTGAATACGATGGGTGCCTTGTCCAGGTTACACGTGAATTCATCCAGGCTTTCACCCGACTTTCTGAACAATGCCGTCGAGGTCGTAAACCATGTCGTGTCGGCGTGATAAAAAACACTGGAGATCTGTGTTGAGCTGCCCAATGGTTTGTCAAATATCTGCAACGCGGAGTTTACAAATTTAAATACGCCCTCCCCTTCATTACATATCCAAATCGTATTTTCCTTATCCAGGAAAATGTCGCTGATGTGTGAAGCGGCTGCTTGCTCAGGTAATGGAATGCGTGTAACGCGGCCGTCTTTTTCCAGGCGTAGGATCGCTTTTGACGTGTAATCTTCATCAGACAACCACACGTTGCTGTCATTGAACGTGATCAACCTTGTGGAATACTTTTTTAGCTGGTCATATTGCGAAGAAGGCTGCAATGCTAACTTTCCTTTGTTCAACGCAATTGAATCGAGAGAAAATGACTTTCCCTCGGTGAACACCCAGATCAGGTTCTTTGCATCTCTACCAAGTAAGAAAACTTCGGAGTGATGCCATACATCGCAAACCCGGTTATTTTTTATATCGAACAGGTAAAGTGCATCGTGCGCTCTCATGTCGCTGGTGCTGAGGACAAGGTAATTGCCAAACAAAATAATTTTCTCAAGGAACGCTGACGTGCGCTGCGCCATTTCGGAGACATTCAATGGGGAAATGTTATTGTTTTGCAACACGAACAGGCCATCATCCGACGAGAGATAGATCCTGCCATGGTTATCCGGGCAAAACTGATTGATTGGCGAAAGAGGACCATGCGTGGTAAGCCGATTCATTTTTCCTTTCACCAGTACGTTCACACATGAACTGCTGTTACATGCGACAAGAAGGGAATCTTCTCCTACTTCGAGAATGTCATTAACAAGGTCGGAAGCGAGCCCATTTTGAGTTGTATAATTCATGAATCTCACTCCATCATACACACTCAATCCCCCGTAAGTCAAGAAATACATCCGACCCTTACTATCCTGGTAAGCCTTTCTCACGCGGCTATTTACCAAACCGTCCCTGGGCGTGTAATGCACAAAGGGATACTGCTGTGCAATGGACGCAGCACAAAAAAAAAGACATGCAAGAATGGTGGTGGTTCGTTGCATATCTAAATTTAAACAATCTGTCCGTAAGCCAAGAGGGGCTAGTCGATGCCAAATGCATACACCGTATGTGCTCCCGTCATATCAGTGGAGCCCATACCCATCATGGAGAAGCCATATTCACCTTTTGGCAAAGGCTTATCGATCACCAATTCCCAGTAGCCATCATGTACCTTTTTGAGACTAAAAGTATATTTATCGCTTGTTTGATTTTTGTGACTGCCGAGGTAACCACCTTGTTTTTGCAAGTAGATTTTCCTGGAACCTCCGTCGACGTTCAATTTATATAAAGTGATTGCGCTGGAAGGATCGTTGCCAAGCCCTGTCATGGCGTTCGGATCCATTCCATTTGCCCTCATTATTGAATCCGATTTTGAATTGGTCGAAGAGGATGTCGTTGTGTAGACGAAAGAAATATTGCTACCAGCTGCAAAGCGCACTGGGGAAGTCTTTCCTTCGATTTCATAACCGTACTCAGATCCCTTGATCATGTTCACCTTTGTTTCCTGTTTTGCTGAGCTCTTTTCCAATCTCACCAAGGAATATGAGTTGTCTTTCTTCAAATAATATACTTCGTTTGTGAATTCAGGATTGGGATATGTTTGTGCACACATTATGTGTGCACAAAACATTATTCCTGACAGAAAGAAGATAGGACGGCCATATGTTCCGTTGGAGTTAACAACAGCCAGCGGCGCCTTATAGATTTTTTTCATGGCTATTTCTTTTTTGATTTTTGTTTGCCAAATGTCCATCCGGCATACAGCTGCAGCACATTATTTTTTACATCTACTGTTGGAATAAAGTTGGGTGGCGTGCCCGGAGGATAAGAACTTGGGTCTTTATACAAGTTGCCGAAACTTATATTATATCTTGCGCCGACGATCAGCCCCATGACAGGATGAACTTCCACGCCGCCCGCAAAACCATAGTCGAACTTATTGTAATAGTCCATTACTTTTCCGTAAGGGTTATTCATGCTGCTTGTCGTATTGCTGTCAACTTTTGCATTTACAAGAAACGCTATTTGGAATCCTAATTGAATTTGTACAAACTTGGTGATATTAATACCCATCAATTGTGGCAGGAGAATGTAGTCAAGATTTACATTCCCGGTGTTGGTATTGCTCTCATAACTGTATCCCTGCCGCGAATAGACCAATTCCGTTCTTGAACTAATCAATCCTTTCGACGGTGGAGCAAGGTAGACGCCGACAAGAAAACCTGTTTGGCTGCTTGCATTAATATCAGACGCTTTGGTAACATTCGCGAAGTTGATACCCGCTTTAATTCCGATTTGGCTGTAAGCCAGAACAGGAAAAATAATCACAATGGCTAAAAGTGTCTTTCTCATAACGAAATTTTTTGAAACTTAATTGGTTTTTGATTACACCGCAATAGAACAAAAGTTATCATTCTACACCTCCGTAATGTGTATGAATTGACATTATTTCTAAATGAGCTGTCCGGGATAAACGTGGCTCGTTTCTACTTCAACTCTTGCCAAATGCTTTGTTTATGGCTTCCGTTCGATTTTGCACGTGCAATTTCTCGTAGATTTTATGGATGTGCTGCCTTACCGTGTTTGTGGATATGGATAATTGTTCTGCGATCTCTTTATATAATAGTCCTTTTGAAAGTAAGTGGAGAATTTCGTTTTCTCTGCCACTTAATGCTCCAACACTCTCGTGATGGTCATCGCTTTGTTGGAAACTTTTTACGAGTTTGCGGGCGATATTCGCACTCATCGGTGATCCGCCGTTATAGAGTTCTTTTAACGCCTCGATCATTTGCACAAGACCGGTATTTTTCAAAAGATAGCCGGAAGCTCCCGCCTTGAGCGCCTCAAAAACTTTTTCGTCGTTCTCATAGACCGTAAACATCATAAATTGCGTTTGAGGAACCTTGCTTTTGATTTCGCGGATGCATTCAATTCCATTTATGCCTGGTAAGTTAATATCCATGATCGCGATGTCAGGTTTCAATTTTGGAATTTCGTAAAGCGCCTCTTCTGCGGTTTTGGAGGTGCCTAGTACTTTGAATTCGGGATTTAAGGAAATGAATTGCTTTAAGGCTTCTCTTACTTCATCCAGGTCTTCAACAATGACTAAAGAAATACTCATGTGGGTGGTAAAGTAATTCTGAAATTGATTAACCAACAATAGAACAAAAGTTATAACTCGGCTTTCAAGGTTACTGTGGTGCCCATCTTGTTCTGGATATCCGCTATTCCGTTGATGTCCACCATTCGTTTTTGAATATTGTTAAGCCCATTTCTATGGGGCCGTATGCTTTCTTTGTTGATGCCAATGCCATTATCGTGCATAGAAATGGTGAGATATTTGTCAATGCTTACATCTATGGTCACCTCGTCGGCCTGGGCATGCTTGACCACGTTGTGTAAGGCTTCTTTTACTGAAAGAAAAATATTTCGCCTGAATTCTCCGCTAACAAAAGCGCTCTTCGGATTCTCTTGCATATTTATCCGGCATGCAATTCCGTTTTGTGAAAGATATTCCATGGCATATGATCGCGTATAAGACAACAAGTCGCTGAGCGAATCGTTTCGCTCATTAAGAGCCCATACGATCTCTCCCATTTTATCGATCATCTCGTGAGAATATTCCCTGATCTTGGTGATTTCCTCCTCGATAGGTTGTTGCTGCTGTTTCTTCAGGCCAATCGTTTCACTCAAAAACTTGATTCGAGACAGACCCGCACCCAGATCGTCATGCATATCAGTAGCTATTCTCGTCCTTTCTCTTTCGATGGCTTGTTTCTTTTCCAGAATCATTCGCTGTCGGTCTAGTTTCCCGCGATAATAAAAACGAGTGGCAATAACAAGAATACCGATCAATGACGCGGCTGCGCCGAGTCGGAACCACCACGTTTGCCACCATGGGGGCAAAATTGTAAATGAACGGCTCAGAACCTGTGACCGATAAATACCCTCCGGAAAATCCGCTCGGACTTTTAATGTGTAATGTCCCGGCGCGAGGTTGATAAAGCTGAACGTCGAATTGTTCGAAGGCTTACTCCATGCGGGATGGCTGCTTCCGTCCAGGAAGTGGCTGTAGAGGATCGATTTTTCATCCACAAATGAAGGTGCCGCTACGGAAAAAGATACATTGTTTTCGTTGTACGCAAACTGGCTACTTGAATCCATGCGTTGACTTTCATTTACAAGAAAAGATGTAAATGACAATTGTGGCATGAAAGCGGCCTTGCGTTCATCGGAACGCAGGTAAATCAGGGAACCTTCCATGGTTAGGGCCCACACGGTATTGCTCCTCGTTATAACGATCTTTTGAACAGTTTGAAAGAGATTGTTTACTCTGCCTGTATTTCCAATAATATAGCGTCCGTCGCGTAAAAACAATTTGTCTAACCCATTCTGAGTGCCGATCCATAGCGTGTTGTTTTGGTCACACGTTATTGAATAAACAAAATTGTCGGTCAGTCCATCCTGGCTCGTGAATTGTTTCACGGATGCCAGCTTGAGATTGTTGAACTCCAACCGGTAAAGACCATTGTACCTGGTCCCGAGCCAGATGTTATTTTTCTTGTCTTCCGCAATGGATCTAACACCCACGTTACGTATTGCGTTGCCATAGTCTTTAACCAATTGGAGGTATTGGATTGGTTCGTCCGGGTGCAGTGTGAACAACATCAAATTATTGTTACGGGTGATCACCCACAATCTTCCCTTATGATCAATGATTAATTGATCCACTACGTAGCTGACCGGATATTGCGCTATGATTTTTTTGTCCTTGAACGCTGAGAGGACAAAGGAAGTATCCTTTGTCTGTCTGTAGAAAATAATCGCTCCATAAGGGTCCATCACTGCGTGACCGAACGACAATGAATCCTTAATGTCACCGCTTACGAACTCTGGTGTGCGGTATGCGGCGGGCTCATTCTTATTGTTTACACAAAAGATCCTGTGATCGTCGGCAAGATAAAGTTTTGGTCCGTCAATGAAAATATTGAATGCATTGAAGTTTCGGACTCCCAGGTGGTATTGTCCAGATTCGTTTTTATAGATGTAACGAATGGTTCCATCGCCCCGGTTATAAAACCATGTGGTGTCGCCTTGGTTGCACACGGCAGTAATCGAGGATGGTTTATTCGACAAGGAGTTGATGAGCTGTGTTTCTGTTCCCTTCCATTTTATTACGCCATTCCCATTGGTAGCGATCCATATAAGACCCTCCCGATCTTCAAACATGTCAAGGGCGTCTGCAATTTTCAAACCTTGCGCCGAAGAGATTGTTTGTGCTTGATAGGAAGAAGAAATTTTCAAAATACTGCTTCCTCCGTATAGCAGGCAGTTATTTTCATTGTCAAAAAACAACAAGCCGGGTTTATTACCCATTATTTTCTTGTAACCAATCGGCATTTCCGTCAACGCAATTGTTCCTTTCGCTAGTGCGCTTTCGTCCATCCACTTCATCCGCGTTCCTGCATTTACCCAAACGTGATCATCGTGATCAACCGTGACAGCATAAATTTTTTCCCTGGTATCCACGTCCCTGACACGATTAGAATTTTTATCAAAAAGGATCATGCGTCCCTGGTCATTAATATCCCATGGTATAATAAAGAGAAAGTTTTTCCACTCGGTAACTCTGTCAAGATATTTACCTACATCCCTGCCTGCCGTATTTATTAAAGGTATTCGCGTGAAACGGTTGTTAGAAAAAATGAACAAACCATCATCGGCGGTTACATACCATTTTCCTTCCGAAGTTTTAAAAAAGCGGTTGATCACTGGGCAGAAACCATCGCTCGTTTTGAATAATCCAATCCTGCCTCTTACCAGTGTGTTGAGTTTATTCGTGTTCGTCGCAACCAGCAGCGAGTCAGGAGTTATTTCCACGAGGTCATTAATCAGTTCATCACCGAGTCCATCCGTGCGGTGATAATTAGTAAATCGCGTGCCGTCGTACACGCTCAAGCCGCTGTATGTAATAAAGTACATGCGACCACGACTGTCCTGTTTAATACTTCTGACACGGCTGTTTACAAGGCCATCCTTTGGAGTATAATATACAAATGGATATTGTTGCGCAAAGCAGTTAGCACAAAGTACGATGCATGCAAGAACAGTGAGTTTTCGTTGCATACTTGATTTTTTGTAAAATATCGCGCGATGGACGCATGAAGTTCTAACTACGAACAGTGATATTCACTTTGTCCTTCATCATATCCAGCACAGCTTCTTTTATTGCCATAGCATCAAAGCCACATTCCCGGTGTAGTTCTTTAGGAGATCCATGCTCGATAATTTTGTCCGGGATACCAAGGATCTTTACTTCGTTCTCATATCTATGTGCATAGGCGAATTCAAGTACGGCGCTGCCAAATCCACCGACTACAGTTCCATCTTCCACGGTGATGATCTTTTGATATTTCGCCAGCACTTCATGTAACAACTCTTCATCCAACGGTTTCGCGAAGCGCATATCATAATGCCCGATGCTTAGCCCATCATTTTTCATTTCCCGAATTACCGTCGCTGCAAAATTTCCGGGATGGCCAAATGACAGTATCGCAAGTTCCTCACCTTCTCTTAATTTTCTTCCTTTCCCGATTTGGATTTCCTTCATTTCGGTTTTCCATTCGGGCATTACACCTTCGCCTCTTGGATAGCGAATCACAAAAGGATTTTTTGTCGACTCAAGTTGTGCCGTGTACATCAGGTTGCGCAACTCGGCTTCGTTCATGGGTGCGCTGACGATCATGTTTGGCACGCAGCGCATATAAGCGATGTCATATGCGCCGTGATGAGTCGGGCCATCTTCGCCTACAAGCCCAGCCCGGTCCAAACAAAATATTACGGGAAGATTTTGAATGGCTACATCGTGTATCACCTGGTCGTAGGCTCGTTGCATGAAGGACGAATAGATATTGCAAAACACCTTCATGTCCTGAGTTGCCATCCCAGCACTTAGTGTCACAGCATGTTGTTCGGCTATTCCCACATCAAACGCGCGATGTGGCATCTTGTCCATCATGAATTTTAAGGATGAACCAGATGGCATGGCTGGGGTTACTCCAAAAATCTTTTCATTTTTTTCGGCCAGTTCAATTATTGTTTGACCGAAAACGTCCTGGTATTTCGGAGGTTGAGGAATATCGAATTTCTTTTTGTAGATCTCACCGGTGATCTTATCAAACAAACCAGGGGAGTGCCATTTTGTTTGATCTTTTTCGGCCTGTTGGTATCCCTTGCCCTTCACCGTTATTATGTGCAACAATTTTGGTCCCGGAATTTCTCTCAGGTCTTTTAATGTATCAACTAACTTGGTTATGTTGTGCCCATCGATCGGGCCAAAATATCGCAGCTTCAATGCTTCGAATAAATTAGCGCTGCTGCTCACCATTCCTTTCAAGCCTTCAGTAAGCTTGTGCGCCATTGCCCGGGTGAAATTTTTTCCGACCGGCAATTTTCCCAACAACTTCCAAACGTCGTCTTTTACCTTGTTGTAAGTAGGAGACGTTGTGATATCAGTTAAGTATTCTTTCAATGCGCCCACATTTGGATCTATGCTCATGCAGTTATCATTTAGAATGATGAGCAGATCGGTGTCTGCGACTCCTGCATGGTTAAGACCTTCAAAGGCGATGCCTGCTGTCATCGCCCCGTCGCCAATAATAGCGACAACCTTACGATCAATTTCCCCTTTATATTTTGCTGCCATGGCCATTCCAAGCGCAGCGGAGACAGAAGTAGACGAATGACCCACCCCAAAGGTGTCATATTCACTTTCACTTCTTCTAGGAAAACCGCTAAGGCCATTATATTTTCTATTGGTGATAAAATTGTCGCGTCGACCCGTGAGAATTTTATGTCCGTAAGCCTGGTGACCCACGTCCCAAACGAGTTGGTCGTACGGCGTGCTGTATATGTAGTGTAGCGCGACCGTGAGCTCAACTACACCCAGGCTGGCGGCAAAATGACCTCCATATACGCTAACGACATCGATGATGTACTGACGAAGTTCGTCACAAATCTGGTGTAACTTTTCTCGTGGAAGTTTTTTTAGATCTTCCGGCGAATTGATCTGCCTCAATAATTCCGATGCGATAATCTCCATGTCTCTTAATTGACGATGTAAAAATAGCACTTTTCCGAGCGGTAATTGATGTTACGTGTTACAATTCAAGTACCGCGAGAGTTGTATGGAAGCGGGTTTTGGCAATTTTTTTACTCCATTTGTAAGACTTATCTTCCACTGGTATATTTACAGGGCCTAAGGCGGAAATCATTGGTTAATTTGCCGGCTATGAGAAGTGCAAATTCACGATACTGGTTATGCCAGATTGCGGGCTGGGGTGTTGTAGGCATCATTATGCTGTTTTTCGCTCATGCGTATAAAATTTCCATATCAACCGAAGTGCTGCTCGCTCGCATCACCATCGTTTTTGTAGCAGGTATCCTCACCACACACGTACTGCGATTATTTATCAAATGGCGAGGATGGATCATGGAGTCGATTGAAAAGGTTATTCCCAAATTGGCGATAGCGTTGATCATAACTTCGTTATTATTTAGCCTCCTTATTTTAGGCGCCAACACCTTTTTTAACCTTGAGGGTGAAACTGGGAAAAAATTAACCTTTCTTGCTAAGCTGTCTGGATCCACGATTGACAACGGTCTTTTCATCTTACCGTGGTTATTGATCTATTATTTTTATCATTTCATCGAGAAAAGCCGGAGGCAGCAACTGGATACTTTTCAGCTAGAAGCGTTGATCAAAGAACTTGAGCTAAAAACGATAAAGGCTCATATCAACCCCCACTTTATCTTTAATTCGCTCAATAGCATCAGGGCGCTGATTGATGAAAACCCGGCGCGCGCAAGAACGGCAATCACTGAGCTAAGCAATATTTTAAGAAGCAGTATGCAAGTAGATAAGGCAGAAACGGTGACATTTGAAAAGGAATTAAACATCGTAAGGGATTACCTGGCACTGGAGAATATGCGTTTTGAAGATCGCCTGCATGTTGAGTATGAGATTGACGAAGACACGTTGGATCAACAAGTGCCGCCGATGATGTTGCAAACGCTGGTTGAAAATGCAATCAAACATGGAATCAGCAAACACATTCGGGGTGGAGTTATAAAAATCATTTCCGATTTCAAAAATCAATACCACGAGTTAGCGGTTCAAAACACCGGTAACCTGAATGGCGGATTGAATGCCGAGGGTTTTGGGTTATCAAGTACTCAAAACCGGCTCGGATTGTTATACGGCGACAAAGCCAGTTTTGAGATCAGGCAGCTAACGCCATCTACAGTAGAAGCAAAGGTGCTTATTCCCGTACAAATGAACTAAACAAATTTACATGAGAGCAATTATCATTG
>AR_comb_assmDRAFT_10326262_pt1 | contig 18889 bp, 10 predicted proteins | sample ArasoioldDNA_FD_10543 | JGI IMG/M metagenome (IMG submission 10543) | reverse complement strand
TTTTCTGTTGCAATACAAACCTAAATACGGTTACAAGCCTTTTCCAAATTGGCTGACGCATTTGGCGCATTTTGTCTATTTCGGCGGATTTTGCATTTTTTCGGGAGCATGCAAGAGGTACAATTGCCTGGTCATCCTTCGGTTCTTCTTCGGTTCTCCTTCGGTCATCCTTCGGTTCTCCTTCGGTCACCCCCGGCGATCCAACAAAAAGCCCTCGTTCTTCTTAGTGTTCGGTTCAAAAACAAATCACGGATCGAGGATGTTGGGGTTGACCTTTTTAGTCAGCCCCCGCTCAATCATGGTTTTCAATCCCGTCAAGTTAGAAGAAACTACGTCCAACAATCCACATTTCCTCGTATGATAGTAGTCCTTCGCGCTGCTATAGAGATAATGCTCCGGGCTTTCAACGATACCAGCTTAATGCGACCAAGATACCAAATTATCTTACCGCTGGTCAACGTCCATTGTTTTTGTCTTGAGTGCACCAATGATTTCCTTGGATTAGCTTTTTGAAATCTCATATCTTGTTATTAGATCCCGTGCTTCATTGGACCTGCAATGTTGGTGAGGTGTTAGTGAACATGGACAAGATCAAGGTAACTGATTTAAAATTGGAGGAAGAACGCAGTCCCCTCTCCTTCCACCGACTGTACCTGGATATTTCCGCGATGCAACATCATGATCTGTTTGCACAGACTGAGCCCAATGCCGCTGCCATTCTTTTTTGTGCTAAAGAAAGGCACAAATATTTTATCCATTAGCTCCGGTGGCATTCCATTACCATTGTCAGCTATCTTGATAACACTCCTGTGATTGGAGGCCACGTACGCCGATAAAACAATTTTTGGATTCGGGTTGTCCTTTATGGCTTCGATCGCGTTTACTACAAGATTGATGAGAACTTGTTCAATCAAGTTGGTATCGATTTCTAATTGTAAATCCGTGTCCTTCAAGATTGTCTCCAGGTCAATATTTTTTTGCTCGAGTGTTGGCTGCATTAACTGCAATAGGTTACCGAACAAATCCCTTACATACACCTTCTTCAAATTAAGCGTGGTGATCTTATTTAGATTGCGATAGGTCTCGGCAAACTTAAGGAGCCCTTCGCTTCTTCTTTTTATCGTATCAATTCCCAACTCGAGATCGTCAAGTGAACCGGGATCGTCATTGAAGGAACTAACTGTTTGTTGCAGGCGGTGTTTGAGCGTCTCCGCCAACGAGGAAATAGGCGCGACCGAATTCATGATCTCGTGCGTCATCACGCTTAACAATTTTTGCCAAGCCTTGGATTCAGTTTCATCCAGTGCCTCGTTCACGTTTTGAAAAGCAATCAGTTTGTAAATTTTTCCCTCCGTCTGAAAAGCTGTCGCCGAAAGCAATATCTTCAACGAGCTTCTTTCAAAATGTGCTGAGGCTATTTTACTAGCTCCGGGCTTTAAAGCCATGATGTCATTGTACAACTCTTCATCTCTTCGCGATAGAGAATGTATTGTTTTTAAATAGGGTACTTGCATCATTCGCTTCAGCGATTCGTTCATCCAAACCACGAGTCCCGTTTTTTCTTCGTATGAAAGAATTCCCGTGTCAACTAATTCCAATATTTTTTGCAGGTACTGATACTGGGTCTCTTTTTCCTTACTAATCACCTTGAATGTTGTGTTGATCTCGTTGAAACCTTTGCGCAGCGGTTGTAACTCCGTAGGGGCATGCTTTACATCAAAATATCTTGAAAAATCGCGATAGTGTACGGACTCCACGAATTCATCAAGTTCTGCATGCGCTTTTCGCTGCAGGCGAATTATATCTATCACCTGATAAATAATGACAGGCACGGCGACGCAGAGATACACGTACAACTGGTTCACCAAAAGAAATGCAGAAGTAGAGAGCGTAATAAAAAGCAATAACACCCTAAACAATATTCGCCATTCAAAATTTTTGAAATTCATATTTTACAAGCTTCAAGAAACGAGGCTCAAGATACAACATAGCACCAGCAGTGCCCCTAAAGATCATATTTGCTAAGACGCCGATATAGCGCGGTCCTCGTCAAGCCTAGTTCTTTAGCTGCCTTCGTGATGTTTCCGTTGTGCTTCTCGATGACTTTTAGAATTGTGTTTTTTTCGATAGCACTTAACTTCAGCTCAGCCGGTTCATTTTGAGATGTGGAAGGAATTTCGATAGGTGAAAAGATCAGGTCCTTTGGTTGCAGCACACTGCCATCGGCCATGATCACTGCTCGTTCGATGGTATATTGAAGTTCGCGAACATTTCCTGGGTAATTATAACTTAACAATTTTTCAATTGCCTTCTTGTCAAAATCAGGCGTAGGCTTCATGTATTTGTTGCTGTACATTTTCCCGAAATGTTTTGCCAATAGAACAATATCGTTCCCACGCTTGCGCAGCGGTGGCATTATGATCTCCACTGTGTTGATCCGATAGATAAGATCCTTGCGAAAGCGGTTCTCGTTTGCGAGTTCCGCTAAAGAAACGTTGGTAGCGCAGATCAGTCGAATGTCAATCGGTATGAGTTCATTACTTCCGATTCGCGAAATTTGCCGGTTTTGCAAAACACTCAACAATTTGGCTTGTTGATGCAATGAAATATTGCCGATCTCATCCAAAAATAGAGTGCCTCCATTGGCCATTTCAAATCGCCCTACTCTATCTTCCCTTGCGTCGGTAAACGCTCCTTTTTTGTGACCAAATAGTTCGCTCTCAAAGAGAGACTCCGTCAATGCGCCCACGTCTACCTTGACAAACGGCTTGCTTACACGCATCGATTGTTCATGAATGGCCTTCGCAATCAAATCCTTACCTGTTCCGTTTTCACCCAATATCAAAATGTTGGCATCTGTAGGGGCAATTTTTTCAATTTTCAAGAATATCTCGCGCATAACATCCGAATCGCCAATGAATTCTTTACCCATGGCTAATTCAGCAGTTCCATTTTCGACGACCGTTGCCTTACCGTCTTTCTTTTTTAAAGCGTCCTTAATTGTTATGAGCAATTTCTCATTATGCCAGGGCTTGATGACAAAATCAGTAGCACCCTCTTTTAGTGAGCGCACCGCAAGGTCTATATCGCCATAAGCTGTGATCATGATGACCGACGCGTCGGACCGCTGTTTCTTTATCTCATTGAGCCAAAATATTCCTTCGTTGCCCGTATTGATCGAACTCGTGAAGTTCATATCAAGCAAAATCACATCGTAAGCGTCCTTTGATAACAGCCAACGAAGATTCTGCGGATTCTTCTCGGTCACTACATTTTTGACCTCGGTTTTCAACAGCAGCCTTACCGCCGTCAGCACATCCTGGTCATCATCGATAACTAATATGGAAGCGTTTCTTAGATTCATTTTTCACGAATAGAATTCGGCATGAGTAATTGGGAATGTGGCTTATTAATCGAGCGCGTAACAATGGAATTTTTGTCGTAAACAAATTTCTAGTTCCAGGGTTCCCCAATCCTTATAAGCACAAGTATACCATAATTACAAAGTGATGGCAACTAAATTTTTACAAAAAAAAGTGTTCGCTGACTGTATCGAAACCGAACAGTTATTGTATCATAAACGAACGTCTTCGTAGATCGTTTGAATTTAATTATCTGGAAATCATTAGTGTTTTAGATTGGCATATTGTTGCCTTCATTAAGGCTGTTGCAGTTTTTGTTTAGTCCCAAGGGTGACCCAATAGACGTAACCTTTGGAGAAGTTCAGGGTCGGTTACCAGATTAAAAAACGCACTTCTCTCTGGTTTTCGACTCTGAACTTAACTTCAAAACTCCCAAAGCTGGAAGCATCTATTAGAAAAAAAAGTAAATAATAATACCACCGTGGATAGAATAGTCAAAAAGAAAAAATGGAGCAGGAAACGTATCTTAACTATAGCAGGTATTACAGCTCTTGTCTTATTAATCGCGGGCAGTTACTATTATACTTCAGGAAAAAGCAAACTGAATGTTGACCAGGAGCGAATCACTATAAGCGAAGTAAAAAAAGGCCCTTTCCAGGAAACAATTCCTGTCAATGGAGTTGTGCTTCCCATCACAAGTATTTATCTGGATGCTGTGGAAGGCGGACGTGTTGAAGAAAAGTTTGTAGAGGATGGTGCCATCGTAAAACAAGGTCAACCCATTCTCAGGCTTTCCAATACAGATATTGAATTGAGCCTCGTTAACCAGCAAACTTCCGTTTATAACCTTTTGACTCAAATGCAGATTGCTCGCAATGCGGCGCAACAAAATACAACTTCAAAGTTGAACCAGATGACGGACGTTGAGAGCCAGTTAAAGGAAGCCGAGCGTATTTATAAATTGGATAAGGACCTGTATGCGCAAAAGGTGATCGGGTTGCAGGAATACAAAAAAGCTGAGAACGACTATAATTATTACGTCCAGAAGAAAAAATTGACCGAGCAATTGCTGACGCAGGACTCAGCTTCTAATGCACAGCAGGTCTCACAGGCAAAACAATCCTACCAGGGTTCGCAAACCGCGCTCAATGTAATGCGAAAAAAAGTCGGTGATCTTATTGTAAGAGCCCCAATCGACGGTCAGCTCACATCACTTGACGCCGAGAGAGGGCAAAATAAAAACAAGGGGGAGCGCCTGGGCCAAATCGATGTTTTAAGTGGATTTAAAGTAAGAGCAGATATTGATGAACATTACCTTTCGAGGATCATCACCGGCTTGTATGGCGTGTTCACTTTTGCGAACAAAGATTACAAGCTCGTAATTAAGAAAGTGTTCACAACCATCACAAATGGAAGATTCCAGGTGGACATGGAATTTGTGGGAGATGTTCCGCAAGGTATCCGTCGCGGACAGACTTTACAGATAAGGCTGGCCTTTAGCGATGAAGTCGAAGCGGTCCAGGTTGCGAAAGGCGGTTTCTATCAACAAACAGGTGGGAACTGGATATTTAAAGTCAGTGACGACGGAAAAACTGCGTATAAGGTTGACATACAACTTGGCCGTCAGAATCCCGATTACTATGAAGTACTCAGTGGCTTAAAGCCAGGCGATAAGGTAGTTACATCCAGCTATGAGAACTATGGAGACATGCAGGAATTGGTATTAAATAAATAAACAAACTCTTTATGAAAAAGAAACTCGTGTATGTCGGACTGCTCATTGCTTGCGTAAGTTTCTTCTCATTTAAGCAAATCTGTAACGATACGAACGCCGTGTGCGTCAAACTAAGACTAGAAAAAAAGTTGGCTCCAATCAGCCAGGGTGAAGAATTGAACTTCTTGCCCATTTATAACCTGTTAAAAATTTAAACCCGATAATATCACTTAAAACAATTACAATGATCAAGATCACAGACCTCGAAAAAATTTACAGAACTGAGGAAGTTGAAACTGTCGCCCTGAACAAACTTTCCCTTGAAGTGAAGGAAGGTGAGTTTGTAGCTATCATGGGGCCGTCTGGTTGTGGGAAATCCACGCTGCTAAATATTGTGGGCCTGCTGGATGATCCCGATGGGGGGAGTTTTAAATTCAACGGTATCGAAGTCGCAAAATTTAACGAGCGGAAGAGAGCAGATCTGAGGAAGAGAAATATCGGGTTCGTATTCCAAAGTTTCAATCTCATCGATGAACTAACGGTTTTTGAGAATGTGGAGCTGCCATTAATATATACCGGCGTGAAATCTTCGGAGAGAAAGAAACGTGTTGAAGAAGTCCTTGACAAAATGCAGATCATGCATCGTCGCAACCACTACCCCCAACAGCTTTCAGGTGGTCAACAACAACGTGTCGCCGTCGCCAGGGCCGTCGTTAACCGGCCAAAACTGATTCTTGCTGACGAGCCTACAGGAAACCTTGACTCACATAACGGTAACGAGGTGATGCAACTCCTTACAGACTTGAATGAACAGGGAACTACTATTGTAATGGTAACGCACAGTGAGCACGACGCCCGCTACAGTCATCGCATCGTTCGCATGCTCGATGGACAGACAGTACTCGAAAATATTATGGTGTGATTGTCAACAGTGAATAGTCAATAGTCAATAATAGATCACGGGTTTCGGGCATTTCTCATTGACAATTCACAATTCACCTTAAAGTATAGCCATGTTAAAAAACTATCTCAAGATCGCTTTTAGAAATCTGGGTAAATACAAGTTCATTTCTTTTATCAACCTGTTTGGTCTTACTGTTGGTTTGACTTGTTGCCTGCTGATCGCAACCTACATACTTAACGAACTGAGCTACGACCGGTATAACAAAAACGCGGAAAACATTTACCGGGTTACAAGGGATTTCAATAATGAAGATGGAGTTGTTTCACTCAGGCTAAGCACGATCTCTCCCCCTTTTGGTTATTACTTGCCAACAGATTTTCCTGAGATACAAAAAATGACGCGGTTGCTTGACAATGGAATTACGCCATTGCGATATAAAGACAAGCTCATAAACGAACAGAACGTTTTTTTCGCAGACGAAAATCTTTTTGATGTCTTTAGCATAAAAGTTCTCAAGGGAAATCCAAAGACTGCACTAGCTGGCCCCTTTTCCGTGATGCTCACGCCGGAAACAGCAAAAAAGTATTTTGGAGATGAGGATCCTATCAACAAAGTCATGAGGGCCAATAACCAGTTTGATGTAAAAGTAACAGGCATCTACGAACCTTTTCCGGCCAACTCCCACATGCATCCAGGCATGCTGGTCTCATTCAACACTTTGAAGGATTCCACCGTGTATGGAGAAAGAAATTTAGAAACGAACTGGGGGAATAATTCATTCTTCACATATATCCTATTGCCTCCGCACTACGACACTAGGAGTATGCTGGCGCGCTTTCCTTCATTTATCGATAAACGCATGGCCAACCAGGAGTATGTAGGCAAGAAAGCTTCAAAATTCACCAAACTTGGTTTGCAAAAATTAACGGATATCCATTTACGCTCTCACACCGACTACGAAGCGGAACCTAATGGAGATATAAAAAGAGTTTATATTTTTTCCGCAATTGCTTTATTCATACTGCTTATTGCCTGCATCAACTATATGAACCTTTCTACCGCCCGATCGACCTTGCGGTCAAGAGAGATTGGGATAAGAAAGGTTGTCGGTGCGCTGAGAAAAGAATTGGTGTTCCAATTCCTGAGCGAAAGCGTTTTGCTCTCGTGGGTGGCCATCGTCCTCGCGTGGGGATTGCTGTACGTAACCTTGCCATGGCTAAATAAAATTTCCGGCCAACAACTTTCTACGACCATTCTAATGAAGTGGCAAATACTTGTTCCATTATTCCTGACGCCATTCATCGTTGGAGTGCTGTCAGGCATTTATCCTGCGCTCTTTATGTCGTCATTTCAGCCTGTAAAAACATTGAAAGGTCTTTTCAAGGTTGGCGGCAGCACTATCTCATTTAGGAAAGTGCTGGTGGTAACCCAGTTCGCGATTTCTATCATCCTGATCATAGCTACGGCCATTGTTTTCCAACAGTTGCATTACATGCAAAAAAAATCGCTGGGTTTTGATAAGGAACATATTGTTGTAATGCCATACAATAATGATCTGAGCATGAAGTATGAATCATTCAGAAGCCAGCTGCTGGCGAATTCCAATTTCAAGAATCTCACGAGAACGTCACGCATACCTACTGGGCGATTGTTGGACGACATGGGAGCTTACACATTGTCTGGTGATTCGATGAAAGCAACTAACACAGACATAAAATTTGTTTCAGTTGACTATGACTTTATTCCCACTTACGGCATTCAAATGGCTGCGGGAAGGAATTTTTCGAGGGAATACGGAACGGATACAGCAGGTTTTGTATTGAACGAGTCGGCTACAAAAGCACTAGGCTGGAAACCACAAGATGCCGTGGGCAAAGATTTCAAATATGGAAACACCAAGGGACATGTCATTGGTGTAATAAAGGATTTCCATTTCGAGAGTATGCATCAATCCATCGTGCCACTTGTGCTTGTAATGTTCCCGCCTTCGGCGAATTTCTACAACAACGTCTCGATAAAGTTTTCAGGAAGCAATATCCCAGCCGCCTTATCACATCTGGAATCCACGTGGAAGAGCACATTGCCGGACATACCCTATCAGTACACTTTCCTCGATGAAAATTTTGATAAGTTATACCAAATCGAACAAAGACAAGGAAACATCTTCACCATTTTTGCCTGCATCGCGATATTTATTGCGTGTCTTGGACTCTTTGGTCTGTCAGCATTTGCTATTAGTCAGCGCGTAAAGGAAATCGGGATCAGAAAAGTCTTAGGCGCCGATATTTCCACCATCGTCACGCTTCTTTCAATGGACTTCTTAAAGTTAGTTGCTGTTTCGGCCGTACTCGCTTTCCCTGTCGCTTGGTATTTTATGAAGAACTGGTTGCAGGAGTTCGCTTATCGTATTAACATGCCGTGGACGACATATCTTATCGCAGGCATTGCCGCAGCATTTATTGCACTGGCTACAATAAGCTTTCAAGCCATCAGAGCTGCCATCACTAACCCAGTTAAGAGTTTACGAACAGAATGAAGACGTGAATAGTGAATGGATTCACGCACGTTGTAGAGGTCCTATTGACCATTGACCATTCACCCTTGACCAATAAAGACAGAATCATGATTAGAAATTATTTCAAGATCGCGTGGAGAAATTTATTTAGGAATAAGGGATTCTCACTGACAAATTTGCTTGGGTTAACTATTGGTATCACCTGCACAATACTTATTTTCTTATGGGTGCAAGACGAATTAGCGTACGATAAATTTCACGCTAACTACAAGAGCATTTATAAAGTCATGGCGACCCGTGATTTCAATAACCAGGTGTTCACGGATGAAAATATGGTGTTGCCTCTGGCTTCAACATTACAGGAGAAACTTCCGCAAATAAAAAATGCAGTTGTTACGACCCACAGACAGTCACACGTCCTTTCTTACGGTGACAACAAGCTAAAAAAATCGGGGTACACAGTTAGCGATCGGTTTTTTGACATGCTCTCATGGAAATTTATCCGGGGAGGATTTTCTACCGCAATTGCAGATCCGTCATCGATCGTATTAACAAAGTCAACTGCGAAAGCCTTTTTTGGAAATGATGATCCAATTAACAAGGTGCTACGAATAGATGATGACCGCGACGCGAAAGTGACTGCTGTTGTGGATGATCCTCCCGGCAACTCAACGTTTCAATTTGAATACCTGACTCCATTCAATACATCCAGTGATAATTATAAGCGGGCATTTGCAGACTGGCAAAACTCTTCATGGACAGTATTTATCCAGGTAAACCCAGGCACAAACATGCAGGCCCTGGACAAAAATATCAACGACATAAAAAAGCAACGAGACGCGACCGATAAGAAAATAAGTACATACTTCACTTTTCCTATGAACAAATGGCGGCTTTACAGCGATTTCAAAAATGGGAAAAATACCGGCGGCATGATCGAGTATGTCACGTTGTTCACCATAATTGCGATCATCATTTTATTAATTGCTTGTGTGAATTTCATGAACTTGTCGACAGCGCGTTCGGAAAAAAGAGCGAAAGAAGTCGGTGTAAGAAAGACATTGGGCTCTGGCAAGAAACAGCTTGTTCTTCAATTCTTTTTTGAGTCAATGATCCTGGCACTTGTCGCATTCATTCTTTCAATTGGAGCTGTTTACTTGCTTCTTCCATCGTTCAATACCCTTGTCGACAAACACCTGTCAGTACCAATCAGTCAACCTATATTCTGGTTGGGAGCATTATGCGTTATTATATGCACCGGCATCGTGGCAGGAAGTTACCCTGCTTTGTATCTGTCTTCGTTTAATCCTATTAAAGTTCTTAAGGGGACATTTCTTGCGGGGAAGAGCGCAGCCATACCGAGACGGATTTTGGTTGTGGGGCAATTCGTGATCTCCATTCTACTCATTTCTGCTACTATCATCATCTATCAGCAAATACAGCACATACGGAATCGTGATATCGGGTACGATCCGAGTAACCTGATCATGATCAACGTCACACCCGATACACAGAAAAACTTCACGATTATAAAGCAGGAACTTCAGAATACCGGACTGATCAGCAGTGTTACCCGAACGATGTCCCCTATCACAGATATATGGTGGAAAATGCCAGGGCCTGATTACAATGGCAAGCCGGTGAATCAAAACATGATTTTTGCCGGTGAAAGCACTGATACCGGTTTTTCAAAAACGATGGGCGTAAGAATATTGGAGGGCAGAGATTTCTCCGGCATTCCTTCCGACACTGCTTCTGTTTTATTGAATAAGGCTGCCGTGGATGCAATGGGCGTGAAAAATCCAATCGGAATGCAAGTGAGATATGAGCGAGCTGCTACTGTCATCGGTGTGACAGATAATGTGGTCATGGGATCGCCGTTTGAGGCAGTAGATCCGATGATAGTTTTTTTCAACCCAGATGCGGCTAATGTGATTAGTATCCGGTTAAAGAATTCGACTCCGCTTCAGAAAGCATTAAGCACTATCGAAAATGTGTTTAAAAAATACAATCCCGCTTACCCGTTCGAATACAAGTTTGTTGACCAGGAATTTGGGAAAAAATTTTTAACCGAAGAACTCATCAGTAAAATCACAAACATTTTTGCAGGTCTGGCCATTTTTATTTGCTGTATCGGTCTTGCGGGATTAGCATCTTTCACCATCGAGAAACGCATCCGTGAAATAGGTATTCGTAAAGTACTGGGCGCAACCGTGCAACAGTTACTACTCCTTATTTCAAAGGAATTCTTAAAACTGGTGTTGATCGCGTTCCTAATTGCGGTACCGATAACATGGTGGTTCATGAATAACTGGCTTGATAAATACGCTTATCACATTCGAATAAGTATCTGGCTGTTCGCGGCAGTGGGCATTGTCATCATGTTATTGACATTGGTAGTGGTAAGCTTAAATACGATGAGGGCCGCTGTAGCAAACCCTGTGAAGAGTTTGAGAACAGAATAGTGAATTGTGAATAGTGAATTGTGAATGCGTGTCCGATCGGCGGAAAGCCTTATTGACAATTGACAATTCACTATTGACAACAATTTAAGAGTCATGATTAAAACGTTTTTCAAGATCGCGTGGCGAAATCTTTTACGGAGCAAAGCCTTTTCCTTTATTAATATATGTGGCCTGGCTGTCGGCATGGCTGCGACGACCCTTATTTTCCTGTGGATTCAGAATGAAGTGAGTTATGATCAGTTTCATCAAAAGAAAGATCGCATTTACGAAGCATGGAATAAAGCTGTTTTCAGCGGTGACCTCCATTGCTGGAACACAACTCCCAAAATCCTAGCAAGAACGCTGGAAAAGGATGTTCCGGAGGTGGAACGTGCAGTGAGGGTAAACTGGCAGAGCAATTACTTGTTTTCGGTCGGCGAGAAAAGGTTGATGGTTCCCGGCAATATTGTAGACACAGGGTTTTTACAGCTTTTCAGTTTTCCCCTGTTGAGAGGTAATGCCAACAAAGCGCTGAATAATAATTTCTCCATTGTTGTTACGGAAAGCCTGGCAAAAAAACTTTTTGGCAGCGACGATGCCATGGGCAAGGTGGTGAAAATTGACAACAAGGACAACTTCACGGTGACCGGCATCCTCAAAGACCTACCTAACAACACACGACTCAATTTCGAATACTTACTTCCATGGAGTTACTTAAGGCAAATCGGCGAAGACGATAGCACATGGGGAAACAATTCCACCCGCACGTACGTGTTGCTAAAACAAAACGCATCATTCGCTTCGGCAAATTCAAAGATAAAGGGCATCAAAGTGAAGTACGACCGGGATGAAGATCCCAAGTGGGAAATGTTCCTATATCCTGTCAGCCGCTGGCGTTTGTATTCCAACTTTAAAAACGGAAAAGAGGATGGAGGCTTGATTGAGTTTGTAAGACTCTTTTCAATCATAGCGGCACTGATCCTCATCATTGCATGTATTAATTTTATGAACCTTAGCACGGCCCGCAGCGAAAAAAGAGCAAAGGAAGTGGGAATCAGAAAGGTGGTGGGGGCCCAAAAAAAATCTTTGATTGCGCAATTCATTGGGGAGTCAATTTTAATCTCGTTTATCTCCGGTTTGATTGCAATATTTATCGTCTATATTTCCCTACCCGCTTTTGAACGGCTTACCGACAAGAAACTGTTCCTTGATTATGGAAATGTCAATTTTTGGCTAGCTGGCCTGGGATTTATTTTTGTTACCGGCATCATTGCAGGCAGTTACCCAGCGTTCTTTCTATCCTCTTTCAATCCGTCAAGGGTTTTGAAAGGTACTTTCAAATCTGCTGACGCATTAATCACGCCGCGCAAGCTGCTTGTGGTACTTCAGTTCACATTTGCAATCATTCTCATTATATGCACCAGCATTGTAAAGCAGCAGATCGATCATGCGCAGGACAGGCAAACTGGTTACGCGCAAGATCATTTAGTTTACCATTTCCTCACGGGCGACCTTCAAAAGAATTACCAGCTGGTAAAAAATGAACTGCTGTCAACTGGTATTGCAAAGTCAGTGACCAAGACCGGCTCGCCGCTCACACAGGGATGGAGTGACACCTGGGGGTTTCAATGGCAGGGCAAAGACGCCAATGACAGAACAGACTTTGACAGATTTTGCGCAGACGAAGGGCTGGGGAGTACGGCAGGATTCACTTTTGTTAAGGGGCGAGATTTCGATCTAAAGAATTTCCCTACCGATTCGGCAGGCATCATCCTCAATGAGAGCGCTGCCAAAGCGATGAATTTTAAGGACCCAATCGGGCAGATCATAAAGGACGATGAAAGACAATTCCACGTGGTTGGGGTCATTAAAGATTTCATTTTGCAATCGCCATATTACCCCACCAAACCAATGGTGATTGAAGGTGCTCAAACGCGCTGGTTTAACGTCATTAATTTCAAATTGAATGGGGCTCAGTCAACGAAAGACAATTTGAAAAAAGCAGAAGCAATATTCAAAAGATATAACCCGGAATATCCTTTTGAATACAAATTTGTGGATGAGGAATACGCAGCAAAATTCAAATCAGAACAAAGAACTGGAACACTTGCAGCATTGTTTGCCGCCCTGACCATCTTCATCTCGTGCCTTGGGTTATTTGGATTGGCAACATACATGGCGGAAAATCGCATCAAGGAAATTGGTGTTCGCAAAGTATTAGGTGCTTCTGTCACCGGCGTTACTGCGCTTCTGTCAAAAGATTTTCTGAAACTCGTAATGATATCATTTCTGCTTGCGTGCCCAATCGCATGGTGGCTGATGCATGAATGGCTACAGAAATATCCCTACCGCGTTTCCATTCAATGGTCAGTGTTTGTGTTTGCCGGAGTTCTATCGTTCTTGATCTCCTTGTTCACGGTGAGCTATCAATCCATCAAGGCGGCTATCGCAAACCCCGTGAAATCTTTGCGAACGGAATAGAGACAAGGCATGTCTTGTCTCTATGTGTAGAATGCGGCGTAAATCGCGAAAGAACATATCCACGTGAGAAAACGAAAATGAGATCTTACACAGCTATTAAAACGATGCCATGATAAAAAACTATTTCAAAACGGCATGGAGAAATTTGTGGAAGAATAAGACGTTTTCCTTTATCAATATCGCCGGGCTGGCCATTGGTATGGCAGCTTGCCTGCTGATACTCCAATATGTAAGCTTCAAGTTAAGCTTTGATCAATTCAATAAAAATGCAGCTGATCTGTGCCGCGTTTACAACGACCGGTATCAAAACGGCAAATTAGTACAGCACGGAACCATCACCTACTCTGCAATTGGCAAAGCCATGCAAGCCGACTACCCCGAGGTTATTAATCATACTCGTGTCGAGCCCTTCGGACCACAGATCATCATTACTAACGAGAAAAAGATCGGAGACCAGGAAGTGCTCGGCGTTGACAACTCTTTTCTTACCATGTTCACGTATCCATTGATCGTGGGTGACGTGAACTCGGCATTAAAGGACCCGTATACATTGATCCTTTCGCAACGCTCGGCGGAAAAAATTTTCGATGCGAAAGATGGAAACTTTAGCGAGTTAGTGGGCAGAACTGTCTTGATGGGAACGGATTCGGTGCCCTACAAAGTCACTGGTGTCTGTAAAAACGTCCCGGAAAATTCGCATTTGCAGTTCGATATTCTCGCAGCATACTCTACCTTATACGCCGCGAATAATGCTAACCCGTACAAAGCGGCCGATTATGATTTTACCACGTCTGATTTCTGGCACTACATTCAACTGAAGCATGGAACCGATTACAAAAAGCTAGAGGCGAAATTTCCGGCATTTAGTCAACGACATTTCCAGGGCAACAAAGTGTCGGGATCTGATGAGAAATTCTTTTTGCAGCCTTTGTCAAAAGCGCACCTGTATTCGGATTTTGAATATGAAATTGGAAGAACGGGCAGCGCCACAACCGTTTGGGGCCTGTTGATCATCGCAGCACTAATCATCCTGATAGCCTGGGTGAATTACATCAACCTTGCAACGGCAAGATCGATGGAACGAGCAAAAGAAGTTGGAGTAAGAAAGGTTGCCGGGGCCACCAGGCAACAATTAATTAAACAGTTCCTTTCGGAATCGTTTTTCATCAATGTCATTGCGTTGACCCTTGCAATAACCACGGTAACGCTTGTTCAGCGCGGTTTCAATAACTTGATCAAATATGACTTGTCATTATCATATTTGTTTCAAAAAGGCCTGAGTGGTTATTCCATTACTATCGCGTTGATGGGATTAATCATAACTGGAATTTTAGTTTCCGGATTTTATCCAGCGTTCGTCCTTTCTTCATTCAAACCTATCCTCGTCCTCAAAGGAAAATATACCACATCAACCAAAGGAATCATTCTGAGAAAAGCGTTGGTTGTTGGTCAATTTGCTATCACTGTCGCCTTGATCATTGGTTCGTTCGTGGTCTACCAGCAGATCCGGTTTGTGAATTCGCAAGATCTTGGAATGAATATCTCGCAAATGCTTATCATACGATCACCAGAGCTCACAAACTGGGATTCGACATTTATCAGCAGGGAAAACGCGCTTACGGAGGAGTTGAAAAAAATACCGCACTTGGAAGGAGCCGCCGCATCGTGGAACCTTCCTGGAGGCGAAACTGGGAGAAGTTTCAATGTCCGCAGAATTGACCAGGATTCTACCGTCCATTATACGATGCGTCACATGGGCATAGGTATCGGTTATATAGGCTTGTATAAGATCAAAATCCTGGCTGGCAGAGATTACACGTATTCCGACTTCAATCCAAACTTTGGTAAGCTGCATAATATCATTTTGAATGAAAGCGCCATAAAGCTTTTAGGATACAAGTCGCCGCAGGATGCAATTGGAAAAACAATAATCAGGTGGAAAAACAAATGGGACATCGTTGGAGTGATAAATGATTATCACCAGAAATCTTTGCGGTACCCGGTCGAACCAACGATGCTCTTTCCAGCATATGCCAACTGGGGCCCGATCTCAGTTAAAGTGCAACCGAGAGATCTTCCTTCAACGATTGCGTCAATAAAGAAAGAGTATGATACGTTTTTCCCAGGAAACCTGTTTGATTATTCTTTCCTTGACGACCGTTTCAATGCGCAATATGCTAACGATCGTCTCTTTGGGAAAGTATTTGCAATCTTTTCAGGCTTCGCCATTTTCATAGCCTGTCTCGGCCTACTTGGTCTTTCGCTTTTTGCAACGACTCAGCGAACAAAGGAAATCGGTGTTAGAAAAGTATTGGGCGCTTCCATCACCAATATAGTGTCGCTTTTGTCAAAAGATTTTATCAAACTCGTAGTTATAGCTTTTGTGATTGCTTCTCCTGTGGCGTGGTTTATTATGAATAACTGGTTGCGGGATTTTGCATACAGGATAACTATTAGTTGGTGGATAATCTTTGGAGCGGGTTTGCTTGCTGTCGTGATTGCCTTGTTCACAATCAGCTTCCAGGCAATCAGGGCGGCAATTGCGAACCCGGTGAAATCGTTACGAACGGAGTGATGACGTGAGACTTGAGACGTGAAAAGGATTCTCACGATTGACGACTCACGGCTCACGGCCAAAAGAAACACAAACATGTTAAAGAACTATCTCATTACCGGCCTAAGAAATATCTGGAGAAATAAGCTTTTCTCATTGATAAATGTTCTTGGCCTTGCTTTTGGCATCACATGCAGTCTGCTCATTTTGCTGTGGGTTCAAGATGAGCGCCGAATCGACGCCTTTCATAAGAATGGTAGCCTGTTGTACGCCGTCTACGAACGCCAGTTTAATGACGAGAAAGTGGAGGCAGGTTACTATACACCTGGGCCATTGGGGGATGAACTAAAGAAAAAAATTCCGGAAATAGTATATGCTTCTACAGCGCGACAAAATAATGACATCAGCACTTTTGAGCTTGCAGACAAGATTTTAAGAGAACAGGGAAATTTCGCAGGCGAGGATTTCTTTAAAATGTTTAGTTATCCCTTACTAATTGGGAATGCAGGAACAGTTTTTAGTGCCCCGTCTTCGATTCTCATTTCCCGAAAAATGGCCAATGAGCTGTTCGGTAGTCCTGAGGATGCAATAGGAAAATCCGTTCGTTATGAAAATCAAAGGGATTACATGATAACAGGCATATTTGAAAATGTTCCGTCAAATTCATCCGAAAAATTTGATTACCTCATCAATTGGCAATCTTTTCTTGAATCTAACAAGTGGGCAAGGCAATGGGACAACAATTCTCCTCGCACCTATGTGATGCTTCGAGAAGGCGCCGACCCAGTCGTGGTTGAAAATAAAATAAGGGACTTCCTCAAAAGTTATAATAAATACTTGGGCCCTCACCTAAAGATTGAATTGGGTTTGCAGCGATTTACTGACATGTACTTGCACTCCAATTTCAAAAATGGGTATATCAGTGGTGGAAGAATCGAATATGTTCGAATTTTTAGCATTGTGGCCCTCATGATTTTACTGATAGCAAGTATCAATTTCATGAACCTGGCGACAGCGCGCTCTACGAAAAGGGCAAAAGAAATTGGCGTACGCAAGGTTACAGGTGCACTGCGCTCTTCGATCATAAAGCAATTTATGAGTGAAGCCTTGCTATTCGTTTTGATCGCAGTGGCTATTTCTATAATCTTTGTCGTACTTATATTACCTGTTTTTAACTCATTTACCGGCAAAGCCATCGCATTTCCCACAACTGATAAGAGTTTTTGGATTGAACTATTGGCGCTTACTGCAGTTACGGCTTTTGTTTCCGGCAGTTACCCCGCTTTATTGCTATCCGGATTCCATCCCATGAAAGTTTTGAAGGGAAGTTTAAAATTCGCTCCGTTCAGCACGTTGCTCCGAAGAGTTTTGGTGGTTTTTCAGTTCATTCTCTCGATCGCATTGATTATTGCAGCAATCGTAATATCGCAACAGGTAAAATATATTGAAGCGAAGGACATTGGTTTCGAGAAACAGAACCTTGTATACATTCCGCTTGAGGGAAATCTACCCACCAACTACAAGGTCTTAAAAGACGAAGCTTTGAAATTGCCAAGTATCGCAGGTGTTACAAGAATTACAAGTGTGCCCACGCAAATTGGAGGTAACACATGGGGCGTTGATTGGATCGGTAAAGATCCTAACTCAAGGCCACTTTTTACAACCGCAGAAGTTGGATATGAATTTGCAAGGACGGTCAAGCTTCAATTGTTGCAGGGAAGAGACTTTTCACAGAACTACGGCGCAGATTCCGCAAACTATTTGGTTAATGAGACAGCACTGCATGAAATGCGGTACGAAGATCCAATCGGTAAACCACTCAGTCTATGGGGAACAAAGGGACAGATTATTGGCGTCGTAAAAGATTTTCACTTTAATTCATTGCGCGAACCAATCACCCCATTGATTATTAAATTGGGTGAAAATGATGACTGGGGTTACGCCCTTGTACGAACAAAGCCGGCCAAAACGAAACAAGCCCTCGAAAGCCTGGAGGGAATCTGTAAAAAGCTCAATCCCCAATACACATTTCAATTTCAGTTTGCCGATGAGGATTATCAAAGTCTTTACAAGAATGAAATGGTGATCGATAAGCTCGCAAACTATTTTTCTTTCCTGGCCATTTTTATTTCATGTTTGGGGTTATTGGGTCTTGCAATTTTCACAACGGAGCAGCGCACGAAGGAAATCGGCATTCGCAAAGTAGTGGGCGCTTCTGTAAGTGCCATTGTGGGCATGTTGTCGAAAGATATCTTGAAGCTTGTGACCATTGCTTGCGTCATCGCATCACCCATTGCATGGTTCGCCATGAATAAATGGCTGCAGAATTATGCATACCGCATCCATATCAGCTGGTGGGTATTTATAGTTGCTGGTTTACTTGCGACGCTCATTGCATTGCTTTCAGTAAGCTTTCAATCAATACGAGCAGCAATTGCGAACCCGGTGAAATCGTTACGAACGGAGTAGGGAAGTGAAACGTGAAATGTGAGCCGTGAAAGGAATCTTCGACCGACGACTCACGGCTAAAAAATGGAAATAGTTATGTTTAGAAACTATCTCAAAACAGCGATCAGGAATTTATGGAGATATAAAGGTTTCGCCTTTATCAATGTGCTTAGCCTTACCATTGGCATCGTCGGCTGTTTGATTATTGCGGTATTCGTTTGGGATGAAAAAAAATTTGACACCTTCATTCCAGACGCGAAAGACATTTACCGCGTTTATGAACAGCGCAATAACAACAATACAATTACTTATGGAGCTCCCGTTGCTCCGGCTTATGCCACTTTTCTAAAACGAGAATACCCGGAAGTAACGACGACTGCCAGGATATTAATGTCGAACGATAAGTTCCTGATGGAGAATGGGGACAAAAAAGGTTATGAAGAAAAAGGAATCCTGGTAGATCCGAC
>AR_comb_assmDRAFT_10171189_pt1 | contig 18907 bp, 15 predicted proteins | sample ArasoioldDNA_FD_10543 | JGI IMG/M metagenome (IMG submission 10543) | reverse complement strand
AACGACCGTCTCAGCGAGCGCTTGCAGGAGATCATCGGCAATACGGAAATGCTGCAACAGCTGGGCAAAGAAGCAGGAGTTGAGGCTCCAGATGGCACAGGCGCAAAGGAGGAGTCCTGATGAGTAATGAGATGGAACAGGCCCAGACTGAATCGTCCGCCCTCTTGCAACAGGAAGAGAGTCTGCTAGAAAGGATCATCGACGAGGGGCGCATCGGCCGGGATGAGGAGCAGCGCGAACAGTCGCGCAAACAGATCACCACGCTCGTTGAAGAGGTCATGAAGGGGACGGTCCGCGTCTCCAAAGATATCGAGGCGACGATCAACGCCAGGATTGCGGACATCGATGAGTTGCTCTCCCGACAGCTCAACGAGATCATGCATGCCTCGGAATTTCAGTGCCTAGAAGCGTCGTGGCGGGGGTTGCACTATCTGGTGCACCAGAGCGAGACCAGCACGATGCTCAAGATTCGGGTCTTCAACGTGTCAAAGAACGATCTTCTCAAGGATCTGGAGCGTGCCAGCGAATTTGACCAAAGTGCGCTTTTTAAGAAGGTCTACGAGGAAGAGTATGGCATGTTTGGCGGTGCGCCGTTTGGCGCCCTCATCGGAGACTACGAGTTCGGGCGCCATCCCCAGGACATGGCGCTCCTGGATCAAATCTCCCATGTGGCAGCTGCCGCCCATGCCCCCTTCATTGCGGCCGCAAGTCCTCGACTCTATAACCTGGAGAGCTTTACTGACTTAGGCGCGCCGCGTGACCTGGCCAAAATCTTTGATACCGTGGAGTATGTCAAGTGGAAGTCGTTCCGGGAATCGGAAGACTCCCGCTACGTGGGGCTGACCCTCCCGCACATTTTGCTGCGCTTGCCCTATGGTCCGGAGACAGTGCCCGTGGAGGCGTTTAACTTTAAGGAGGATGTAGACGGAAAGGACCACAGCAAGTACTTGTGGGGCAATGCCGCCTATGCGTTTGCCACCCGTTTGACCGAGGCCTTCGCCAAGTATAGCTGGTGTGCAGCGATCCGCGGCGTGGAAGGGGGCGGGCTGGTAGAGGGTCTGCCAACGCACACCTTCATGACAGACGATGGGGAAGTAGCGCTGAAGTGCCCCACGGAAATTGCCATTACGGATCGGCGGGAGAAAGAGCTTTCAGACTTGGGTTTTATCCCGCTCGTGCACTGCAAGGGGACTGATTACGCCGCGTTCTTCGGGGCCCAATCGAGCCAGAAAGCGAAAAAATACGATACGGACGCCGCCAATGCCAACGCCCGCCTCTCAACTCAGTTGCAATACATCCTGGCCACCTCGCGCTTTGCCCATTATCTCAAGGCGATCATGCGCGACAAGATCGGTAGCTTTATGACACGGCAAAACTGTCAGGACTACCTCAACCGTTGGATCACGAACTACGTGCTCCTCGACGATAATGCCAGCCAGACGGCGAAAGCGCAGTACCCACTACGTGAGGCCCGCGTCGACGTCAGCGAGGTACGGGGGAAGCCCGGGGTTTACAGGGCCGTGGCTTTTCTCAAGCCCCACTTCCAATTGGATGAACTCACAGTGTCACTGCGCCTGGTGGCGGAATTGCCCGCGCCAGTCGCCAAATAGCACGCAGCAGGAGGCCGGTCTTACGCATCGGACACAAGGTAATTAATCCTGACGTAATATCAACAGGAGATGGATCATGGCATTCTTAGCATTTGCCAAAATCGATGGTATCGAAGGAGACAGCAAGCGGAAGGGGTTTGAGAAGCAAATCGAGCTTGCCGGCATCGAGCACGCAATATCCCAGCCTGTGGGGGTAAGTGCAGGTGGACGAGGTGCTCTTACGGTCGCCCAGTCTAACCACCAACCACTCGTGCTGGTCAAGGAGCACGACAAGGCCACACCGAAATTACAGCAGCACGCCTCCAATGGAGCGCACATCTCAAAGGTCGAAGTGACGCTCTGCCGCCAGGCGGGGGCTGATCCAATTGCCTATATGAAGTACGATCTTGAAGATGTCATTGTTGCAGACTATAGGGTGATTGGAGATATTACCGGGGATGGGCTGCCGGAGGAAAAGGTCTCCCTCGCCTATGGCAAGCTGAAAGTCACTTACACCGATTCGGACTCGACGGGAAAAGCTCTTGGGCAAATTGCGGCGGAATTCGACCGCAGGACTGGACAATCAGCGTAAGGACGCTTTTCAAGTCTCACCTAGGTCATGGTGCTAGGCGGAAGAGGGCTTCTGCCCTCCTTCCGCTGGAGAATTGTGCATGCCCAAAAGTGCCTATGAATCTATTGTGCCGTCGATCCTGGACCGACTCATGGATGATGAGCCGGAGGTAGCGCGAGAGCCGCTTCCCAACCGCTTCCAGAATCTGTTCCAGCTCAAAAAATCGGTGGCACGGGACCTTGAGGCTCTCCTCAACACTCGGCAGGAGATACTGGAGGAGGTATCACCTGAGTTCATCGAGGTGAGTCGTTCCCTCGTCACCTATGGGCTCCCCGATTTTAGCTCGTCGAGCGTTCTCAACACGAACGATCGCAACCGGATCCGGCGGGCCCTGGAGCAGGCCGTTGCCACGTTTGAGCCCCGGTTTGAGCGGGTGCGCGTGCACCTGGAATCCCCGCGGGATCAAGACCGCACTATACGCTTTCGTATTGAGGCGCTGTTGCGAGTAGATCCGGCGCCAGAGCCGGTCACATTCGATGCCGTTTTACGGCTAAATACCCAACAATATGTGGTGCAAGGCCAAGACTGATGCCTGATGACCTCCTCACCTATTATGAGCGTGAGCTCACTTTCTTGCGGCAGATCGGGGCAGAGTTTGCCGTAAAATACCCCAAGATCGCCAGTCGCCTGCTGCTTGAAGCAGACAGGTGCGAGGATCCTCACGTTGAGCGCTTGATCCAGGCGTTCGCCTTTCTCGCCGGGCGTATCCATCACAAGATCGACGACGAGTTCCCAGAGATCACCGATGCACTGCTGGGCGTCCTCTACCCACACTACCTGGCGCCTCTACCCTCGATGTCCGTTGTCCAGTTTGTCCTCGATCCGGATCAGGGCAAGCTGACCAGCGGGCACCGTATGGAGCAGGGGGCTCCTCTCTACTCGCAGCCGGTCAATGGCACGCCGTGCCGTTTTCGCACATGCTATCCTGTCACGCTGTGGCCCATCGAAGTGGCGTCCGCGCGACTGGACTCTCCGGACCGTGTAGGCTCTCCCCCAAGGTCAGCGGTAGCGGTGATCAGGCTGGAACTGCGTTGCCTGGGCGGCACGAAATTGTCTGAGCTTGAGCTCGAGCAGCTACGATTTTTCCTGCATGGCGAGAGTTCCCTGGCCTATACCCTCTACGAGCTGCTGTGTAATGACACGTCTGTAGTGCAGCTCCGCCCCCTAGAGAAGCAAGGCGATGTAAAGCCGATCGTGCTCTCACCCGGTAGCCTGCGGGCCGTGGGCTTTGGCCCTGACGAGGGCATGCTCCCCTATACCCCCCGCTCGTTTCTGGGTTACCGCCTCCTGCAGGAGTATTTTGCCTTTCCGGAGAAGTTCTTGTTTCTTGACGTGTGTGAGCTGGAGCGTGCCGTCGGGGCCGGATTTAAGGAGGGGATGGAGATCTTGTTTTTCCTCAATCGGGCACCCCGGCTTGAGCAGCCTGTGAATGCCGGCACTTTCCGTCTAGGGTGCACTCCGATTATCAATTTATTCGAGCAGATCGCCGAGCCGATCCGCTTGAATCATGCGCAGAGCGAGTACCGGGTCATTCCTGACGTGCGCCGCCAGAGCGCTACCGAGGTCTATGCGGTCAACGAGGTCATCAGCACCTCCCCGCACCTTGAGGAACCGCTCCACTTTCAGCCCTTCTACTCCGTAAAGCATGCCACCGACCGGGAGCGGCAGCGGGCCTTCTGGCAGACCACCCGCAGGCCATCGCAGAAAAAGGGGGATACGGGTACGGAGGTCTATCTCTCCCTGGTCGATCTCAATTTTCGACCCACCCTGCCGGCGGTCGAAACCCTGACCATTCATATAACCTGCACCAATCGCGATCTGCCGGGAAAGCTGCCGTTTGGTGGGGAGCTGGGAGATTTTGAGCTGGAGGGAGCTGCTCCCATTTCGCGGATTCGCTGCTTGAAGAAGCCGACGGAGACCGTGCACCCTCCACTGCAACGGGGAGCCCAGTGGCGCTTGATTTCTCACCTCTCGCTGAATTACCTCTCCCTCAGTGAAGGAGGTCGAGAAGCACTGCAGGAGATTTTGCACCTCTACGACTTTTCCGACTCTGCAGTGATTCAGCAACAAATCGCTGGCATTACGAATGTGAGCAGTCGGCAGGTGGTCGGACGTCCTGCGTCTATGCCCTGGAATGGTTTTTGCCGGGGCATGGAGGTGACCATCGAGTTTGACGAGGAGAAATATGTCGGTAGTGGCATTTTCCTGTTTGCCTCAGTCCTGGAAAAGTTTCTTGGTCTGTACGTCTCGCTCAATTCGTTCAGCCAACTGATTGCCACTACGCAACAGCGCGAGGAGCCCTTAAAACGATGGCCGCCCAGAACGGGAGAGCAGATCCTTCTGTAGAGCGTATTCTCTTCGAGGAAGGGTATCGGTTTGACTTCTTTCAGGCCGTGCGTGTGCTCGAGCGCCTGTACCCGCACCGCCAGCCGGTCGGCCGAGACGCGAACCCTACCCAGGAGGTGGCGCGCTTCCGCTCGCACCTGTCCTTAAGCTTTCCGCCCAGTGCGATCCACGACATTGAGAGGCTGGAGGACGGGAACGGACCGGCCCAGATGACGGTGGCATTCATGGGGCTCACGGGTCTCCAGGGTGTCCTCCCGCGCCACTACACTGAGCTACTGCTTGAGCGAGCGCGCCACAAAGACCAGACGCTGCGCGATTTTCTCGATCTCTTTAACCACCGCCTCATCTCGCTCTTTTACCGGGCATGGGAGAAGTATCGCTTTCCTATAGCTTACGAACAGGCCATAGCGCAACAGGAGGGCTATGACCGCTTCTCGCTGCACCTGTTTGACCTGATCGGTTTGGGTACCAAGGGGCTGCGAAAAAGGCTGGAGGTCGAGGACGAGGCGCTGCTGTTTTACGCCGGGCTTCTCGCCCAGCATCCCCATTCAGCCAGTGCTCTCGAAGGGCTGCTGCAGGATTATTTCGGGATACCGGTGCACGTGGCTCAGTTTGTCGGACAGTGGCTCACACTCTCTGAGGCAAACCGCTCTCGCCTTGGTGTGCGTGAGGGGAACAACGCGCTGAGTGTGAGCGCGGTCGCTGGCAGCCGCGTCTGGGATCAGCAGGGCAAATTCAGGCTGCGTCTGGGGCCATTGACCTATGACGAGTTTTGCTGGTTCCTGCCGTCGGGCGAGACCTTTGAGCGGCTCGTTGGTCTCACCCGTTTTTATGCCGGCCAGGAATGGGACTTTGACGTGCAGCTCATCCTCAAGGCGGCCGAGGTGCCCGCCTGCCGTCTGGGAGAGACGGGTGAGCAGGCCCCGCGGCTTGGCTGGTCCACCTGGCTCAAGTCGAAGGAGTTCTGCCATGATGCTGAGGACACAATCTTGGCCAGCAAGCTGCACGTCACTAAGGCTGCGCGGGGATGAGCCCTGGCGCAAAGAGAGGGGGGAGCATGAGCGTCAGCCTGAAGTCATTGATTGGGAAGCTGAACGATACCTGCCGTGGTGCGCTGGAGGCAGCCGCTGGCCTCTGCCTGACGCGGACGCACTATGACGTGGATATCGAGCACCTGTTGCTCAAGCTGTGTGAGGCACAGGACACTGACTTCCAGCGTCTCCTGCGGCACTACGAGATCGATCAGGCACGCCTGTCGCGTGACCTCACCCGCGCCCTCGACCGCCTCAAGACCGGCAACGCGCGTACACCGACCCTGTCGCCGCGCATTCCCCGCCTGATCAGCGAGGCCTGGACCATCGCCTCCATTGACTTCGGGGCCAGTCAGATCCGCTCGGGTCACCTGCTTCTCGCGCTGCTGGAAAACGAGGAGTTGGCGCGGTTAGCGCGAGAGAGCTCCGACGTATTGCAGCAGATCTCTGTCGAGGACCTGCACAAACACCTGCCCGACCTTGTGGCCGGCTCCGGAGAGGATAAAGCCGCAGCGCCGGTGACAGCCCCCGAGGCCACACAGCCAGGAGTAACGGCGGGAGCCAGGACGCCAGCGCTCGATCAGTACACCATCGACTTGACCGCCAGGGCCCGGCAGGGGGATATCGATCCGGTGCTGGGCCGGGATTTTGAGGTCCGACAAATTGTCGATATTCTCACCCGGCGCCGCCAGAATAACCCGATCCTCACCGGCGAGGCCGGCGTGGGCAAGACTGCCGTGGTCGAGGGTTTAGCATTGCGCATTGTGGCCGGCGATGTGCCTCCTCCCTTGCACAATGTCTCGCTGCGGGTACTCGATCTGGCGTTGCTTCAGGCGGGGGCCGGGGTACGCGGGGAGTTTGAGAACCGCTTAAAATCGGTGATCGCTGAAGTGAAAGCCTCACCCCAACCGATCATTCTGTTCATCGATGAGGCGCACACCATGATCGGAGCCGGGGGGCAAGCAGGGCAGGGGGATGCGGCGAATCTGCTCAAGCCGGCGCTGGCCCGCGGAGAGTTGCGCACGGTTGCGGCGACAACCTGGTCCGAATACAAGAAGTATTTCGAGAAGGATGCTGCACTGGCCCGCCGCTTCCAGGTGGTCAAGGTGGAGGAGCCCACCGAGACGCAGGCGGTGATCATGATGCGGGGGCTTGCCACCACTCTTGAGCAGCACCACAACGTACGTATCCTCGATGAGGCGGTCGAGGCTGCCGTGCGCCTCTCGCACCGCTACATCTCCGGACGACAACTGCCCGACAAGTCGGTTAGTGTGCTCGACACGGCCTGCGCCCGCGTTGCGCTTGGGCAACTGGCCACCCCGCCTGCAGTCGAGGATGGCCGGCGCCAGATCACCCATATCGACACGGAGATTGGCATCCTGGAGCGCGAGAGCCTCACCGGCAGTGTGTATCGCGACCGGCTGGAGGAGTTAGCCAAGGAAAAGTCCACTGCTGAGTCCCGTCTGGTAGAGTTGGAAGCGCAATGGGAGGAGGAGAAGCGCCTGGTCGGTGAGCTGCGCACCATCCGTGACACGCTTGAGGCAGATGCCGCATCTGTCGGCCAAGAAGCGGCAGGCAAGACAAACGGGCGGTTGTCTCCCGCGGAAGTTGTGCAACTACAAACGGAGATCGGCCGCCTCAACGCCGAGCTGGCCAAGATCCAGGGCGAGAGCCCTCTCATGCAGGCATGTGTGGACAGCCAGACGGTCGCCGAGGTGGTGTCCGGGTGGACGGGCATTCCGGTGGGCAAGATGGTCAAGGATGAGATCCGCACCGTGCTGTCGCTGAAGGAACTCCTGGAACGGCGCATCATTGGCCAGTCGCATGCGCTCGAAGCCATCGGTCAGCGCATCCGTACTGCCCGCGCTAGGCTGGAGGATCCGCGTCGACCCATCGGAGTGTTCCTGCTCGTTGGCCCAAGTGGTGTAGGCAAGACCGAGACCGCGCTGACGCTGGCGGATGTCCTCTACGGGGGTGAGCATAACCTGGTGACCATTAATATGTCCGAGTATCAGGAGGCCCACACCGTCTCTGGATTGAAGGGATCGCCACCCGGCTATGTTGGCTATGGCGAGGGCGGGATCCTCACCGAGGCTGTGCGGCGCAAACCGTACTGTGTGGTACTGCTGGATGAGATCGAGAAGGCGCATCCCGATGTGCTGGAGCTGTTCTACCAGGTCTTCGATAAGGGCGTCATGGAGGATGCTGAGGGGCGCGAGATCGATTTCAAGAATACCGTGATTCTGCTTACCTCCAACGTGGGTACGGACACCGTCATGACGCTGTGTGCGGACCCGGAGACGCGCCCTGAGCCGGAGATCCTGGTGGAGGCTCTGCGCGCCGATCTGCTCAAGGTCTTTAAGCCGGCCTTTCTCGGGCGCTTGATCGCCGTGCCCTACTACCCGATCACGGATGACGCCATGCGCAAGATCATCGAGCTGCAGCTCGGCAGGATCCGCACCCGGCTGCAAGAAAACAATCGCGCCCAGTTCTCCTATGACGACGCCCTGGTCACCGCGATTGCCCAGCGCTGCACCGAAGTAGAGAGCGGAGCGCGCAATGTGGACCACATCCTCACCCGGACGCTCTTGCCGGAGATCTCGGGCGAGTTCCTCGCCCGCATGGCTGAAGGGCAGGCGATCGCTAAGGTGCATGTGTCAGTCGATGGGGGTGGGGGATTTCAGTATGAGATCTCGTAAGGGCATTCTTACGGCGTCTCTCAACTCGTCGCTGATTGAGTGGCACTGAGAATACACCGGTTGAGAGGGTAGTGGGACTATGACTTACACTCAGGAAAACAGGCTCATCGCGATCGACACTCCTCTCGGCGAGGATGCCCTGCTCCTGCGGGGATTCACGGGCCATGAGGGGATTTCTCGGCTCTTCAGCTTTGACCTGGATTTACTCGCAGAAAGCTCAATCTCCTTTAACAAAATTGTGGGCCAGAGGGTCACAATCCGGATTGACATCGACGACAGCAGCAAACGGAAACGATACATCAACGGCTTCGTGAGCCGTTTTGCGCTGAGTGGCAGCGATGCGCGGTTTACTTACTACCGGGCCGAGATAGTCCCCTGGCTGTGGTTTCTTACTCGTACGGCAGACTGCCGCATCTTTCAGAATATGACCGTGCCCGATATCATCAGCAAGGTTTTCAAGGACCTCGGGTTTACTGATTTCAAGAACAGGCTTGAGGGAACTTTCGAGCCGCGGGACTACTGTGTGCAATATCGTGAGACGGATTTTAACTTCGTCTCACGGCTGATGGAACAGTATGGGATCTTCTACTTCTTCGAGCACGAAGAGGACAAGCATACCCTGGTGCTCGCCAACTCGCCGACGGTCCACCAACCCTGCCCAGGACAAGCGAAAGCCCGCTGTGACTTCGCTGCTGGCGTCACACTGGAAGAGGACAGCATCACGGACTGGCAGATGGAGCAAGAGCTGCGGCCTGGGAAGTACGCGCTGGCGGATTATAACTTCGAGACCCCGAGCACGAGCCTGGGAGTCAACGTCACCAGCACCATTAACGTCGGTAGTAACGGCAAATACGAGGTGTACGATTACCCTGGTGAGTATCTCAAGAAGGCCCAAGGCGAACAACTGGTGAAGCTCCGCATGGAAGAGGAAGAAGCCCCGCACGTGGTGGCGAGTGGAGCTGGCACTTGCCGTGCCTTTACCCCCGGCTACAAGTTTGACCTGGTAGGTCACTCGTCACAGATGGACAAGTGCTATGTGCTGATCGAGGTGCAGCACATGGCTTCCGTGGGCGAGAGTTACTCCAACTTCAGCTCAGGCAGTGATACAGAGGAGAGCTACTCGAACCACTTTGCCTGTATTCCATTTGACGTCCCTTTCCGCCCACCCCGTGTCACACCCAGGCCGACGGTTCAGGGACCGCAAACGGCGATAGTCGTCGGCAGAGCAGGGGAGGAAATCTTCACCGACAAACATGGCCGGGTCAAGGTGCAGTTCCACTGGGACCGCGAGGGCAAACGCAACGAGAACAGCTCGTGCTGGATTCGCGTCTCGCATCCGTGGGCTGGCAAGGGTTGGGGCGCCATCTCAATTCCGCGCATGGGCCAGGAGGTGATTGTTGATTTTCTGGAGGGCGACCCGGATCAGCCGATTATTACTGGCCGTGTTTACAACGCCGAGCAGATGCCGCCGTATGGCCTGCCTGGTGGGCAGGTGATCAGCGGCATCAAATCCAACAGCACCAAGGGGGGTGGCGGGTATAACGAGTTCATCATGGACGACACCAAGGGCAAGGAGCTTATCCGGGTGCACGGCCAGTACGATATGGACTCGACCATCGAGAACGACCTGCGCGAGCACGTGCTCCACGATCGCAGCCGTGATGTGACCAACAACGAAACAATTGCCATTGGCAGCAACCGTGCTGAGACGGTGGGGGGGAATGAGACGCTCACAGTTTCCAAGAACCGTACTGAGACGGTGCTTGGCAACGAGACGCTCTCCGTGGCTCAGAACCGTACACGCACAGTGACTCAGAACGAGCTTGTCACCGTCATCCTCACCCGTACGCACAATGTTGGTGTGAATGAGATGATTAATGTCGGTGCCGCCCAGGAAGTGACTGTGGGTGGTGCCCAGGCCATCACCGTCGGTTTGGAACGAGCGGTAACCGTTGGGCTCAATCAGGATGTGAACATCGGCAAGAACCTGAGCGAGAATATAGGCAATAACCACCAGGAGGACGTTGGCGACAACCGCACGACCTCGGTAGGCAAGGACGATTCGCTCAAGGTGGGCAAAAAACTGATCATCGATGCCGGAGATGAAATCGTTATCAAGACGGGACAAGCCAGCATCACCATGAAGAAGGACGGGACGATCACAATTCAAGGAAAAGATATCACTATCAAGGGCTCTGGCAAGATTGTGGTGCAAGCAAGCAAGGATATGGTTTTGAAAGGGCAAAACATTCTGCAGAATCCCTAGAGGGGAGCGAATCCTCGCGAGTAGTTTGAGACTGCGGTACAACCTTGACAGCTATCCTACACGGAAAAGGTGTGGAGCAACACGATGAAACACGAATGGAGTGGAGCACTTCTAGAATTGGCATCCTCGATCGAGGAAACGCCCGACTTTCGGGAGGTAGAGAGCCCTGAGCTACAAGTAAATGGTTCATCATCGGTGACGATAGAAACACAGCAAAGATATAGGCTTGACGGGGTCGTGATCGGTACGCTTGTTGGTCTGAAAGACTCTGTTACTCCCTTTGTAGATTTTCCCTCCAATCCTAGTGGCTCACAAGTCCAGGCCCGTTGTACAGTCTCGTTGAGTGCCAAGCATGTTGGACATGAGGTCGCCCTGATGTTTGAGGGAGGTGATCCCCGAAAGCCTATTATGATAGGACTGATCCAGCAGCCTGAAGAGAGCCAATTAGATTTGCTGAGAAGAGTCGGTACTGAGCCACCGAATCCGTTAGAAGTGCAAGTTGATGGCGAGCGAGTTGTCCTTACCGCAAAACACGAAATCGTCCTGCGCTGCGGCAAAGCCAGTATCACACTGACCCGGGCTGGAAAGGTCCTGATTCACGGAGAGTACTTGCTTAGCCGTGCATCAGGTGTAAACCGCATCAAAGGCGGCTCCGTCCAGATTAATTAGAAACTAGACACCCCCTGGATCCCGCTCGTTACTTGTGAGCAGAGGGGGGTGATGTGATAGTGGAAATGGCGATGAATTCCTCTCCAGTGCAACGACCTGTTGGCTTTAGCCTAAGTGAAAGCTCTGCCTTGATTATTGAAGCGGTAGTCGAGCAGCATGCGGAGGAGGCGGCCTTTTTGTGGACCACACGAGATCGAGCTGTGCACGCCCCGCACTACTCGCTGAAGGATTTATCTGGCTTGGATGAACGAGTTGAGGCGCATCTGGATGGCCTACGCGTCGCAGGTCAGTTTGGCTGGCAGCTCTGCGAACAGGCGCTTGACAACGAGGAACCGGGCAAGCTCTTTGCAGCAGCGGTGTTGGCATTTGACAGTGGAGATACCGGACGCATGCACAGGGTCTTGGAGAAGGGTTGTTGCGCCCCAGAGTTGGAGCGCGAGATCATCTCCGCTCTCGGATGGCTATCATTTAGTATAGTAGAAGGGCACATACGAGAGCTTCTCGGTTCTGAACGTCTGGAGATACGTCTCATTGGCATTGCAGCGTCTGCTGTACATCGTTGGGAGCCTGGGCAGCAGTTAATGCAATCTCTCTCCGATCCAAACCCTCGATTGCGAGCCCGGGCGCTCAAAGCTTGCGGTGAGGTCGGTAAAACCGGCCTTTTACCCACGATTTTACCATCAGTTTCCGACCCAGATGATGCATGTCGTTTTTTTGCCGCCTGGTCTGCTGCCCGCCTTGGAGATCGATCCCCTGGGGTGCTCAGCGCGCTATATGAAATTGCAACGGGACACACTCCGTATGCGGAACGCGCCTTAGGGATGGCTCTCCGGATTATGGGTCTTCACCAGGCCAAGGCCTGGCATCGAAAACTCAGAGGAGACCCCACTCAACTCCGTACCGTAGCTATCACAGGTGGTATCATCGGCGATCCAGAAACTGTCGAAGGCTTGATTGATCTCATGCATATACCGGCGCTTGCGCGGGTTGCCGGGGAAGCCTTCTCCATGGTCACAGGTGTAGATCTAGCCTACGAGCATCTTAGCGGAGATAAGCCAGAAGGTTTTGAGGCTGGGCCCACCGAAGATCCCGAGGATGAGAACGTGGCAATGGATCCAGATGAGCATCTTCCCTGGCCTGTGCCAGCATTGGTAGCAAAGTGGTGGGATCAGCATCGAGCGCAGTTCCAAGCGGACAGACGTTATTTCAGAGGCAAGGAGATCACCCTTCAATCACTACGTGAGGTTCTAATCAGCGGGAATCAACCTGAGCGTGCCGCGGCCGCCTTAGAATTCGCCCTGCGGGAGCCCACGCAGCCGTTATTCGAGGTGCGAGCTCGGGGGGCGTTCCAGGTGGAGGCATTAAAGCGATGGAACTTGTGAATGAGATAGAGAAGAGAAACTAGCCTTCGATCTCGATCAAGCCGGGCTAGGACAGGACTACGTGCATGATCCCCCTCAACCCGTATGACGAGCTACCGTACAAATGCCTCCCGATCGAATGGACGGCCCCCGAGCGACTTGCGCTCACTTCCCTGCTCCATGGTGGGCCGCGACCGCCGCTTGATACCTACAGAGTGCTTGAGCTTGGCTGCGGAGACGGGGCGAATCTCTTGCCGTTGGCATACTATCGCCGGCACGCGACTTTTGTCGGCGTAGACGGTGCGCGCAGCCAGATTGAGGCCGCCGATGCCCGTAAGTCGGCATTAGAGTTATCCAACATCGAATTTATCCACTCAGATCTCCTTACAGCGGCCCATCAACTCTCCGGCCCTTTCGACTACATTATCGCCCACGGCATCTTCTCGTGGGTACCTCACGACGTCCGTGATGTTCTGCTGGAACTCTGCACCCAACACCTTCGCCCCGGTGGTCTGCTATACCTGAATTACAATACAAGACCGGGCTGGAACGTGCGTGGCATGGTAAGGGAGTTTCTTCTCGCGCAGACTGCTGGGACGACAAGCCTCCGGATGCGCGCTCAGCTTGCTCAGGACGTCGCAGCGAAGATCGTTGCGTCTTTGACGATAGGCGAGCATCCTTACGCGGAGTTGATGGCTAACGAGTTTCGATTTGTCTGTGAGAATCATATCTCCTACGTCGCGCACGAATACCTCGCGTCCGAAAATCATCCCTACTGGAGAAGCGAATTCCTGGCGCTGGCACGAAGCTATGGACTTGAGTACGTGGCCGATGCAGACTTCTGTTACAGTTCCGGCCGCATTCCGGAAGATTTGGCAACACGACTCGATAAAGAGCAGATTACGGGCCGTACGCTCGATGACACCGTGGACCTGCTGTGCTATCGACAACTGCACTCTCCGATCCTGACGCATGGCCCGTTGGCATGGCAACCTGCGGGCCCCGCGGAGTTCGCGAACCTCCTGGTTGCCTCGTGCCTCGTGCCCTGTACCTCGAACAGTGCTGAGAACCCGATGTTCCAACATCCATCTGGCTATCAGGTGGAAGCGAAGGTGGCGGTTATGGTGACCGCACTCAAGCGACTACAGTCGCTCTGGCCACGAGGCCTGCGTATAGGGGCGGTATTCCCGGATGTGAGTAAAGTTATGGACGATCTGAAACTTCTACAACGCAACGGACTTGTCGAACTTCGTTGCATCGAGCCCGGCGAGTTTGGGATCGATCAGACTGCACTAAACAGATTGGAGAGCCGATGGGACGATTATGTTACGTCTCCATATCACACACGGGGAGTGGTCCCGAGCGAGAAGGCGATCATGTAGATAGGAACGTGTACCTACCCATCACGCCTTTGGAGCGGAGAGCGCGACAATCTCTTATCTCCTCCAGTCGCTAAAGGGCAAAAGGTAAATGTGGGCTATAACAAATCTCACTCCTTATAAAGTCGGACGTATTTGGGGGCGTGACAAAGACGGTGTTCATGAGTGGATCGTGGTTGTCAAGGGGACGTTTGACATCAAGTCTGATGGAAGTCTCAGACTGGCCGATGAGCAGCTCGAACCATTGCATCTCCCCGAGTACAACGGTGACGATGGTGTATCGAGCCTACGCTATGATGCTGACCTCGTTTCCCCTAAGCCCACCACGGATGTGGTACTCAATGGCACAGCGTATGCCCCGAAGGGACGCCCTAGCACAGACTTTCTGGTTTCGCTCCGCGTTGGCCGGCTCCACAAAGTGCTCCGAGTTGTGGGCAACCGACGATGGAAGCGTGGGCTGTTCGGCCTTAAACCCTCGGCATCTGAACCCATCACTGAACTTCCGATCATCTACGAACGCGCTTACGGTGGATACGATCAAACGGATCCTGATCCGAAGATGCAGCGTATGGACTCCCGCAATCCAGTGGGCTGCGGCATTGTAGCCAGATCGAAGAATCGCCTAGGAAAGCCGCTCCCTAACTTCGAATACCCCAAAGGAAAGCTCGAGAAGGCCGGCCCCGCCGGTTTCGGCGCCATCGACAGTTATTGGTCGCCGCGACGTGAACTGCAGGGCACATACGACGAAGCTTGGCAGAAGGATCGTTACCCACTTTTGCCCAGCGATTGGGATCCACGTTCCCTGTTGTGTTCGCCCCCGGATCAGCGCCCCAAAAATCACCTGCGTGGCGGCGAACTCGTCGAATTGGAGAATCTGACACCGAACGGTAAGTTCCGCTTTACCCTGCCGACGGCTTACCTGCGTTTCCTGACGCACATCGACCATCACACTGAAGAACACGAGCGTCGGCTGGCCACGGTAATCATCGAGCCCGACCATCCGCGCGTCATTATGGTGTGGCAGTCCGCATTAGCGGTTCGCACGAACGGTGACTATCTTGATGAAACCATTGTCAGTGAGAAAGTACGCATCCGATGATTAGCTTGATCGCCATCACTGGCGTTGGCGCCCGGACACCCTTGGGTTTGCAGGCTGCGCCTGCCGCGGCTGCCGTGCGGGCCGGCGTTGTCGCCCTGGAGCGGCATCCCTTTATGGTAGACGGCGTGGGTGATTTGATGCCCGGTGCTCTCGACCCGCAGCTCGATCCGGGCCTCTCAGGTCCGGAGCGATTGCTTGCTCTGGCCGAATCCGCGTTGCGCGAGGCGCTCGCACCTCTCAGCGCCGCTCGGATGCCTCAGCTACGCCTGCCCGTGTATTTGGGTCTGCCAGAACTCCGACCCGGATTCACGGCCCAATGCGCAGAGACTGTCCGTGCCGGGCTGGCGCGATCCGAAGGGCTCCCAGCAGAAATCTCGTGCGTAACCATTCTCACCGAAGGGCATGCGGCCGGATTGTCGGCTCTTACAATGGCCAAGGGGCAACTCCAGCAAGGCGCCTTGGAAGCGTGTCTGGTCGGCGGTGTGGACAGCTATTTTCATCCGGACACCATGGAATGGCTTGATTCGAATCGGCAGCTCGTTGGTTCGGTTTCACGATCCGGCTTCATTCCGGGCGAAGGAGCCGGGTTTTGCCTGCTGCTGACCGAGCCAACCCGTCATCGCCTGGGCTTAAAAGCCTTGGCGCGTGTGCTGTCGGTCGCTGTCGGCAAAGAGACCAAGTTGATCAAGACAACAGACATGTGCTTTGGCGATGGCCTGACTGCAACCGTCCGAGATGCTGTGCGCGGCTTGCGACCACCATCTGAAAGAATCAACCAAATCATCTGCGACATCAACGGTGAGCGTTACCGTGGCGAAGAGTGGGGGTTTGTTTGTCTGCGCTTGAGTCAATACTTCGACGACCCAACCGCTTATCTGTCGCCGGCACAATGCTGGGGCGACGTCGGCGCGGCGTCGGGCCCGTTGTTCGCTATGCTGGCGTGCCAGGCCGCTGCGCGTGGTTATGCCAAGGGACCGCGAACCCTGTTGTGGGCGAGCTCCGAACGAGGCCAACGGAGCGCTGCGGTACTCGAAGCTATTGGTAATGGTTGATAGGAGAGTAAGTACGCCATGAGCAAGAGTGTCGCCATCAATCCGCCGAAGACGCCGTGCACGTCCGAAACCCGCGGCTTTGCCAAGTGCACGATACCAAACATCTGCAAGATGCCTGGCCCGCCGGCGCCATTCATTCCCACGCCGCTGCCCAACATTGGTAAATCCAACCTTTCCCCCAAAGATTATTCCAAGACCGTCAAGCTCGTAGGGGAAACAGTCGCCATCCGGGGTGCGACCTTTGAAAGCATCGGTGATATGGCTAGTAAAGGGACGGGAGGCGGCTTAATTTCTACCAATACGCACGGCCCGACGAAGTTCATCACGCCCGGCTCGATGAACGTGAAGATCGAGGGCAAGAACGTCCATCTGCTCGGCGAGCCGATGCTCAACAACTGCGGACCAAGTGGCAGCCCGTCGAATACGGGCGCGACCATGCAGGGGTTTGACACGTGGGACCTAGATGGCGGGGACAATATTCTTGACATTCCATGCAAGGACGCACCTAAGAAACCCGGGGCAACGAAATTCACCAAATGCGAAATTGAAGAAATCTGCGCCAAATGCTCTGAAGTCAATACACAAGCAAAAGCAGGCCTATTGAAAAGACGAGACGCGAGTTACCAAAAGTATCGCGACCTGGGTAACACCAAATGTGATCAGTTGAAAGGTTTCGCGAAACGAGAAAGTCCCCAACATGAAGAACTGGGGGGGTTTAAGCACGTATCGAAGGATTGCGAAAAAATACTGAATGATAAGGCCAAAAACGCCGACCCACCTTATACTGGCTTTAGTCCTGACCATGTGCAGGAAATCCAACTCGGCGGACACCCCTCCGATCTGCCTAACTTACGATGGATGTCGAGCGCACCAAACTCGTGGATGGGCACTAAATTGAGAAAATTCCGAACCTCAGGACCTGACAAGCACACAGGTGTGAAACCCGACTGCTGCAACTAGGAGAGCATACGATGTCAAAAGTGCAACTGCAAAAATTGATTGACGACTTGGCGGAGGCCATGCGTCAGCGTGATCGCCTTCTCTTCGACGAAGAATACCCGCACGAGTTGGGTAAACCGAGTTCTCCGAAACAAATCGCCACGCTTGAGCGCATCCTAGGCAAGCCTATGCCCCCGAGCTACCGTGCTTTTCTGGAACTTCATAATGGCTGGAACAAATTCGACGGCGGGGCTAAGCTGCTCGCGGTCGAAGATCAAGGGAGTGCGTGGGTCAAGAAACGGCTAGAGGATCTGGATACTCTTTTCTACGAAGAGGAAGAGGGCGAAAACCCTTTCAAGGAGGGCGCAATTCCGGTCCTGCTTGGCGAAGATGAGCTGAATTTTCTGGTATTGGATCCGCGCACTGTTCGTCAGAATGGCGAGATGGACTTCATCCAGTTTGATCTCACTGAGGAGGAGGAGAGGTTCAAGGATTTTACTTCATTTCTTGAGCACAAGCTGAATTTGACGCGAGAAATAATCGACGACCAAATGAAAGGCTCTTCTGATGAACAAGAAGAGTAAGCCACGCCTATGCTGAACATTCCCTTTCTACTTGCCAGCTCTACCGTCATTTCCGGGCAGGTAGCGAGCAAGGTCATGCTCGACCTGACGGCGTACCTTGTGGGGCCATCCGAGCAGGAACTTGAGTACCTGATCGATCTTTATGAAAGCCTCTGTCCTGCCAATCGGCTCGTGAAATATAAGATAGCCGAGTTTGAATTCTTTGCGCGGATTGTCATCCCCGTGCTGACGGTAAGTGGTCGAGCAGCGGCAGCGGCGGGGCTCAACAGACCATACATCGAGCCAGTCCGTCAGCGCATTCGCGACAGAAGGGCATTCGAAGTCCAGTTCTGGGACGGGCGAGAGATTGATGACCCCGACGGCAGTTGGAGTTTCAGTTGCCGCCGTATTCACCTACGTTCAACGGGGCTGCACGCTTTCGTGCGAATGCTTATTCCACTGCAAGCCGACCCCGATATTCTACGCACAGCGGCTCTCGCAATTGCCGATAACGTCGAGATCTATTCGGGCCATGGTGGCTTGGTGTTCGTTTACGATCCCTGGCTCAAGGAAGCAGCGCTAGATGCGATCTACGCGCAGGCACGGCGTTTCTGGGGAGTAGACGTGGAAGATTTGAACCGTACGCTTCCGCTGATGAAAGAAGGCATCAAGGGGATCAACTGGATAACCTTGTTAGGCCGGCGGTTCGCTTCCACAAATGGACTTCAGGACGCCTTAGGCCGTCTTGCCACGATCCCTGATGTGGCGATCGAGCCACGTCAGTACGGTAGCGTGCTAATCGCGGGTTCCGATCCAGTGATTGGTGACCAGCATCGCCCTGATCGAAGCCTCGACCCGTACTATGCTGTGGCGAGTGCGCTACGGCCATTATTCTTAACCCATCACCCGGATTTCTCCAGCGAACGATTCATCGAGAATGGAAACACCGTAGGCTGGATTCGAAGGTTCATCGAACCTCGCGGCTGGCGTTGAGCTGCAGTAGTAACATCCCCCCCGAGAGCGTTTCCAGGGGTCAACACGAGATGCAGGCGTTTGGCCCTGGGACTTGCAAATCTATGAGCCAGGAACGGTCGGAGCAAGTCCTAGCAGTTTAGTGGCCCCTAGTTGATTTTACTAGGGTGCTTGGGGGCAGGTCTTGCATTGCCATATTGCTGGACGATACTCCGCGATATGGCGCGACCACTTTGCATAGAATTCCCAGGTGCCCTGTACCAAGTTACCTCCCGAGGTATTGGCCAGGCAGATATGTACCTGAACGACTG
>AR_comb_assmDRAFT_10099191_pt1 | contig 18927 bp, 16 predicted proteins | sample ArasoioldDNA_FD_10543 | JGI IMG/M metagenome (IMG submission 10543) | reverse complement strand
AGAAGGGAAAAAATCCGTTTTTATTCTTCCCAAAAAAATGTTTGCGGCTAATGCAATCCCCGAAAAAATAAATAACCCAAACACGGAAGCGACAAGCCATCCTGGCCTTTTACCTTTTAATCCCCAACGCAGTGCACGTTCATAACGACTCATTATGCCCGGCAGTACTTTTTGCTGAAAGCGATGCACCACATCACGCAGGACATAACGATTGAAGACGATTAATACAACGAGGAGTAAAACAAAATTAGCGAGACCGTGCAGACCCATTCCGTGAAGAAGCAATCCAAATATCAAGAACACCCAGAAATATTTTTTTCTGAAAATTGCAGACTTTGGTTCTTTGTCTGGATAATGCTCCGACTTCATAAATGAAACTGCGAAGACGGGGTTGATAAGAAACGCTACGATTAATGAGGCGGTAAGAGTAAGAATTAGAACAGTTGGCAAATAAATCATGAATTTGCCAATGATCCCCGGCCAAAATAGAAGCGGAAAAAATGGCGCAAGTGTTGTGACAGTACCGGAAAGCACAGGGACAAAAATTTCGCCAGCAGCTCTTTTCGCTGCTTGCTCCACCGGCATTCGGCCGTTAGCAAAAATCCGGTGCGTATTTTCGATTACTACAATCGCGTCATCAACAATAATTCCCAAACCAAACAAAAGAGCAAACAGCACAATGAAATTCAAGGTCACGTGTGTTCCGACAATATAATCCGCTGTAGGCAAAAACATAAAAGCCACAAATATGCTGAGCGGCACACTCAATGCGACAAAAAACGCATTACTTACCCCCATAAAGAACATGAGTACAAGCAAGACTAATACAAAACCAATAACGATCGTATTGATGAGATCATTGAATTGAGTTCTAGTCTGCACGCTTTGATCGCCGGTAATTACCACGTTTAGGTCTTTAGGTAATTCCGTCTTTTTCATTTCATCGACGATCGCACTTATTTTGTCAGCTGTATTAATAAGATTCTCACCTGAGCGTTTTATGATCTGCAGGGTAACCACATTTTTATTTCCAAGCCGTGAATAGCTTTCTGTTTCTTTCGCTGTGTCCACTATCTCAGCGATGTCTTTCAGGTACACAGAATTGCCGTAAATACTTTTTACTATGAGCTCCTGCATGTCGTACGCACTTCTAAACTGGCCTCTTACCTGTATGGTTGGCTGGGTTTCACCAATCTTTATGTTCCCGGCACTGATGTCGCGATTTTCGTTGGCAATAGAATTGGCGATGTCATTGAATGTTACTCCTGCTGCGTCCATTCTAATCTTGTCGACATTTACCTGGATTTCCCTCTCCGGGGCACCCACAATATCAGACTTACTCACTTCGGGAAGCGCTTCAAACCTGTCTTGCATTTTCTTTGCATAATCCTTCAGCTTCATCCCGTCGTAATTTCCACTCACGTTTACATACATGATCGGAAAATCAGAAAAGGAAACTTCAATCACATCAGGCTGCGTCGTAAGATCTGTAGGCAGATCCGTTTTTGCCTTGTCAACCGCATCCTTCACTTTTTGTTTGGCATCATCCACCTTCACATTAGTTTCAAATTCCACAAGGATGCTGCTGTAATCCTGGATGGACGTGCTTTTGATATTACGAATTTTTGCCCCGGTAATTGCCTTGATTTGTTTTTCAATGGGTCTCGTCACCAGGTTTTCCATATCCTTAGGCGAAGTCCCCGCGTATACTGTACTCACATAAACCTGGGGCAATACGATGTCAGGATAAGATTCTTTGGGCAGCGTTGTAAATATTCTTAGTCCCCACAATGTGATCACAATGGTAGCCACATAGGTTACCGTTTTGTGATCAATCACCCAACTGGTGGGCTTAAATTGGCTGAAGGTTTCTTTTATTTTTTCGCGAACACTCATGATGTTTAGTGTTTTTTTGTTCCCGTCTTTGTATTGACTATGCCAGTCATATTGGCCACAAGATCAAAATAACTCGGCGATAACTTTTTAGCTTGTTGTCACTGCCTGTCCTTCATACAAGCTCTGGAATCCTTCTGTTATCACTTGATCTCCTATTTGCAAACCACTCTTTACTTCGATATTATTCCCATAAATCTCACCAACGTGTACTATTTTTTTCCTTGCTATCTTCTTTCCGTTTTCGGTGCTGATAACATATACATACTTGCCATTTTCATCAGTTTGTAAAACTGTCAATGGGATAACCAGTGCGTGCGGATTTGCATAGTCTTTTATCCGAACCTGTGCCACCTGGTTAATGTGAACGTTCGCGTTATATGGAATTTTTGCCTCTGTAACGACCGACCGGCTATTTAACCCAATTGTTTCATTCATCAAAGAGATCTTACTATTGAATTCCACATTTACGTCAGGCAAACGAATATTCACTGGTGTGCCCTTACTGATTTTGCCAAGATAATTTTCAGGCACCTCAGTCACAACTTTTAGCGCAGATGAATTCACGACCATGATCTGTGGAGTAGAACCGGCCATTCCAGTAAAGATTTCTCCTACCTTGAGATTTAATTGTTCTACAGTGCCGCTAACATCCGACCGAACATTGCTCATCTCCCAACCGGCAACTGCTGTATTAATTTGATCCTTCAAACTATTCACTGAATTCTCGGCGTTCTTTAATTGCACTTCCGTACCGATACCCTGGTCCCAGAGATTTTTTTGTCTTTTATAGATATCTTCCGCGTACGCGAGTTGCGTTTTTAGTTGTTGCAATTGTCTAAGTTGAACCGCATCGTCCAGTTTTGCCAATAGTTGCCCCTTCCTTACGACATCCCCTTTTTTTATGTAAAGGGCCTTCACCTGGGCTGGGCCCCCCCGCGGCGTTACATAGGAAATATTATCTGCGTCAACATGCCCTTGCAGGTCAATGTAATGCTCAAAAGTTTGCTCTGACACAGGAATGGCAGCAACTAATTTGCCTTTGTTCAATGCAGCACTCGTATCCACTTTTGTGATCTCCTCCTCCAGGGTTTTGATTTGCCCGTCAATCTTGTCCCTGTCAGACTTTAATTTTTCAAGCTTTGTCTTTTTATCTGTCAGGCTTCCCTTCTTCTCCTTTGAACTGCTTCCACAAGCAGAAAGTATCAACAACAACGCGGCTGCAGAAATAAGTTTTGAAACATTTTTCATATCATCAATTTTAATAGTCATTCGGTATTATAGTTTTCCTAACGAGTATAAGTAACTCACCTTTGCCACTACAGCATTGTAGAGCGCCGTAAAATAATTTGACTGGGCTGTTTGATAATCGGTATCTGCTTGCAACACTTCGAAACTACTTCCCACGCCTTGTTCAAATTTTGTTTTTGTCCCATTGTAAACTCTTTGGGCGAGTTCAAGGTTCCTATCCTGGAGATCCAAGTTAGAAAGAGCTGCTTTCAGGTTTTCTTTTGCAACAGTTTGCTCAAGATCTATTCCTTGTTTTGCATATTCCAAATTATAGTTGGTCTTCTCAAGATTGAGTTTTGCTCCAACGACTTTACTTTTTTTCTGCAATCCAGTGAATATGGGCACATTTACATTCATTCCGACATACGAGCTGCGCAGCCAAGTAGTACTTGGATTGGTGAAGAATTGTTGTCCCATTCCAGTCACCGTGTAATTGCCAGCAAGTGCCACGGTGGGTAAGCCTGACATTTTATATCTCTTCACATCTAATTTTTGCAGGTTTTGGAGAACTTGTAATGTTCTCACTTCCGCGCGATCCTCATAGGTAAATCCCTCTTCCAACACCCCTTTTTTTACCATCTCATCAGTTAATTCATCTTTTAATACAATCGTATCTTTTTGCGATATGCCAATCGAAAATTTCATCGCGGCGTATCCAAGCGTTACTCCATTCTCCAGCTGGGTCTGCGTATTTTTCAGATTGTTCAACTGCACTTGAACTTTGTCCAGGTCCAGGCGTTCAGCAAAGCCATTTTTATACATGATCGAGTCATCATGATAAAGCTTTTCCAATCGTTTTACACTTTCACTCACAAACTGGAGTGCTTTCTGAGCCACCAGAATGGCGAAGTATCTTTTGTAAGCGGTGTCTTTTATTTTTTCTCTTGTCTGATCAATGATTCCCTGGTTGTAATCCAATGCTGATTGTCTTGCCTGCAAACCCACAAATACATCGGGTTGAAAAAGCAATTGTGTCACCGTAGCACCCAGTGTCATGTTCCAGGGTTGCTGAAAACTGAATTCAACCAAGCTTGGGGGAGGCGACTGCGCACTTGACGGCAGCAAATGTTCACGCCGAAGGACTGAATAAACGCCTTCATCAGATTGGGGGAAAAGAAACTTTGGCACCTGCAAGTAGTAGTTGGCGCCCACTGTACCACTAACCTGCGGCAATGCCTGCCCGAATATCTCCTTGTTTTTAGCTTCTTGGATACGATAATCCAACTGCGCGCTTCTTAATTCGAGCACATTTTTGAACGCCAGGTCAACGGCCTCCTTGACGGTTAGCTCATATTTCCTTGGGCGAGTCGTATCCGCCTGTTGAGCCGTCAGTTTGAATGATAACAACAATAGACCCGTTATCCAAACTAATCCTTTATTGCTTAACTCCATTGTTGAGATTTTTTTGTTGTTGTTTATATTTTTGAATCAGTTTATGGCCTTTTACTGTTGAAACACCGTAAAGAAAATGTTCCAGGATCTGCTCCTGTATGCTCACGAAGTGAGTGCGGTTATTAGGAAACAGCTCCGTGTTAAACGCTAACATCATACTTTCAATTCGGAACCTTGTCAATACGTCTACATTAATCTCCGGCCTGTATAGTTCTTCTTTAATTCCTCTTTCCAGGTTTTGCTTGATAACCTGGTACATAAACACCTGCTTATGATACTGGATCTTTTTTGATACGGCCGGATGATATTTTTCGAGATCAAAGACAATGGAAGGATTCATATTTGCGAACATTTCCTGCATCATATCAAAAGCAAGCAGCACTTCTTGAATTGCATTTTCGGATTTCTGCTTGTCAGCCAGGCATTGTTTCCGGTTACTCTCAAGCATGATGCTCAGGACCGCGTCCACCAATTCCTCCTTGTCCGTGTAGAATTGATAAATCGTTTTTTTGCTCATGCCTAACTGCGTCGAAATATCATCCATTGAAACAGATCGAACGCCATAACGCATAAACAATTCGTGTGCTTTTTGAAGTATTCTTTCTTTTGCCATAATCAAACCCTCTAAAATTGTCGAAACAGGCGGCAAAACTACGGAAACTTATTTCGTAACCAAAGTTTCCATGTCGTTTTTTTCACCATTCATAACAATTATTTCATCAAAACGACTGTTAGTTTTCTGTTTTCTTGAAGCTGTCTTTAACCTAATTTTGAAATATGGACCCAGCATCAAACGACAGGAAAATGAAGCGTGAACCATTCAGGTGGAAAAGTATATTCAAATACTTTTTGCAGGGCTTGCTGGTAATCGCCCCGCTTGCCATTACCATTTATTCTATCTATTGGGTAGTTTCAACTGTTGATAGTTGGATACCCATTTTCCGGAAACCGATCAAGGATTTCCAGGGCCACACCGTTGGTTACGAAGTGAAAAATTATGGTTTGGGCTTTCTGGCGATTATAGTTACGGTAATCATTATCGGTTATTTAAGTTCCTTTTTTATCCAGTCACGAATATTTAATCTTTTTGACAAATGGCTGGAGAAAACTCCGGGCATCAAATACATCTACTCTTCTACGCGAGACTTTTTTGAAGCGTTCGCAGGTAACAAGAGAAGATTTGACAAAGCAGTTTTGATCAATGTATTCGCAGAGGATGTGTGGATCGTGGGTTTTCTGACAGATTCGGAAATGCACAAATTTGAAATGGGTGCTGAACATGTTGGCGTCTATGTACCTCAGGCGTACAATTTCGCCGGGCAGTTATATATTTTGCCAAGGGAAAAGGTGAAAAGGATCGGGCATCTCACTTCAGGTGAAGCCATGAAATACGCAGTTACTGGAGGTGTTGTACACCTCGACGAAGATGATATACACGAAAGAGCGCAGCCCCAGGAAGAGCCGCTTAAATGAAGAAAGTATCGTTGGTCGTCGCTTTTATTTTGCTGAATCAGCAATGTTTTTGCTGGGGATTTTATGCGCACAAGAAAATAAATTATTACGCTGTTTTCCTGTTGCCCCCTCAGATGCTTGTTCTTTACAAGCAGCACATTGATTTCCTTGTAGCACATGCCGTGGACCCCGACATGAGAAGATACGTGGTTGCGGCCGAAGGAGCTCGTCATTATATTGACATTGATCGTTACGGCAAATATCCGTTTACATCTCTGCCGCGAAAATGGAGTGATGCTGTTGCAAAATTTTCAGAAGATACCTTGGAGCAACATGGCATTGTACCCTGGTGGGTGCAAACCATGCTTCACCGTTTGACTACTGCCTTCACTGAAAAAAACCAGGTCAAGATTCTGAAACTGTCGGCCGAAATAGGTCATTATATTGCCGATGCGCATGTGCCCCTTCATGCCCACAGTAATCACAACGGACAATACACCAACCAGCAGGGCATCCATGCATTCTGGGAGAGTCGCGTTCCAGAGTTGCTTGCTGAAAAAGAGTGGGACTTTTTTATTGGGAGAGCCGAGTATATAAAAGATCCCGGCAAGTTTATCTGGCAACGTGTTTTGGAAAGTGCCGCTGCTGCTGATACTGTTCTGGAATGTGAAAAAGAATTGTCGATGCAATTTTCACCGGATCAAAAATTTTCTTTCGAAAACAGGAATGGAGTAATCGTACGCCAGTACTCCACTTCTTTTACCCAGGCATACGATGTAAAATTAAGAGGCATGGTAGAAAGAAGGATGCGCATGGCCATATTTGCGGTTGCTTCGTTCTGGTACACCGCGTGGGTGAATGCCGGCGAGCCAGACCTGAACGCACTTTCCAACAAGGAACTTTCTTCCGACGAGTTGAAGGAATTCGAAACACTTAACCAGGCTTGGGAGAGTGCAGGAAACAAGGAAGATGAGTAAAAGATGTGAGATGATAACTGATAGATGATACTGAGGAACATCAAGTGGTCGATGAACTCCGGTTCAACGATCATCTATCATCTAACATCTCTATCTTTGCAGTTTTACAAAAGTTTCAATGTTACAATCCGCAAAAGCTGTGATCCATAACTTCAACGCTGGTCCTTCAATTCTTCCAAAAGAAGTTTTTGAGGAAGCCAGCGGCGCTATCCTTGATTTCAACAATACGGGTTTGTCTATCCTGGAAATTGGCCACCGAACAGCATTGTTCCAGGAAGTGATGGAGGAAGCCAGGAACTTAACCAAAGAATTAATGAATCTGGGTGATGGTTATGAAGTTTTGTTTTTGCACGGAGGCGCTACAACGCAGTTCATGCAGGTACCCATGAACCTGCTTGAAGAAAATGAAATTGCAGCCTATACAGACACGGGTGTTTGGGCTTCGAAAGCGATCAAAGAGGCAAAATTGTTCGGACATGTAGACATTGTTTGTAGTGGGAAAGAATCCAATTATCGATCTCTTCCAAAACAAATTAGCGCAACAACTACGTCAAAGTATTTGCACCTGACTACCAACAACACCATTTATGGTACTCAATGGCAGGACCTTTCGATTTTCTATGACACCGAGATTCCGCTGGTAGCGGATATGAGCAGTGACATTTTAAGCCGGTTAATTGACTTTTCTAAATTCAGCCTGATTTACGCTGGCGCGCAGAAAAATGTCGGGGCTGCGGGTGTCAATTTGGTGGTGATAAATAAAAACATCCTTGGAAAAATTAATCGCGTGATTCCGACGATTATGGATTACCGGAATCACATCGAAGCAGGGTCACTGTTAAATACTCCACCCGTTTTTGCTGTTTATGTTTGCATGCTCACCCTGCGCTGGCTAAGGAAACAAGGCGGTGTGTCAGCGATGGACGTAAGAAATAGTGAAAAGGCGACGTTGTTTTATGACACACTAGATAGTCTGCCTATGTTCAAGGCCCCGGTTGCAAAAGAAGATCGCAGCAAGATGAACGCGGTGTTTGTTATGGACGATTCTCAACTTGAAAAGGAATTCTTAGACGCCTGCAAAAGTGAAGGAATGATTGGTGTGAAGGGCCACCGGTTGTCTGGCGGTTTCCGTGTATCCATGTACAATGCTCTGCCCATAGAAAGCGTAAGGGCACTTACGGAGCTGATGAAATATTTTGCAGCTAAACGAGGGTAATTTCAAATTCAAATTCAATGTTCTTAATCAATGGCAATCATAAAACCGTTCAAAGGCCTGAGGCCAAAACCGGAGCTGGCGGAACGAGTGGCTTCCAGGCCTTATGATGTCTTAAGCAGTGAGGAAGCCAGAGTTGAAGCAAAAAACAATCCCTATTCTTTTCTGCACATCACGAAATCTGAAATCGATCTTTCTCCCGGCATAGATGTTCATAGCATCAGCGTTTATCAAAAGGCAAAGGAAAATTTGGATCGGTTTGTTGCCGACAAAATCCTATTCAAGGAGGAAAAGCCTTGCTATTATGTCTATGAGTTAACGATGGACGGCAAAAGCCAAACGGGCCTTGTCTGCCTTTCGTCCGTTGATGATTATATCAAAGATGTTATTAAGAAACATGAATTCACCCGTCCCGAGAAAGAAAAGGACAGGGTCGATCATATGATCTCCATTAGGGCGCAAACAGGAAACGTGTTTCTTGCTTATCGTGATGTTGAAGAGCTCAACAGGATCGTTAAAGAATGGAAAGTTGGAAACAAACCAGTCTATGATTTCACGGCTGTCGATAAGATCCGACATGCGGTTTGGAGAATTCACCAAGAATCCGCCATTCGCCCGATCACGGAAATATTTCACAATAAAGTTCCTGTTACGTACATCGCTGACGGGCACCATCGGGCCGCGTCGGCAGCCAGGGTGAGCCAGCATATGCCTTCAAACGAAAGTGCTAAGTATTTTCTGACTACTATTTTTCCCGCGAGTGAGCTGAAGATCCTCGACTATAACCGCGTGGTAAAAGATCTGAACGGTTTATCTGTTGGTGAGTTTTTGAAAAAGATAGAGACCGATTTTACAGTGGAAAAGACGGCAAAACCTTTTTCTCCGGAGAAACCCCATCAATTCGGAATGTACCTGGACAGGCGGTGGTATGTTCTTACATCGAGGGGGGCAACAATTCCCAGCGATCCCGTTGGACTCCTGGACGTAAGTATTTTATCTAGCGATATCCTCAATAAAGTACTTGGCATAAAGGATCAGCGTACAGACAAGCGAATAGACTTTGTGGGAGGCATACGAGGACTCTCAGAGTTGGAGAGAAGAGTGGACAGTGGGGAGATGTGCGCAGCATTTAGTTTATACGCTGTAACTATTCAGCAGTTGTTTGATATTGCTGACAGCGGAAATACAATGCCACCAAAGTCCACGTGGTTCGAACCAAAACTGAGAGACGGCTTGTTGACTCATACCCTTGACCGGTAGCAGCTGTGAAGGAAATTGTTAATCTGTTTTGGTTTCCATTTAGCTGTGATGTTTTGATTTAATTTGCAGACCAGGACGTTGTCCGAACTTGGACGAATTCTTTAAATAAAGGCTGATGAAAAAATCTTTTCTTCTCTTTTGCGGCGTTGTCTTTGTTGCGTTGTGTGCGTTTGCTCAAACTGAGGACCCAAAGACTTTGCATGAAAATGCAAAAACGTTTATGCGCCAGGGTGATTTCAGTAATGCCATTGTCATTCTGACCCGGGCGCTCCAGATCGACAAAAACAATATTGAAATGCAAAAGGACCTGGCGATGTCCTATTACTTAAAACGCGATTATGGAAAAGCTTTGGATGAAGTAAAAGTGCTGATGGATCGTGATGATGCTGATGTCGTGTCTTTTCAAATTGCAGGCAATGTGTATAAAGCGCTCGAGGAAGTAAAGGAATGTGAGCGGGTATATAAGAAGGGTTTAAAGAAGTTCCCCAATAGCGGAGCGCTGTACAGTGAATACGGAGAATTGCTTTGGGCGAAGAAGGATTTTTCGGCGATCGAGCAATGGGAAACCGGGATCAAGCTTGACGCTGCTTATTCCGGGAACTATTACAACGCGGCCCGGTTCTATTATTTTACGAAGGATAAGACCTGGAGTCTTATCTACGGGGAAATATTTGTAAACATGGAAAGCCTTAGCGATCGCGGTGCAGCAATGAAACAGTTGCTGTTGGATGTATACAAAGAAAAATTGTTTGCAGACGCCAATCTTACAGCTGGCCAGGAAAAAAATAAAAATGAATTTTCAAAGGCGTTCCTTGATTGCATGAACAAGCAATCTATACTCGCGGATCGGGGGATCAACACTGAGACCCTAACAATGATCCGTACGAGATTTATTTTGGAGTGGTTTGATAAATATGCAGGCAGATTCCCGTATAAATTGTTCGACTATCAACGCCAGCTGTTGCAAGAGGGAATATTTAACGCCTATAATCAATGGCTGTTTGGAACTGTAGAAAACCTCGCAGCCTATGATAGCTGGATAAAAACTCATGACGAGGAGTACCAAAACTTCGTCGCCTTTCAAAAGAGCAGGATTTTTAAGATGCCTTCAGGTCAATATTACCAGGAGCAGGGCAAATAAGAATGAAAATAAACATTTGCAGACTTGCCACCAGGGACGCGAAGCACGCTGAGAAGCGCTAAGAGCGCGATGTGATTATACTTTTAATGCAAAGCACCAACGATCGCCCAAATTTTCCTTTAGCTTTTTGCGCACTTTGCGCAACCTTTGCGGACTTTGCGAACTAACAACGCAACATTTGTTATTTTTTTAGCTATATTGGATTGATAGAATAACCCATGAAATTAACAGGTGCTTTAAAAATGTTAAATAGAGTTCCAGGTGTACAAGAGTGCGACGCAACAGGCGTCAAATAGAACTACTATTGCCCGGCACCTAATCTTTTAACGCTTAAAACATGAATGAGCCACGAAGATTATTTGATTGCATCCAATATCACCTGCAAACGTCCCCAATTGAGGACATGCTCGCTGCAAAGGAAGGTGGACAGTACAAAAAATATTCTACAGCAAAAGTTTCAGAGATTGTAAGTGAATTAAGCGCCGGTTTACTTGGTGTGGGCATAGGGCCCGGCGATATGAGCGTTGAGGGGCGGGATAAAGTGGCGATACTCAGCAGAAATCGTCCCGAGTGGATAATGCTTGATCTTGCAGTTCAACAAATAGGTGCCATCCTTACACCTGTTTACCCGACCATTAATATCAATGAACTAAAATTTGTATTCAATGATGCGCAGGTGAAAGTTGTTTTTGTAAATGACGAGGACCTTTTTTTGAAAGTAATGAGTGTGAAGGACCAGGTGCCGTCGCTCAAAGACGTTTACACTTTTGAGCATGTCGCCAATGCAAAGCACTGGAAAGACATTTTGGCGTTCAGCACGCCGGAATTGAAGGAGAGAGCTAAATCAATTGCTGCGAAAATTGGTTACGAAGACCTGGCTACGATTATTTATACATCGGGAACAACGGGTACACCAAAGGGAGTGATGTTGTCGCATCGAAATATTCTTTCCAATGTGATGGCTTGCATTCCGTGTTTTCCGCCCGGTCAAAATCTGCGGGCTCTCAGTTTTCTTCCCCTGAACCACATTTTTGAACGGATGGTCACCTATTTATATTTATTCGTGGGCACTTCTGTTTATTATGCTGAGAGCTTCGACACAATCGGTGATAATCTTAGGGAGGTGCAGCCTCATTTGTTCACTACCGTGCCACGGTTGCTGGAAAAGGTATACGATCGTATCATGCAAAAGGGAGCCGACCTCACCGGAATCACTAAAAAATTGTTTTTTTGGGCACATCGCCTTGCGGAGCAATTTGAGATCAATAAAAGAAGGAGTCTTTGGTACAATTTTCAATTGACTCTTGCCAATAAAATTGTATTCAGTAAATGGCGGGAGGGATTGGGTAACCGTGTAAAGTGTATTGTAACGGGTGGTGCGGCATGCCAGGTAAGACTGATCAAGATTTTTACAGCGGCTGGAATTCCGATCATGGAGGGGTATGGACTTACAGAAACATCGCCGGTGATCGCTGTGAACCGATACAATGAAAAACAACGAATGCTTGGCACTGTGGGCCCGCTGATCGATGGTGTGGAGGTTAAAATGGCGGAAGACGGGGAGATCCTGTGCAAAGGACCAAACATCATGATGGGCTATTACAAGCGACCTGATCTTACGGCGCAGGAAATAACAGATGGATGGTATCATACAGGCGATATTGGAATGCTGGTGCAGTCGGAGAGTTCTGGAGAGAAATTTTTGAAAATCACGGATCGCAAAAAGGAGTTGTTTAAAACCAGCGGCGGAAAATACGTAGCGCCATTACCTATCGAAAATAAGTTGAAGGAATCTCCGTTTATCGAGCAGGTGATGTTGGTTGGAGCTGAGAAGAAGTTTGTCGGTGCGTTGATTGTCCCTTCCTTTCCTAACCTCGACGATTGGGCGCGAAAGAATAATGTAGATCAAAATAATCATGAACAGTTGTTACGAAATCCAAGGGTGATCGAATTTTTTAGAGAGTTGGTAGAGAGTTTTAATAAGTTCTTTAATCATGTGGAGCAAATAAAGAAATTCGAACTGCTTCCGCATGAATGGAGTGTAGAAACGGGTGAAATGACTCCAAAACTTTCTTTAAAAAGAAAGGTGATCATGGAAAAATACAGGGACGCCATTCAGCGGATATACGATACCTGATCCCTTACAAACGAAACAGATGCTAACCACGGGAAGCTTTAGAGTAAAGGCCGGCTATCTAGCAGCTTTTCTGTTGCTGGTGATTTCTTATGTGCTCATTTTTCTTACGTTCCAACAATTTCTCAAGCAGTCAAGATGGGTCGAACATACGGATCTGGTGATCAATGATCTTGAGACCCTTTCTTCCTATCTCAACGAAACCGAGAGCGCAGGCCGGGGATATGTTATTCTGAACGATTCCGACCAATTACAGTCTTTTTATTCCGGAACGACGAGAATTGACTCTCTTCTAAAAAATATCGACAGCATTACCTCGGACAATATCATTCACCAGCGAAGGCTAGACACATTGAAAGAACTTATCCAGGACAAACTGGGACGAATGTATAGAGGCGTGCTCTCATACAAACAAGCAGGGAATGCAATAACAAGCGACATGAAGGAAAAGGGACAGATTAGTAAGATGCTCATGATGAGGATAAGAAACACCATTCGTCAAATGGAAGATGCCGAGAGGCAACTATTGCTCAAGCGAAAGGAAAAACTCCGCGCCGTGTCGATATCAGTTAGAATAATCGCCATTACGTCACTTATTATTGCGATTTTGTTGTCGGTCTATTCGTTCGTGACTTACAGCAGAGAAAGCGAAGCCAAAGCTAAAGCTGATGAGCAGGCAAATTCCTACCGCAAACAATTGGAGAATAAAGTGCGCGAATTACAAGAAGCTAATGCCGAACTACAGGAGCTCCGCAGCCTTGAAAAATTTACGGCAACCGGCCGCATAGCCAGGACTATCGCCCATGAAATAAGAAACCCGCTAACGAATATCTCCCTTGCATCGGAACAGATTAAATCAACATCAAACAACGACGAGGAAAGCGTGATGCTTCTTGACATGATCGACAGAAACGCCAGCCGGATCAATCATATGATCTCAGAACTGTTGACGTCGACACGGTTTGCTTTGCTTCAATATTCCAACATCAACATCAACACATTGCTAGACGAAACCCTTGAGCTGGCAAAGGACAGGATCGAATTAAAACACATTCACCTTGAAAAGCATTTTTCAAACCCGGGGTGCGACGTAATGGCCGATGTAGACAAAATGAAAATCGCCTTCCTCAATATTATTGTGAACGCAATCGAGGCTACGGAAAAAGAAAAGGGAGTGCTAAAAATTCGCAGCTGGCACGAAGGCGATAAATGCTTTGTCAACATTCAAGACAACGGAGCGGGTATGGATGAGGAAACTCAACAAAAGCTATTTGACCCTTATTTTACCAAAAAGGGAAACGGTTCAGGGCTTGGGTTAACGCATACCCAGAACATTATCCTCAATCACAAAGGAAGCATTTCTGTCAAGAGCAGGATGGGCGAAGGAACTGAATTCACCGTTGTATTGAACGCGGCCAGAGCCACTGCTACCTGATTTTTTTTCTTACAAATCTTAATACCACTGTTACAAATGCCATAATCAAAAGGATGTGGATGAGCCCCGAGGCAGCGTAAACAAAAAACCCAACTGCCCACGCCACGGCAAGTATAACTGCGATTATGTAAAGGAGGTTTCCCATGAAATTGTACCGTCAGCAAAAAATTTAACAAGGGGTGCAGAGGCTTTGCGTTGATATCCTCCGAACGGTTGTGGAAATAATTCCACAAACCAAAAGATGTCAAATCAATTCAGCAGGTTTTCCAACGTCTGAAAAATGGTGTCCCGTGTGAATGGCTTGCCAATAAAATAGTCGACGCCTTCCTTGTACGCGTTATCCTTGTCGACGCCTGTATCGTAAGCTGTGATCATTACAATTTTGACGGAGGGATTTATTTTTTTGATTTCTTCGATAAAACTTATTCCGAAGCCGTCGGGTAAATGATTGTCAAGGAATACGATTGAGGGTTTTTCTTCTACAAGTACGCGCTTAGCTTCACCTATTGAATTCACATAGCTTGCTTGCAGATTCTTGCAATGCAATATTGCGCTTAGCAGAAAGCACACGTCAATTTCATCGTCAACAATCAATGCTTTGAGCCTTTCTTCCATCAGGGTTCTCATATTGCGACCTATTTTAGAAAAAGTGGAATCAATTGATAAACTAACAATTATGCGACCAAATTAATGGCACCCTGGCAGGCCATGACTAAAAAAAGTTATTTATTAATCATTTTGTTACAATACCGGCAAGGAAATTGAATAGGCAAAGTCAAACTTCAGAATTTATTCACAATAAGATTGATTCAACTCAAAGCCTTTTTTATTAATTTCATAGAAACAAGCGTGTTAGCTTATGAAGAAAAGAGTTTTAATCATAGATGATGACATGGACATGTGCACCTTACTGTCAAGGTTCTTATCTCGCAATGGTTACGAAACAGAGGTGGCTTACTCCGGCCAAAAGGGACTGGCAAAGTTCGAAGAAGAAAGCTTCGACGCAGTGTTATGCGACTTCCGCCTGGGAAACATGGATGGTAAGGAAGTGTTACTGTCGATAAAGAAAATTAAACCGGATGCCATTGTCCTAATCATAACCGGCTACTCAGATATTAAAACCGCAATTGATGTAATCAAGCAAGGTGCCTTCGATTACATTACCAAACCGCTCATTCCCGACGAAGTATTATCCGTCCTCAACAAAGCATTAGAACAGCCGGCACAACCCCAAGATGATAAAGCTAACGCCGTCAAACCAAAAATCCCAGGAAAGTATCAAAAACAAGAGTTTTTGATCGGAGAAGCGCCGGCCACCAAGGACCTTTATCAGCAAATTGAAATTGTGGCTCCGACAAACTACAGTATAATATTGTATGGGGAAAGTGGCACAGGAAAAGAAGTGATTGCAAAAACAATTCATCGGCTGAGTCATCGAAAGGATAAACCTTTTGTAGCGATGGATTGCGGAACGTTGTCAAAGGAATTAGCAGGCAGCGAATTGTTTGGTCACGTGAAAGGAGCTTTCACGGGCGCATCGTCCGACAAGGAAGGACATTTTGAATTGGCAAACGGCGGAACTTTATTCTTAGATGAAGTTGGAAATCTCTCCGTCGATATCCAGGCAGCTCTGTTGCGTGTGATCCAGGAAAGAAAATTTAAGCGCGTTGGCGGCAATAAGGAAATGGATGTTGATGTGAGAATCATCGTTGCCTCAAATGAGAATTTGCAGGATGCTTACCAGAAGGGGAAATTTAGGGAAGACTTATATCACCGATTCAACGAATTTTCCATTAATCTGCCCCCGCTGCGCAATCGCAGGCCCGATGTTCCTCCATTCGCCGATTTTTTCTTGCAAAAAACGAATGAAGAACTCGGAAAGGATGTGAAAGGATTTGAACCGGACGTGATCGACATGTTCTTAAAGTATAGCTGGCCTGGAAATCTTCGAGAATTTAGAAATGTGGTTCGCCGTGCGGTACTGCTCACACAAGGAGAGCTTATTTCGTCAAAAACATTGCCGTGGGAGATTACAAATACGAATCCATTGACCGCTACGCAGGAGCCTGCGAAGGAACAAACAACAATTACGATAAAAAAAGATATTGGATTGAAGGGCGCAGCGAGCAAAGCCGAATATGAAACGATCATGAATGTCTTGAAAGAAGTAAAATTCAATAAGAAGAAAGCAGCCGAGGTACTGAATATTGACAGGAAGACACTTTACAACAAGCTTAAGAGCTACGAAGAGTTTTTTGAGCAATAATTTTTTTTGATTTGAAATCATAAAAAACCCGGCAGTACCGGGTTTTTTATTTTTTGCTCTTCTTTTCTCACGAAGATTTTCAGCTCGAAGATTTTTTCGTTCCCCTGGATTTTGACGATGATTTCTTTTTAGGAACTTTTGCTCCGCTCTTGCGTGCTTCTGAAAGTCCTATTGCGATTGCCTGTTTGCGACTTGTCACTTTTTTGCCGCTTCGTCCACTTTTAAGCTGGCCGCTTTTCTTTTCATGCATTGCTCGCTTCACTTTCTTTTGAGCGCCTTTGGAATATTTTGCCATAATCAAATTTTACTTAAATACCATTAATTATTATGCCAACACATATGACTCATCTTCATGGCATAATTTTTCGCGTATATGAATAATAATGAGAGAGTGCAGATACTAATTCCAACTGATGAGGCAGTTTAAAGCTGAAAAAAAATTGCGTCGAATGGATTCACTCAGATTTGAGAACTTTTTTCTACACACTTCATTATCAACCAGGATTGAAATATTTTTTTTAAACTGTTTCTTTTAAAAATTTTTTTATGGAAAGAAATGACAGAACAATTGAAGTGCTCAACGATCTGATTAGAATTAACAATGATCGGGTAGAGGGTTATGAAAAGGCGATCAGGGAAACGAATGACAATGATGTTGACCTGAGAAATATTTTTAACCGGATGGCCGATGAAAGCCGAAAGTATTCGCGGGAATTGACGGAGCGTGTGCAAAGACTGGGTGGCGAACCTGCCGGTGGAACTACAGCATCGGGAAAGATTTATCGCACTTGGATGGACGTTAAGTCTGCGTTTAGCAGATCCGAAAGAAAGTCCGTTCTCGAGGAATGTGAATATGGTGAAGACGCCGCCCAAAAAGCATATGAAAAAGCTTTAGATACCGACAATGATTTGCCAGCCGATGTTCTCGCGTTAATAACGGAAGAAAAAGCTAACCTGAGAAGTTCGCATGATACTATTCGAAATTATCGCGACCTGCATCGTGATCTCGACAAATAAATTGTAAAACGAAGCTATCATCAGTTGTGAGAAAATGTATGCCGGCGGGAAGACTTGCCGGCTTTTTTTTAAAATTCTAAAATAATCTTATGGACGAAATGAAAACTTTGGCTTCCTGCATTAATAAAATCACGCAGGATGGGTATGTCGAAAATTTTAAAGTTACCGACGAGGGTCACTTACGATCGCTTGAAACCGAGAAAATATACAGACCGGAAGATGTTCACATCATTAATTTCTTTCGATTTGAAGGTGAGAGCGATCCATCCGATAGTGCAATACTATATGTTATTGAGACAAGCGATGGCGCGAAAGGTTCTCTGAGTGACGCTTATGGCATGTATGCCGACCCAAACATTGATAAATTCATTAAAGAGGTGGAAGACATTTCGAAAAAACACGCGACAGAAGTAAACCATTAGAATTTTACTTGTCGTGATATTTTCTTTTTTGCACGGAGCGACTTGATCCAACAGGGCATTTTTTTTGTTGCTTTTTGGAATGATCACTATTCCTATTATTTAAACTTTGTATTATGCCAGCAAAAAAAGATGAAAGTAATAAACCCACTACTGACAAAACCCACTTCAGCAAGCGGCGCCATGGAAAAAATTCACCCGCCTTTCCATATGAGGCTGATGAAAACCTGGAAAAGAGTTACGAGGGATATGACGCCGACCGAAGTTCCGAAGATCCACGTCTCGAACAAGACTTTGATGTAGATGAGAATGACATCAACCAAAGAGAAGGTCAGTACAAAAATGTAAGAGCCAATTAAGTGGCTCAAAGCCGGGCAATAGCGACGAGCATAAAAAGAAGTAATCACATTGTCAGTCAATAATTTTAAATTTTTTATTTATGAAACAAACGACAAGAAATAAAAGCAGAAGCAAACAAATGCAGTCTGGCGGAAATGGAAGGGCAAACAGGACAACTGCAACAAGCAGCAATGGAAGGGCAAACCAGGGATCTTTGCTGGAAAAATTTTTTACGGATGAGCTGAAAGATATTTATTATGCCGAGCAGCAGCTGTTGAAGGCTCTTCCACGGCTTGCCAAAGCGAGCAGTACTGAAGAACTGGAAGACGCATTCAGCGATCATTTGAGGCAAACTGAAAGACATGTGAAAAGGCTCGATAAAGTTTTCCAAATCATTGGCAAAAATGCTGAGGGCAAAAAATGTGAGGCGATGGATGGCTTGATCAGGGAATCGGAAACAATCATCAATGAGACAAAGCAAGGTACGATGACAAGGGACGCTGCTCTCATTATCGCGGCTCAAAAAGTTGAACATTACGAGATTGCCACGTATGGTGGCCTTGTACAGCTTGCCCTTACTATGGGTTTGACTCGTTGCGCGGATCTATTGGACAAGACTTTACTGGAAGAAGAAGATACGGACGCGCTGCTAACCGACATCGCCGAGAATTATATAAACATCCAGGCGGAAGAAGAAGG
>AR_comb_assmDRAFT_10022202_pt1 | contig 18937 bp, 11 predicted proteins | sample ArasoioldDNA_FD_10543 | JGI IMG/M metagenome (IMG submission 10543) | reverse complement strand
CCTGCCACTACTGTGGCAGGAGCGATTCCATTCACTCGCACGTGAGGGCTCAGCTTGATGGCAAGTTCACGAATCAGATGATTCAGAGCCGCTTTGCTGGTGTCGTACGCTTCGCTGCCTTTTTTGGGGACAACCGCATTCGCGGAACTTGTCAGTACCATGGTGGACGGTAAGTTCTGATCTTTAAAAACCCACTCGGTCTGGCGCGCCAGAAGATAGTTGCCGGTGACGTTGACCAAAAATGTCTTGGCCCATTGTCCGTCGGAGAGTTCCCCATTCACTCCGGCCACGGGATAAATGGCAGCCGTATTCACGATGATGTCGATCCCACCGAATTTTGAAATCGTGAATTTGACTGCCTCTTCCAACGACGGCGAGGAACCTAGATCGACGGCTGTCGCTGCGACAGATTCGGAGGACGAAATCTTGCTGACCTCGTCGGCCACTTTACAAGCCCCTGCCTGATCGAAATCAGCGACGATAACATGTGCTCCCCGGCATCCGAGTAGAAGGGCTACTTCTCGACCAATTCCACTCGCTCCGCCGATGACCAAAGCGATCTTGCGGCTGAACTCCGCCTCTGCCGGCATGCGTTGAAGTTTGGCTTCCTCGAGCGCCCAGTATTCGATGCGGAACGCCTCGGAGCGAGGAAGTGCCACGTAGTTGTGAAATTGTGTGAACAGCTTGGACTGTTCAGCTGTCCGCGCCTGCGGAAGAGGATGAGACACTTCGCCATCTTCTAGCGCGTTTGCTCCCGCCATGACGTGGATCGCGTTGATGAAGAACTCCGTTGTGATTCGAGCTTCCTTCTTGTTCTTCCCGAACCCGAATATACCCAGCCCCGGGACGACGACAACCGACGGATTGGAATCGCGGAGCTTGGGAGAATCGGAGGTCGCCCACTCCTCGTAGTATTTCTTGTATGCCGCGCGATAGTTCGTTACTTCTTTCTGTATTCGCGTTTTGAGAACCGATGCGTTCTCCTTTGCAGGATCCCATTCCAGGTACCATGGGCAGACTCGCGTGCGCAGGAAATGGTCAGGGCAACTGGTGCCAAGAACACTCAACTCCTTTGCCCACTTCGATCCGGAAAAGTTCAGCGCGTCGTCATCGTCCGCATAATGTGCGATCACGCGCCGATTCGACGATACGGCCCCACGCAATGCAGGCAAAATCTGGATCGCGATGTTCCTGCGATCTTGAACTGCCTGGTACTCGATTCCCCCGAATAGCACAGCCTTTTTCGCACGATGTCCCTGAATAAATTCACCCATCTGATCGATGGTGTGGATGCTGTTCAGATAGCAGTCCCGCTGCGTCATGCCCCACGTGAATAGACCATGCCCGCCGAGAATGAGACCTTCCGCGCTGGGATTGTCTTTCACTGCACGCTCGATCAGGAGCCCGAGTTCGAATCCGGGCCGCTGCCATGGCAGCCATACGATGTTGCGCCCAAAGTCCTTATTGAACTGCTCCAGCTTTCGTTTTCCATTTGCGCTGGCTGCAAGAGCAATGGCCCAGTCGGGGTGAAGATGATCCACATGTGTGAACGGGAGGAATGCATGTAGAGGGGTATCGATGGATGCGGCAACGCGGCTCTCACCAAATGCCGAGAGCGGATAGTAGCCAACCATCTCATCTTCGTATGTTTCACCGCGATAAAGTTGCTTCAGTTGCTCCAGTCGATCGAGATAAAGAAGAGCGAAGCCCGACTCTGTAATCGAGCCGATGTCACCGCCACTTCCTTTTACAGCAAGCACGCGTACGGACTTGCCCGTGAACGGATCGGGTAGCTCAATCTTCGAGCTGGTATTTCCCCCGCCGAAGTTTGTGACACGGAGATCTGCACCCAACAGATTCGAACGATAACGTAAGAGAGCCAACTGATTCCCGCCCAATTGACGGGCTTGCTCCTCGTTCCACAGATCCTTTAGATACGTCGGCTCTTTGATTTCAGGCATAAATCATCTCGCAGTACTGTTCGAAGCGGGCAGATTGCTGCTCCCACTGATCGGTCCCAGCCGGTTCGAAGACTTCCGTTGAGAACGAATGGTCGACAATGGCACGGATCTCTGCGAGCGATGACGCTTCGCCCGTTGCCAGAATCTGCATCGCGATATTCCCCATAGCAGTTGCTTCGGAAGGTCCGGCGAAAACTCTTCTTCCCGTCGCGTCCGCAGTGAATCGATTGAGCAGTCGGTTCTTTGAGCCACCACCGATCACTCGAATCTCCCGGATGCGCTGCCCACAAAGCTGTTCGAGGTTTCGCAAGACCAGCCGATACTTTAAAGCAAGGCTCTCTAAAACGCATCGCCCATACGTGCCTGGCGTGGAGGGCACAGGCTGATGCGTTCGTCGGCAAAATTGATCGATGGCCGCGGGCATGTCCTTGGTCCGCAGAAAAGTTTCGTCATCCGGATCGACAAGGTGTGCGAATGCCGGCGCCCGGGTGGCTAACTCTGCGAGTTCCTGATAGTCGGCGGGCTGACCGTGCGCGCTCCAATAATTTCTGCAGGCCTGCAGCATCCAGAGTCCCATCACATTTTTCAGAAGTCGAGTGGTCCCTCTTACGCCGCCTTCATTTGTGAAATTCATCTTCAATGCTGCGGGAGTGAGTACAGGTGCGTCCAGTTCAGTACCGATGAGCGACCATGTCCCAGAACTTATGAATGCAGTCCCGTCGCGCGCAGTGATCGCAGCCACCGCAGATCCCGTGTCATGACTAGCGGGAGCGATGACCGGGGTTCCTGCCAAACACGAATTTCCCCCAATCTCAGGCAGTAGCGTTCCGACAACGGTTCCGGGCTCAACAATCGGCGCGGGCAGAGTAGCGTTCAACCCCACTCTTTGCATCAGGTCCGTAGCCCAACCGCGGCGGAGCGGGTCTACGAGTTGCGTTGTCGTCGCATTCGTGAATTCGCACACCGCGTTACCAGTCAACCAGTAGTTAAACAGATCCGGAATCGTGAGCATCTGCTTTGCGGCTGCCAAAAGGTTCGGCGTGTCCCGCTGTCCTGCAAAGAGCTGATAGAGCGTGTTGATGGGCATGAATTGAATGCCCGTTATCCTATAGATCTCCTCCTTTGGTGCTTTGCGGAATACTTCCTCCATGACCCCTTCGGTCCGGCGGTCGCGATAGTGATACGGGTTCTGAAGAAGTTCCCCGCGTTCGCCGAGCAAGGCGTAGTCCACGCCCCATGCATCCACGCCAATGCTGGCGAGTTCGATTTGTTCAACACGGCTCAGCGCACTCCGCACTTCCAGCCACAGCCGGGGGATATCCCAATGAAGCGAGCCTCCGTACTCCACTGGTTCATTCCGAAAGCGATGGATCTCTTCCGTCGTCAACACTCCGTCCTTTAGGCACCCAAGGACGGCTCGTCCGCTTTCGGCACCGAAATCGAACGCCAAATACGGCTTTAAATGAGTTGGATCAGGCATAAGAAGAAACGTTGTGGGCGTTCTTCTCTGCCCGCTCTTTCGTGATGCGCTCCAGGTAGCCGCTTTGCCGGAAAGCTTCCATCGGATCCTTGGGAAGACCCTTGGAATCGCGCCATTCTTGAATCACAGGCCGCACGTCCGTCGCGAAAGCGTCTTGGAGCAGTGATTCCGCCCCCACCAGATCACAGCTCTTCTGCGCCATCGCAAGTTTCTTCCAGTCCACCAACGCGGCTTTGGCAAAAAGTTGCTGTGCCATTGTGATGGTTTGAATCATCGCTTCGATCTTGCCCTTGAGATTGTGGCTCTGATCCACCATATAAGCGATGTCCGCCTTCTGCCCCGTCTCCCATTCGCAGAAGCGAATCTCATGGAAAATGCGAAAGACCTGGTAGGGATCAATGGAGCCTATGGTCAAATCGTCGTCGGCGTAGCGTCGATCATTAAAGTGAAATCCGCCTAACATGTTCTCCGATAGCAGCCAAGCTACGATCTGCTCGATATTTTGCCCGGCATAGTGATGGCCTGTATCGACTAAAACTTTCGCTTGCGGTCCTGCCGCTCGTGACAGGATCAGCGCCATTCCCCAATCGCCAATATCTGTATGATAAAAAGCAGGCTCGAAAGGTTTGTACTCCACGAGCATCCGCTGATCCGGCGAAAGCTCTCCATGTGCTTCCCTCAGTGATTCGGCGAACCACTTCTTTCGTTCTCTAATGTTCGCGGTGCCTGGATAATTCGAACCATCCGCAAACCACAAAGAAATGTCCCTGCTATTGAGACGCCTAGCGATTTCGATGCTCTCTTTCGTATGTTGCATGGCGCGTCGGCGAATAGACTCGTCCGGATTTCCAAAAGAGCCGTATTTGTATTCCTGATCTTGAAAGAGATTGGGATTGATGGACCCCGCTGCAACTCCATAGCGGCTGGCATATCGCTTGATTTCATCAGTACTTCCTACTCCCTCCGGACAATCCCACAAAACATGCAACGCTACAGTCGGGCACACTCCAGTAAAAAGGTGAACCTGGCCAGCATCGCTGAATTTCTCTTCCGTCGTGGTGGCCGCTGCAGGCTGGATGAACTTTCCGAAACGGGTCCCTGTATTTGCAAAGCCCCATGACGGAAGCTCAATCCGAAATGTTTCGAGTGCGGCAAAAATCTGCGATCTATCCATGGAACCTCTCCTCGGGACCGAAAAACCCGAAACCCATCATACTCAGAGGGTCTGGCTGTATTAACGTTTTTTTGCGTTCAAGCAGAGAAACGTCTTAGGATTGGCGCCGGCATAAAGTAGTGGTTGGGATTGTACGCCTGGGTCATTGGAAGAACGGTGATGTGGAATCCATTTCTTGTCATCACTCTCCTCTGATCCGATAGGAGAATTGCTTGAAACGTCTGACACTGTTGAGCGAGCTGGTTGTGCTATCCACCTTGGCGACGATTGCCTCTGCCACACCGGTTCAGTTGCGCTGCGAATACGTCCATAACCCCCTGGGCATCGATGCCTCCGCCCCTCGTTTGTCCTGGCAGAGTGACAGCACCGAGCGGAACTGGAAGCAAACTGCGTATCAGTTACTGGTTGCGGCTACCACTGATCGTCTGCAGTCGAGTCAGGCGGACGTCTGGGACAGCGGCAAGATCGTATCGGACGAGTCTGTCGGCATCACGTACAAAGGCCCAGCTCTTGAATCACGCAAGCGATACTACTGGAAAGTCCGTGTCTGGGACGCCAGCGGTCAAGTCTCCGACTCAACAGAAGAGGCGTGGTGGGAGATGGGTCTGCTGCATCCATCGGATTGGCAGGCCAAATGGATCGCCTGGAGCAATCCTGAGGACAAGGAGGATCGTGCTGCCATTCGATGGATTTGGGCACAAGGTCTGGATGTTCTTGCCACAACGCCCAAGACGACCGTGAAGTTCCAAACGACGCTAAAGATAAAGGTAAAGCCTGAATATGCGGTTTTGTTCATCGCCGTACATGGCGCTTACGCTGCCAGGATCAACGGCCATGAGGTTGGAAACAAGAGTCGGTGGGAAGCGTTCGATCGTCGCGACATTGCCGGTGAGCTAGTTGTCGGCGAAAACACAATCGAGATCGACGGCACAAGTCCTCCCGTGCCTGAATACGGCCCAGGAAAAGAGGCAAAGACGACCAGAGGAGGATTGGCCGCGTTAATCAAGCTCACCAATGCGGATGGGCATATCGTACGACTCGGTAGTAGCAATCACTGGAAGGCGCGCGCCGAAAACGACACCGCTTGGCGTTCCGCGAAAGTGGCCGGCGACTTAGCAGACGCACGTTTCGGAGATCCTGGTCCACTACCGCAGCCTGCAGCATATCTCCGGCGAACCTTCGACACGGCGAAGACGGTCCGGCGAGCGAGGCTCTATGTGACTGCACTCGGGACCTACCGCATCTTTCTGAATGGAAATCGGGTCGGCGCGGACGAACTAACACCGGGCTTTACTGACTTTCGGAAGCGTGTGTTGTACCAGACGTACGACGTTACCACCCAGGTGGCGCGTGGCTCGAACGTAATCGGGGCCGTGATGGGCGACGGATGGTACGGCAGTCCTCTAACTTGGGTCGGCGCCTACTTCTTCACGCCTCCAAATCGTCTTGTGGCGCAACTCGAACTGGACTATGACGATGGGTCCCACGACCTGATCGCAACCGATTCTTCGTGGAAAGCCGCCGCATCGCCCATTCTCGAGTCGCAACTGTATTCGGGGGAGGTCTATGATTCGCGCCTCGAAAAATCCGGATGGGAAAAATCTGGTTTCAGCGATAGCGGTTGGAAATCGGCAATCATCGTAGAACCACCCTCGGCTGCGATAACGGCCGAGATCGACCCACCAGTACGAGAGATCACTCACATTCAGCCCAAGACGGTGACACCCTCAACGAATGGCGCATATGTTTTCGACATGGGGCAGAATATGGTTGGGTCGGCAACGTTGAAGGTGAAAGGCACAGCTGGGACCAAAATCAGATTGCGATTCGCCGAAATCCTGAATCCCGACGGAACGATTTACACTCAGAATCTCAGGAACGCCGACGCAACCGACACCTACGTTCTTCGCGGTGGTGACGCAGAAACGTACACTCCATTATTCACATTTCATGGATTCCGCTACGTGGAGGTGACTGGCTATCCCGGCGCGCCTACGCTCGATTCGATTCAGGGAAATGTCCTCAGCAGCGTGAGCGCAGAGCATGAGGCAACGCTCGTCACGTCCAGCGATCTGGTGAATCGTATGTGGGAAATCGGCTTATGGGGGCAGCGAGGAAACTTCCTGAGCGTACCCACCGACTGCCCACAGCGCGACGAACGTCTTGGCTGGATGGGCGACGCGGGCGTCTTCTGGCGCACGGGAAGCTACAACTTCGACATCGCGGCCTTCTCTGAAAAATTCATGCAAGACATCGTGGATGCGCAAACAACTGAGGGTTCGTTTACCAACGTCTCGCCCAACACACTTCCGATCGGTGGAGGCGGAACCCAGGGAACATCTGCCTGGAACGAAGGCATGGTCGGCGCACCCGGTTGGGGGGATGCCGGCGTCATCGTGCCGTGGACCACTTGGGTCCAGTACGGAGACAAAGCCGTCATTGAAAAGAATTGGGATGCGATGCAGCGCTGGATGGAATTCATCCAGAGCCGCAATCCCGATTTCATTCGCAAGAACGGAGTTGGACCGAATTTCGCGGACTGGCTGGCTCCCGATTCGAACACCAATAAAGACCTGCTGGCAACCGCCTACTGGTCGCTAATCGCGAAAATGATGTCGCAGATGGCCCACGCGGTTGGAAAGGAAAACGACGCCCGGCGCTATAACGAACTGGTAAGCAGCATCCGCTCGGCGTTCCAGAAGTCCTACATCAACGAAGATGGAACCGTCGGAACCGGAACGCAAACGTCGTACGTAGTTGCCCTCTACACCAAAATGGCTCCCGAGGCCTTAGAACCAATGCTGGTCGACAAGCTGGTGAAAGATATCGAGGCGCATAGCTGGCATCTCACTACCGGATTTCTGGGCACGCCCTTCCTGCTTTTCACGCTAGCCGATCATGGCCATTCGGACGTCGCGTATCGGCTACTATTGAATGAGACCTATCCGTCCTGGGGCTACATGCTTTCCAAAGGTGCGACCACATGGTGGGAGCGCTGGAACGGCGACACAGGCGACCCTGCAATGAATTCCTACAATCACTACGCATTCGGTTCTGTGATCGCATGGGTATATCGCTACGCGGCGGGAATCGACACAACCGTGGACGCCCCAGGATTTAAAGAGGTTATTGTTCATCCCCATCTTGATCGCCAGATGCCCGCGGCACATACCGAATACAATTCCGTATACGGCCGTATCGTCAGCGATTGGAAGGGTACAAATGCTGGCCCATTCTCACTGAGAATTACCATCCCCGCCAACACGTCGGCCAAAGTCTTCTTGCCCGCAATTCCGGGCGCGCACGTGACAGAAAGTGGCAAATCAATTGACACGATTTCGGAAGGCGGAGCTTCAGTCGTGCGGGTAGGCTCAGGAACTTACAATTTCGAAGTGAAGTAAGTAAGTCTGAAGTCACGAAACGTGAAACAAGAACCTCTTCGGTCTGGATGAGACCGAAGAGGTTGTCGTTTGTGCTTACGGATTTTGTCCGGCAAACGAAGAACAGGACACATTGGGATGCCAGTTTACAAAGGCACCGTTCGGATTGTTCTTCCACGCCCAGACATGCAGGGTGTAGAACGCCGGCAGCCCGAAACGGTTGGGACTCTCAAAGTAGTGGAAGAGTTGACCCATGAGTTGTGGTGGACCATCCGGATGCTGCGCATTCCATGTGTCCGCATAAACCAGATAGTCAGCGCCGATCAGTCTGAGGCTGCCATCCTTCGTCGGCTCGTAGATCACGATCTGCGGACGAGTGGCATCAATGACACCGCTGCCCAGAATGTCACCGTTCACATAGTGCAATCCCATCGCACCAGCGTCAGGTCCGGTCACACAACCAAATAGCAGGGCGTAGCCTTCTTTCTGTGCCACCGACACGTCCTTGAACCGTTCGGTCGCCTGACGGACGATCTTGATCAAAGCGCTCTTGTTGTTGCGGTCCTCGGACTCATTCTGCACCGCGTGCGTATGACCTTGTTGTGCCAAAGCGCGCCCGGGACAGAAGCTTGTAAGGGCGAGAGCGATCACGGAATATCGGAACTGCTTTGCGAAAAATCCAGTCTTCATTGAATAGTCTCCTAATCGAAATGGTTGCTCGTGTGGATACACGTAAGGTTTATGGTTTCGAGATTCTGGTCCACCGATCCAGAGATCCCAGAGGATTGCGCTTCTCCCTGTGAGAACTGAAAGTACTCAGTGGTTACTTGGCTAAGACTCGAGTTCGGTCGCCGGCGCCGCGTGGTAGGGTGCCAACCTCTCCTCCGCTCCTCGAACCGAGTGGCAAGATCATCGGCACGCGGCGGCGATACTCCGCGTATTCCGCATGAAGTCGGACAAGGTCTCGCTCTTCAAACTGAATTGCGAGGAGAATGTACGCGGTGGTAGCGATGGCAAACACCAAGTGCGCCAGCGTCATCAGCGGGGCGGACCAAAATACGAGCAGCCATCCCACATACAATGGGTGCCGAACCAGGCGATAAAGAAACGGGGTCCGGAAGCGAAGCGGCGTGTACGCGACCCCACGCAGGTAAAGCCACACCTGGCGGAGCCCGAACAAATCGAAGTGGTTAATCAGAAACGTCGCGACGAGAACAGTTAGCCAGCCGGTGACATACAGAGCGTACAGAACGACTTGTCCGGCACCGCTCTCCACGTTCCAGATCACCCGACCCATGGGTTCCCATCTCCAGAACAAGAAGAGCAGTGCCAAGCTAGAGAACAGTACATAAGTGCTGCGCTCCACAACATTTGGCACGATTCGAGTCCAGGCTGCCTTGAACCATTGGCGTGCCATTAGGCTGTGCTGGACTGCGAACAAGCCGAGCAAAGCGCCGTTGACCGCCAAGGCGTAGGTGAAGGATCGATGGGGTCCAGAGTCAATGGACTTCGGCACCCAGAAATTTCCGATAAAGCCGATGGCATACAGGAACGTTGCAAAGAACGCCAGATAGCAAACGACACCATACAAAAACGCGGTGATTCTCCTGAACATTGTCATTTTTGGGCCTCCCTGCCCCACAGGGCGATCCGCCTTCCCTTTTTCGCGTCGATCGCCTCTGTTAGAATTCCGCTCACTTGGGGCGCAGCCTTGCCGCGCCATGTGGGCGACCAGTGACTTCATATGGGGAGTAGCCCTGTAATGTCTTTAAAGCCCAATCAAATCTTCTTGAAATCGCTCTAAAACCACGTATGTCGCAGTTAATACAGGTCTTATACGAGTTCGGTCCCTACAAACTGAACCCCTCTCAACAGCTTCTGGTGGAAGGAGAGACTAGGATTCCGCTCACGCCCAAGGCGTTCCAGATCCTGTTGGCGCTGGTTGAGAGTCAGGGTCAGATAGTGAGCAAGGAGGAACTGCTGCACAAGATTTGGCCGGATACCTTTGTGGAGGAAGCCACTCTGGCTCAGAATGTCTTTACGCTTCGGAAAGTGCTGAAAGACGATCGTGGAACGTCGCACTACATTGAAACAGTCCCTAAGCGCGGATACCGTTTCGTCGCAAGAGTGATGGAGACGGTGTCGGAAGCTCTGGGGCCTGTGCCTGAAGAACGCCTTACTGCGATCCAACCACGTCAGGAAATCCGTTTCTGCTCGACGCAAGACGGCGTCCGCATCGCCTGGGCGAGCGTCGGTTCAGGTTACCCGCTCGTGAAAGCCGCCAACTGGCTCAATCATCTGGACTATGAGTGGGAAAGTCCTGTCTGGCGGCACTGGATTGCGGAGCTGACAAAGCACCACCGCTTCGTTCGCTACGACGAACGTGGCAATGGGTTGTCTGACAGAGACGTGAAAGATATCTCTCTCGAAGCTTGGGTACAGGATCTCGAGACTGTGGTGGATTCGGCTGGCCTCGATCGATTTGCGCTGATGGGAATCTCGCAAGGTGGGGCTCCGGCCATTACATACGCCGTCCGGCATCCGGATCGAGTAAGCCACTTGATTCTGATTGGTTCGTATAGCCGCGGCTGGGAGTACAGAGAAGATCCGGAGGCTCTAAAAGCCCGCCACGCATTTGAAACGCTGGTGCGTCTGGATTGGGGAACCAAGAACCCCGCCTTTTCCTTCAATTTTGCCAAACTTTATGTGCCCGAAAATGCCACGAGCGAACACGAGCAATGGTTCAGCGACTTACGCCGCGTCTCAGCCTCCCCCGAAAATGCGGCGCGCATCATGAAAGCATGTGACAAGATCAACGTACGTGCATTGCTCCCTTCGGTCTCGGTTCCAACCATCGTGTTTCACAGTGATCGCGATCGTGCGGTGTCTCCCGACGAGGGTCGAATTCTGGCGGCAGAGATTTCAAATGCAAGGTTCGTTCCATTATCGAGTGCTAATCACCTTCTTCTCGCAGACGAGCCAGCGTGGCGAGTCTTCGTCGAAGAACTTGGCAAATTCTTGGGATGGTGAGTAACTCATTGCAATGTCGGTGAATGGCTCACTCTACGAATTCGGCCCCTTCCGGCTGGATCCCTCGCAAGAAATGCTCGCGGAGGGAACACGCAAGGTCGCGTTAACTCCGAAGGCGTTCAAAACTCTCTTGGTGTTGGTCGAGAACCGTGGCCGCACACTGAGCAAGGACGAGCTCCTGCAGAAGGTATGGCCGGACGCCTTCGTAGAAGAAGCTACGCTCGCGCAGAATATCTTCACCTTGCGGAAGGTGCTTCGCGACGACCGCGAAGCAGCACAGTATATCGAGACCTTGCCAAAACGCGGATACCGGTTCGTCGCTGAAGTCCGCGAAGTGAAGCCGGCAACGCCTTCGATTCAACAGGTTCAGCCTCGATCCAGGTTTGCCCCAACTACCGTGTTGTACACATTGATTCTTACCGGAGTGTTTGCGGCTGTTCTGGGCGGATGGTACTGGGTCCGGTCCAAGCCGGCAGTCGAGCGCCCCGTGCCTGGAGCTAATACGAAACCGAGGACGCTCGCGGTGTTGCCCTTTCGCGGCCTCCCCGGAAACTCTGCGGAGGCGTCCTGGGGCATCGGCATGACCGACGCCATTATCACGCGCCTCACATCACTGCAGAATCTTGCGGTACGGCCAACAGCGTCGGTCTTGAAGTACACCAGTGGCTCAGTCGACCCAGTTCAGGCCGCGCAGGAGCTAGGAGTGGAATCAGTTCTCGACGGAACTTATCAGCGCGATGGAGATCGAATCCGCATTTCTGTGCAACTGATCGAACCGAATGATCGAACCACGCGCTGGGCCGAACACTATGACCTGAAGAGCAAGGACCTGCTGGTTTTTCAGGACGAGGTGGCGCAGAAAGTAGTAGACGGCCTGCGAGTTCAAGTTTCGAATCGAGAGCGCGACCTGCTCGCCTCGCCGACGACGAAGTCTGCGGAGGCGTACGACCTATACCTTCTTGGACGCGCATATAAGAACGAATACTTTGTGGGATCGCAGCGGAAAAGCTTGCAGCAGGGACAAGAGGCCTTGCAACGGGCACTGGCGGCGGATCCATCGTTCGCTGATGGAGAGGCACTGCTGGCGATGCTGTACTTGCTCGAGTGCGCGAATTTTCGCGAGGACTCGGCAGCCAACTTCCAGCGCGGTGAGAAAGCAGCCCGGCGTGCCCTTGAGATCAGCCCGAATTCCGCCGAAGGCCTCCAGGCACTTGGGTTTGCGCTGGGCCAAGGCGGGCGGAATAAGGAGGCCATCCCTATCTTGCGGCGGGCTGTCGTTCAGGCGCCAAATGCGGAATTCGCCTGGGATCAGCTCGGTTATGTTTATCACTACGCCGGACTCGACGACCTTGCGGAGCGGGCCTATCGCCGCAGTCGGGAGCTTGACCCCACCACTCCCCGCATCTACTGGATGCACTCGCGCATGTTGCTCTATGTCGGAAAGGTCCAGGAAGCGGAGCAGGAAGTCCGCCAGGCGCTGGCGATCCATCCTGAACAATTCAAGGCGATGGCGTTCTTGGGAGAATTTCTTTATTACCAGGGAAAGTTGGAAGAAGCCGAGCCGATCCTGCTGCGCGCGGTAGAACTGGGGAGGAACAGCGGGGATGTGGCGGCTCCCATAATGGAGGCATTCCTCTACGCAAAGCGGGGGCAACGGGACAAGATCGATCCCGGAATTCTTGCGGAAAAACCAGAAGAAGTTGCTGACGGTGACGTTGCCTACTGGATTGGCGGCATCCATGCCATGCTCGGTGACAAGCCGCAAGCGCTCGCGTGGTTCCGACGCACCATTGTGTTGGGAAATCACAACTATCCGTGGTTTGCGCGCGACCAGAACTGGAACAAGCTGCGCGGCGATCGCGACTACGAACGGATGCTCGCGGAGGTTCGCAAGTACGCTGAAGCCTACCGGGAGGAATTCGGCGCTTCCTCTTTCTGAAGTTGCCGATGTCGAAAATGGTCCTCCGAACTGCTTGTCACTGTCGACGGTCACGTTAGGCGTTGACCGAATGAGATCGACCGTCGCGAAGCTCCCACTGTATTTTCCCCGCTGTCATCTCGAAGTTGAATCACCTCCAATCCGTTTTCAGGGCTGCGTCGTACTTGGTTTCGTAGACAGATCCGTTCTAGATCTGCTGTGACACTCTGCTGTCCTGTAGGCCCAGTCATGATCTGTCAAATCTCAAATTGAAGAGGTAACAATCATGAGGCAAATGAAGGCACTGGTGGCCATCGCCTTGGCGATGCTCATGCTCGCTCCTTCCAGCGTGTTTGCGTCGAGTCATCGCGAGGCTCCCATCACGGCGCTTGATCGCACTGCCGACGTGACTGACTGGTATGCCTTTGTCAGCTACGACCACCCGGATCGGGTCACGATGATTTTGAACGTCGATCCACTCCTTGAACCTGCCAACGGGCCCAACTATTTTCCCTTCGACCCAAACGTGCTTTATCAAATGAAGATCGACAACAACCAGGATGGAATCGAAGACATTACGTTTCAATTCCGCTTCAACACGGAAGTCCAGCAGCTTGGACTGTTTACGGGATTTGTCGGCAACCTTGCGGGCTTTCCACCCATTACAGCACTTGCTGGTCCTGGTTCTGAGGGGCTCAGCCTGCGCCAAACCTACGCCGTGGCGATGGTCAAGCACGGCAAGTACACCTGCCTGAGCCGCGGGCAGACTTTGTATGCCGTGCCTTCGAATGTCGGCCCGAAGACAATGCCGGACTATCAGTCGCTGTTCAACCAGGGCATCTACGATCTCGGTGGAAATGTGCGTGTGTTTGCCGGGACGGTGGATGATCCTTTCTTTATCGATCTTGGCGCGACGTTCGATTCACTGAACTTTCGGATGGGAGTCGGTGGTGTTCTTCCTGCTGCGGAAGACGCGGATGATACCCACAACTACGCCCCGGATGCTGTAGCCGGCTATAACGTTAATTCAATCGTGCTGGAAGTTCCCATCACGATGCTGACTGTAGACGGCAAACTCCACAACGCGAATCAAAAGCAAGCGGTCATCGGAACGTATGGAGCGACATCGCGGCACAAGATTACCATCCGGCGTTCGCCCAACCCGGAGAACGATCTTGGACCATTTCAGCAAGTGCAGCGCGAAGGCAATCCGCTGATCAACGAACTGATCATCGGAACGGGATCCAAAGACCGCTTCAGCATGGATGATCCAAAGAACGATGGGCAGTTCTCGGATTTCGTTCTGAATCCGCTGCTAGCCACCGTCTTTGGGTCCATCGGGATTCCTGTCGCTCCTCCGCCGAGGAACGATTTGCTGATCCTCGCTCAATACGAGCCGCCAATCTGCCCTGGCTGCACAGCGAAAGATGCGGGACCCGTTGCCGACCTGCTCCGTCTGAATACCGGAATTGCACCGACCCCGGTTGGAAGCCAAAAACGACTCGGCTTTCTGGCAGGGGATCTCGCAGGATTCCCCAACGGACGCAGACCTATTGACGACGTAGTCGACATAGCCTCGCGCGCCGTTGCCGGAATCCTGGTAGATGCCACGAAGTTCGGCACTGCCATTGGCGATGGAGTGCAGCTCAATCCAGAAGGGTACGGTTCTACGTTCCCTTATGTGTTGCCTGCGAACAGCGGGCGCAACTCGGTACACATCGGACCCGGCCAGGCAGGTTGCACTGGCCAACCGGATGGTATCTGCCCCGTTCAATGATGAACCGTGGCCGCAGCCCTCAGGAGCGGCGGCCACGCCTTTTATCAATCTTGAATTCGTTTAACGTTTGGAAAATGAGGAATCTATGAACAGGATTTTTATGATCGTCTTGTTGAGTCTCGCAGGGTCTACCTTCGCACAGTCGAACAGTCCGATGGAAATCGCCAAGGTTTCGCCTGCAGAGCAGAGCATTGCCGTCGCGCAGCTGGAAATTCAGAAGAAACCCACACATTTCAGCGGATATAACCATCTGGCAATTGCTCTCTCGCGTCGCGCCCGCGAAACATCAAATGTGGACTACTATGCGCAAGCGGAAGATGCGCTGAAGAAATCACGGGAGCTTTCGCCAAACAATCTCGAAGCAGAAAAAATTTATGTCTGGCTTCTTCTGGGGCGGCACGAGTTTCCATCTGCCCTGGAAGCGGCCAAGGCACTGAATAAACGTGTTCCAGATGATGTGCTCGTATACGGTTTTCTGGCCGATGCTAATGCGGAGCTCGGGAACTACGGCGATGCCGAAGTTGCAGCCCAGTGGATGCTCAACCTAAGACCGGGCAACCTGCCGGGCATGACACGCGCAGCGTATCTCCGTGAGCTCTTCGGGGATGTAGACGGTGCATATGAGTTGATGGAAATGGCGTTTGAAGCGACACCGCCGACTGAGACAGAAGATCGGGCTTGGATTCTAAGCCAGATGGGGCATCTGCGGTTCATCGCTGGACGGACGGATGAAGCCGAAACGCTGCTCAAGCAAGCGCTGTCGATCTTTCCCGGATATCACTATGCATTAGCAAATCTCGCCAAAGTGCGGATTGTGCAGAAGCGTTATGACGAAGCTGTGACCCTGCTGCACGAGCGATATGGAGCGGCTTCGCATGCAGAGAACCTGTACGATCTGGCGGAAGCCCTGCACGTTGCGGGCCGCGAGTCGGAGGCGCACCAGGATTTTGCCGAGTTCGAAAAGAAATCTCTGGCGGAATCCGCGCGAAAAGATAACTCGGACCGAGAGCTAATCTTCTATTACGCTGACTACGCGAAGGACCCAGCAAAGGCCCTGCACATAGCTGAACAGGAACATGCCTGGCGGCGTGATGTTTACACGCTTGACGCTTATGCCTGGGCCTTGCACCTCAACGGTAGAAACAAAGAGGCACGTCAGCAGATCGAGTCCGCGCTCGCAGTGGGCGTGCGCGATGCAAAGATCTTCGCTCACGCCGGCGAGATCGAGTTAGCGCTAGGAGACCATCTTGCCGCTGGACGCTATTTGAAAATGTCGGCTGATCTACACGCGACCGGCTCCGAGCAAGCTAGTGCGCTGCTGGTCCAGGTTGAGAAAGCCCGCTGAGCTCTTTTGACAAATCCAATCAGACAAACCGAGCGTACTTCCCTCATAGTACGAAGCTCGCTTGGCCAAGAAGTTCAAGAGGAGCGCATCGGCACACCGAAGGCCTCCTGGAAGCGAAGGCAGGCAGCCATGAGTCCCGCAGTAGCCTTGAAGCCCGTCCGGTATGACCGCCCGCGGAGGCGGAGAGTAGTTTGCTGTCTGCTGTTGCAAGTCGGCGCTCTCCTAGCCGCACTGCTTGCAACGGGCCTTTCACAGACTGCCTCGGAGTCCGATTCTCGCGTTGTGTCCGGCACGGTTGTGACAGACATGGATGAGGTGATTCCCGGAGTCATCGTAGTTGCGGAGTCTGCTTCAGGCCGGGTAGAGGGGACGACCGGTCCAGATGGGGAGTTTCGACTCGCTGGCCCGAGTGGGCCTCTTAGATTGAATGTTGTCGGGAAATACGTGGTGTTCCCAGGTAGGATCTTGGATCCAGCCGAGTCGTCACAGGGGTTGCGGCTGCTAGTCAGCTACGTCATTCCTCCGGTACATGAGAACCTGGTCATTTCTGCGACGGCATTGAACCCCACCATCGATCGGCGAAACGACACCGTTTACAAAAGCACGCTCTTCAGCCGAGACGATCAAATCTTCGACACCCTTGCGGCAGGCATCAACACTGGGCAGCACGAGGGTGGTGGAAAGTCGCTGGAAATTCGCCGCTTCGGTTTCAATCTCGATCATGGCGGAGTCAACGGCGGACTGAAAGTTCTTGTCAACGATGTCCAGCAGAATCAAGCGACGCAGGGTCACGGCCAGGGCTATCTGGGAGCGCTCAAGACCTTGACTCCCGAACTCGTCGATGATGTGGACATCTTCAACGGCCCATTCAGTGCAGAGTACGGGGACTTTTCAGGTCTGGGCGTAGTCCATATTCGTCTTAAAGAAAGTCTTCCGGATTTATTGACGGTCCGGCTTCAAGGGGGCTCCTTTGACGCTTATCGAGCCTTTGCTGCGTACAGTCCAACTCTGGAGCACGCGGACGCATTCCTTGCCTACGATGGTTCGCATACGGACGGACCATTCATCAATCCCGGCCGGTATAAACGCCACATCGTTACCGGCAACTACACTCGTCAGCTGAATGACAAAGATTCACTAGGGTTCAAAGTGAATGCAGGCACGAATGATTTTTACTCTTCGGGACAGATTCCGCTCGACCTCGTCTCTGACGGAGAGCTTGACCGCTTTGGCTATATTGATCCGTTCAATAACGGAAAAGTACGAATGGGAACGCTTGGCAGCTATTACAAGCGGGATTTCTCTAACGGTGACATATTCAAGCTGGACGGCTTTCTGGGACGATCCCTGTTCGATCTGTATTCCAATTTCACTTTTTTCCTGCATCACTATCTTTCCACAGATCCGATTCACGGGGACGAAATTCAGCAGCACGATTCCCGTTTGCAAGAGGGAATCAATGCACAATACCTTCACCCGTACAGGCTGTTTGGCCATTCTGCGCTGCTGACTTTTGGCTCCAATTGTCATGACAACCAAATCAATGTAGGACTTAACCAGACGGAAGAAAGACGCGTTCAGGCAGTCGCAACGAGCGCCCACGCCCACGTTACAAACGTGGCGGGATATGTCCAGCAAGGTGTGGATGCGTTAGGGCAGAAGTTGCATGTCGACGCCGGGCTTCGATTCGACTACTTCCGGTTCAACGTTGACGATCACCTGGATGCGACTCACAGCGGACTGCAGGGCGCCGCACGGTTTCAGCCAAAAGCGAATTTGTCATTCACGCCGTCGAATCGAGTTCCGTTAACGCTGTATGCCAGTTATGGGCGAGGAATCTCCAGCCAGGATGCGCGTGGAGTTGTGCAGCAACCGCAAGACGCTCCCAAGGTTGCGACTACCGATTTTTATCAGCTCGGGACGGCGCACCATCTGAAACGTTTTTCACTTAGCACGGACGTCTTTTGGATCGATCGCTCCAACGAGCAGGTCTATATCCCTGACGATGGAAGTTTCGAACTGAAGGGACCAAGCCGTTCGTATGGGTGGGAGGCAAAGACCTCAGTTCAGATTCTGAAGCACTTGGCTCTGAATGGTGGGTTTACTCAGGTTTCCAATGCCTTCTACCGCGGAACAGTTCCGAGGACATACGTCGACAGTGCGCCCCATTCGGTCGCTAACTCTGGCATTACGGTGTCAGAGTGGCGCGGCTTCAACGGGTCGCTGCGATATCGTCACGTCAGTGGCTACATCCTCGACGGCTCGGATACTCTGAACCCTGCTTCGTTCGCGCGGGGGTTGGACGTGTTGGATTTCAGCGTTTCAAAGCGGATAAGAAGTGGCGTCGACTTCAATTTTGCGATAGACAATCTGAATAACAAAAGCTACTACGAGACGCAAAACTATCTGGAATCCAGGGTGACCCCGACCGACGAGCCGAAATTCCGAGTTCACGGAACACCTGGATACCCCATAGGCGTCACCGTCGGCATGACATTTCGGTTAGACGGAAAGTAAAAGATGACCCAGCCCCCAAAAACTGGACCACGTAAAATGTGAGTTCTCCCAAACCCCAGGAGAGGAGAACTGCAATGAAGGGCACGCGACACAGCGAAGAGCAGATCATCGCAATCCTGAAGCAAGGCGAAGCAGGATTGACGACGGCGGAGTTATGCCGGCAGCACGGGATCACGGAGCAGACTTACTATCGCTGGAAGGCGAAGTACGGCGGGATGGAGAGTGGCGACGCAAAGAAGATGAAGCAACTGGAAGACGAGAACCGGAAGCTGAAGCATGTAGTGGCCGAGCTGACGCTAGATAATCGGGCATTGAAAGACGTGCTCTCAAAAAACTGGTAGCGCCTGCGGGACTT
>AR_comb_assmDRAFT_10086085_pt1 | contig 18958 bp, 12 predicted proteins | sample ArasoioldDNA_FD_10543 | JGI IMG/M metagenome (IMG submission 10543) | reverse complement strand
ACGCGGTGAAGCTTACTTGAAAGAATCGAAGTTTCAGGAAGCCGCGCTTGAGTTTCGCAATGCTATTCAGATCGACGATAACTTGGCGGCCGCCCATTGGGGGTTGGCCCAGGCTTATGAGGGCTTGCAGCGTGTTCCTGAAATGCTCAATGAGCTTCAGAAGACCGTGGCGCTCGACAAGGGCAATCTCGACGCTCGCATCAAACTTGGCAACTATTATCTCAACTGGAGCAAAGGCCGCGCTGACGTGATCGCCGAAGCAGAGCGGCTGGCCAATGAGGTGTTGGAACGCGATCCGAAAAACATCGAAGGCCACATTCTGATGGGAAGCATCCTCTTTGCCCAGAAGGAAAACGAGAAGGCATTCGCTGAGCTGAACAAGGCGATCGAGTTAAACCCCAACCGCGTCGAATCGTATTTGAGCATGGCGATGTTTTACATCGCGACCAGTGAACGTGACAAGGCGGAGGAGGTGTTCAAGAAAGCAATTTCGGTCAATAGTAACTCGCCCCTGGCCCATGCTGAGTATGGAAAGTTTCTCGCGCAAGGCAACCGGATGGGCGAGGCCGAAGCGGAGCTTATAAAGGGGGTCGAGGTAGGCCCAACCGATCGTTACGCGCGGTCGGTGCTCGCAAGTTTCTATTATGTCAGCAAGCAATTAGACAAAGCCGAGGCGTCGTATAAAGCGCTGGCGGCGCTCGATGCCGACAAGCCGCAAGGCCAATCCGTCCTAGCTGACTTTTATTCGTCGGTAGGCCGTCTGGATGATGCGATCAAGATTTATCAGGACATTCTGCGGAAGGCACCGGATTATCTACCGGCCCGATACCGACTGGGCGAGCTTCTGCTGACCCACGGCGACACGCAAGGTGCCAGTGCGCAGATTGACGAAGTGCTCAAGAAAGATGCACATGATAGACAGGCGCTGTTGTTGCGGGCCAAGTTGCGCGCGAAGGACGGACAGCCTGAAGGACTTAAGGCCGCAATCGAAGATCTCAGGGAGGTACTGCGGCAGGAACCTAACTCTCGCCTTGGCCTGTATTTGATGGCCCAGGCAAACATGAGTTTAGGTCTGACTGAACAAGCACAGGTTTTCAACGTTGATCTCGAAAAAGCCTATCCGGATTATCTTCCGGCCAAGTTGATGCATATTCAGCTCACTTTGACGGCGGGCGATGCCAAAGGAGTAGTTAGCCTGGCAACCGACTTGTTGAACCGCGTGAACAGCACGGCTCCTGATCAGGACAACTCTCCGCAGTTGCTCGCGGAGCTCTCCGAAAAAGCATTCCTGGCGCGCGGCGCGGCCCAAATACAATTGAAGAATTTGGCTGCGGCTCGTCAGGATTTTGAAGCAGCGCGCCCAATCGCGCCGTACGATCCAAGTGTCTATAACAATCTGGCTTTCCTGTCACTCGCCGAGAATAAACCTGATGAGGCGCTGGCTGCTTTTGAAAACGCGCTAAGAGTCGACGCTACGAATTTTGTCGCTCTCAATGGAATCATTTTGCAGTACGCAAAAATACAGCAACTCGATAAGGCTCACAGCAGAATCGACCAAGCGCTGAGCGCTTATCCGAACGTTGCCTGGCTGCATTACCTAAAGGGACACGTCTATGGTTATGAGCGCAATGTCCAGGCCGCGGAAGCTGAATTCCGCCGTGCTCTCGAGATCAATCCAAACTATGTCGACGCCTATTTGTCATTAGCGGCGCTCTTCATAAATAGTAACCAGACAGACCGCGCGATTGACGAGTACAAGAAGAGTCTTGCGATCAAACCCGATAACGCGCTGATCTATACCTTGATCGGCATGCTTGAAGACGTCCGCAAGAATTACGACGCGGCGATCGAGAATTATCGCAAAGCGCTGACGATCGATCAGAACAACGCGCTCGCCGGAAATAATCTCTCCTGGAACTATGCAGCGTATGGGAAAGGCAATCTCGATGAAGCCGCGCGACTAGCTCAAACGGTGGTGCAAAGAAACCCGAATATTGCTACCTTCGTTGATACCTTAGGCTGGGTTTACTATAAGAAGAACCTCTACGACGCGGCCGTCGAGCAGTTAAAGAAGGCGGTCGATCTCGATGGAGCCGTCGCCCGCGCAGCCAACAGTTCTCCAAGCGCAACGTATTATTACCACCTAGGCATGGCTCTAAAAGCAAAAGGCGATAAAGAAGGGTCGCGACGCGCTCTCGAAACCGCATTGCGACTCGCCGAGAAGAAACCTTTCGCTGATCAGGAGGAAGCGAGAAAATCTCTCGCAACTTTGTAATTAATGCGTGGCTTGATGGCTTAAGAGACAGGAGTAAAAGCATGAGCGTCCAATTTCGGCAGCGCACCCCCGGCGAGTACATCAAGATTCTAAAGCGACGAAAGTGGCTGATTATTTTGCCTGTCATTGCGGTGGCGTCGGCAGTAGCTTGGGTGGTTTACCGGCTGCCAGATATCTACGAGTCGAGCACGCTCATCGTCTTAAAGCCGGCGACTTTGCCAAACAGCGTGATTCCGACTGTCACTGAAGATAGTCTGACGCGGCAGTTAACGAGCATTGCCCAAGTGGTAACAAGCCGCAGCTCACTCGAGCCATTGGTCCGCAAATATGAACTTTACAAACGCGAACGTGATCGCGGCGAGCCAATGGAAACCGTCATCGGCTTAATGCGCCGAGACATTCACGTCGAACCCAACACTAGCCGCAACGACGTGACGGACGGCTTCGACATTAGATATCGCTATCGCGATCCGAAAGTAACACAGGCCGTGACTGCTGAGTTGGCGGCCAAATACGTCGACGTCCAGACCGCCAATACGGTTAACTCCTCCGCCGCGGCGAAGCAGTTCATTGACGATCAGGTAAGGCAAACCAAAACCGAACTCGATGCAATTGACGAAAAGCGGCTTCAATTCATGAAAGAAAACCTCGGTAGTCTGCCCTCAGAGGCGCAGTCGCTACTGAGTCAATTAACGGGCCTGCGTGAGCAACAGAAGACGCTCATCAGTGAATTAGGCCGGCTTCAAGATCAACGTTCGACGGCGGCGAGCAATCTGGCACTGGTAAGGAAAGCCAATGAGCAGAGTATTGGAGACGCCGCCGAGACTCTCACCGATCCGAAGACGACACTTGCTTGGGCGGAACTCGTAAAACGGAAGGCCGATCTTGAAGCGGAATTGCAGAAATTGCGCACGGAATATACGGACAAGCATCCGGACGTGCTGGCGAAGCAGTCCCAAATTGAAACTGTGCAAAAGGAGATGGATAAGCAGATTGCCGAATGGAAAGAGCGGATTGCGGCGAAAGAAAAGAAACTGCAGTCCCGTCCGGACTTGCAAGCGGCGTCGCTGGAAAACGAAATCAAGCGAATCGACGGAGAGATCAAACGCGAGCAGGATCTAAGCAAAGACAACGATAAGCAGATCGCGGGTCTGTTGGACCGCATTAATAAAGTGCCCGGCGCGGATGTCGCGCTCAGCGCGATTGATCGCGAGTATCAGACGAAGAAAGCCGCCTACGACAATCTCCTCCTGCAGCAGCAAAAGATTAACCTCGGCGCCGATGCCGCATCGCAGCAACAAAGCGAAGGTATCGAGGTCGTTGATCCGGCAAACCTGCCGCAGAAGCCTGTGGCGCCCAAACGCCTGATTCTTTCCGGTATGGGTGTGGCAGCAGGCCTTTTTCTCGGTTTACTGTTTACGGCGCTGTTAGAGGTTCCACTCCTATTCACGATTCAGAACAGCGAGGACGTACGACACTATTTGGGCCTGCCCCTACTGATATCGCTACCGGAGATTTTGACGGCCAAGGAGGCCCGCTCAATACCCCGCCGGCACCGCTTGCTGCTGGCCGCGGGAGTGGTCGCGACAATCGTCAGTATTCCGCTCCTGGCACTCGGTTTAAAAGTAACTCACCTTTTTGAATTCTTGTCGCAGTCGTCGGGAGGCGCCTGAGCGGCGAACGCATTTCAAGACTGCACTGGAGGTAAAGAGTGTACGTAGAATTCTATGGTCTAAAAGAACTACCTTTCGCACTGACGCCCGACCCGCGCTTCATCTATTTCACTCCGTCGCATACGGAAGTGATGGCCAATCTGCATTACGGGATCGACAGTGGAAAAGGGTTGGTAGTGGTAACCGGCGAAGTCGGCACCGGCAAGACAACCATCTTGCGTTGGATGATGGAGCGCTTGGACCGCACGGTGTTGGTCGCTTACATCTTCAACCCGCGTTTGTCAGTGCCTGAGTTCTATCAGCACGTCACCACGTTACTGCAGGTGCAGAAGTGGGAAACCAAATCGGAGTTGTTGTTCGAGCTGGGTCGGGCACTTGAATCGCGGCACTCGCGAGGGCTACGGACCGTACTAATCGTTGACGAGGCGCAGGGGTTGTCGCCACATGTGCTCGAAGAGATTCGTCTGCTTTCCAACTTCGAATCGAACACGGCGAAGCAATTGCAAATCATTCTAACGGGACAGCCGGAACTGCGCGACGTTCTGAACAATCCCGATTTACGGCAACTGAAACAGCGCATTGCTTTGCGTTGCATCATTAAGACGCTGCCCAACGCCGCAGAGACTGAACGTTATATCGTCTCACGACTATTGGTCGCCGGCGCTGAACGTACCGAGCTTTTTTCACCGGCAGCAGTTGACTATATCTTTCGTTGTTCCGAAGGAGTCCCGCGCAATATCAACAACCTTTGCGACAACTCCCTGCTCGCCGGATATGCAGCCGGAGAGAGCGTAATTGGTCGCGCCATCGTTGAGGAGGTCGCGGAAACGTTCGACATGTTGCCGCGCCCAAATGCCGGCGTGCCTAAGGGTGAAGAGAAAGCCGCGCCCGTCAGCAGTCTCACATCGGCGGGTCGCGCTGAGTTATGGTCCGCCGGTAAGACGGCAGAAAATGAAACTTGAGTTCTGAGCAGAAAGCCAGCCAGCGCGTAAAGAAAGATTGTGGCAAGGGTGGCTGGCTGTACTGAAAGGTGAAGTAATGGGAAGAGTATTCGACGCGATTAGAAAATCGAGCACCGGCGATGGCAAACCAGCCAAGCCGAATTCAGAGGATAAGGTGCGTCGTGAAGAGAGCGGACGGAGAGCACCACTGCTCCCTTCCACCCGTGAGATCGAGGAGCAGATATTTGCCGGCTCCTCGGTCGTGCACGTCTCGAGCGAGACGCAACCAAGTTCAGCGTCCTCTGCGCACAATGCGGATGTATCCGACGGGGCTACACTCACCCGCGGAATTGCTTCGCATGGTGCTGGGGCAACTTTGGACGCTGCCGGGGCGACGCGCTCTGGAGGATTTGAAAAGCTTTACGTTTCTCCGGAGCGCGTCGAGCCTCATCTAATCGCAATCACTCAGCCTCGGTCGGCCTATTGCGAACAATTTCGCGCGCTGCGCACGCGAATCCTGCAAGCCGGTGAACGTCTGGAGATGCGCGCGCTGGTCATCACCAGCGCCGGTATCGCCGAAGGCAAGACGCTGACCGCGCTCAATCTTGGCTGGCTCCTGGCGCAAACCGAAGGTACGCGTGCGCTGGTAATCGACAGTGACCTGCGACGCCCCTGCGCCACAAACTATTTCGGTATCGAAGAGCCCACCACCGGACTTTCCGAAGTCCTCGGTGAGCAGGTTTCGCTGGAAGACGCGATCGTGCAACTCGAGCCGGCCGGGCTCTATCTGTTACCGGGCGGCCGGCCGAGAGAAGACGTTGCCGAGTTGCTTTCGGGGCCGACTTACACGCGCGTGCTCACGGAAGCCCGCCGAATGTTTGATTACATCATCATAGACGCGCCGCCGCTGGGTATTTTTACAGACGCGAACGTGTTGATGTCTCGCGCTGACGGCGCAATCTTGGTGGTGCGCGCCGGCAAGACGCGTTATGCGGCGGTCGATAAATTGTTGGAGCAGATTCCACGCGAGCGCTTGCTCGGTGTGGTGCTCAATCGCGCCGACGAACAGCCGGAATCGAACTCTTATTACTATCAATATCGTTACAGCAACGAGGAGCCGAAAGTTAACGGCACAAAACAGAAGGCCTTGGCTGATGCCCATGAAGCGGAGGTGACAGTTCCTAGTTGAGCGTCCGACGGCTAAATATCCGGACCGTGTGGTTGGTCCTCGGCGAAGCGGTGTTGGTTTACGGATCAATAATCGCGGCGGTCTATCTGCGCGTCGGGTTTAATGACGCGCCGTTCGAACTGGTGATTAAGAACGGGTACTGGAAGGCGGGGGCCGCCGCGTTCTTTTGCCTCGCCAGTTTTTACCTGTTCGATCTTTACGACTTTGTGGTCATGCGCGATCGCCGCGAGCTCGTCCTGCGACTGATACAGGCCCTTGGCCTGGCGTGGATCGGCCTCGCGCTCTGTTTTTATCTTTATCCCGCGATGATGTTGGGGCGAAGTATTGCGCTGATCGCGTTACCGCTTGCGCTTGGATTCATGGTGACCTGGCGGCTCTCGGCGCTTTGGTTTTTTGGGCATCCACAAATCGGGGAGCGGATTCTAATTGTCGGCTCTGGAGATCTGGCAGTGGAGATCGCGCGCGAAGTACTGAACCGCTCTGACGCTGGTTATCGCATTGTAGGTTTTGTCGGCAACGACTCTGACCTTCTCGGCAAGAGTTTGATCAATCCGCGCGTCATCGGTTTGACCGAGGAGCTCGAGGACGTGGTCTCACGCGAAGCGATCGATCGCATTGTAGTAGCGATGAGTGAACGTCGCGGCCAACTCCCCACTGACAAACTGTTGCAGTTGAGTTTAGCCGGCCGGGTCTCGATAGAAGAGGGCGCGTCTTTTAATGAACGCCTGACGGGACGCGTCGCCTTGAACATGATTCGTCCCTCCTGGTTGATTTTTTCGGGACGCGGACGCCAGGCAAGAGCCGCCACGCTTTTACGCACTGCCGGGCATCGATTAGCAGCTTTGATAGGCGCCATTTTGTCGCTTCCGATCATCCTAGTTACGGCGATTCTCATCAAGCTCGAATCGCGTGGTCCCGTGTTCTATAAGCAGGAGCGAGTGGGCAAGAATGGAAAGACGTTTGTGCTGACGAAGTTTCGCTCGATGAGTGTCGACGCCGAACAGGATGGCCCGGTCTGGGCCAGTAAGCACGATCATCGCATGACGCGAGTGGGACGGATAATCCGTAAGATTCGGGTCGACGAGATTCCGCAGTTTTGGAATATCCTACGCGGAGAGATGGCTTTTGTCGGTCCGCGTCCCGAACGACCGCACTTCGTGGCTCAATTGGCCGAGCAAATTCCTTACTATGAACAACGCCATTTGATTGCGCCCGGATTAACAGGTTGGGCACAGATCAAGTATCCATACGGGTCTTCCATCGAGGACGCGCGACATAAGTTGGAATACGATCTCTTTTATATCAAGAACCATACTCTTCTCTTCGATATGATCATCTTGGCTGAGACGTTCAAAATCATTCTGTTTGGCCGCGGCGCCCAATGAAAGGTTTTCGGGTAGGAGGTTGAAATGAAAAAGCACTACAAACAAATGGGACTGGCGATTGCGGCGATGCTTGCACTTGCGACAACCGGGTTTGCTGGTCAAGCGCAAAACGATCCGCAGAAGGATCCGCAGAAGACTCAGCCGCGGACCGAAGCCAAAAGCCAGGACAAGAAGAATCAGAAGCCGTCCGCTACCGGTGACCGGCTTGAACCCGACGAAACGCCGCGGGCCACTGATGTGCCGGATGATGTAGTAGCGAACCGCCAGGAACGACTGTCGGAGGAAGAGGCGGTTAATCCTTACTACAACAACTTCTTCACCTCGTATCGGCTCGGGCCAGAAGACGTGATTTCCGTAGACGTGTTCAATCAGGAACGATACTCACGCAAGAACATCACCGTGCCGCCGAGTGGCCGGATCTCACTGTCGCTGATTCCGGGCGGTGTTTTCGTCAACGGCAAAACGGTTGAGCAAGTGGCGGCGATAATCACCAAGGCTTACGACGAATACATTATCGATCCTCAGGTAACAGTTTCGCTCGAAAAAGCATCATCCTACCGCTACAGCATCATCGGCGACGTCGGCCAACCAGGCATTCGGTTGATGAGTCATCGTATGACGGTCACAGAAGCGATTGCTGAAGCTGGCGGTGTGCTGGGCACGGGCGACAAGAGCAAGATCGTCGTGCTGCGGCGGCAAGCCGATGGACACTTGGCCCAGCTTCCCGTCAACGTCTCTGCCATCTACAAGGGTCGGGCTCCAGACACGCTCTACCTCGTGCCGGGAGATCAGATTGTCGTGCCCGGCAACAAGCTGAAGAAGATCCAACAGATTCTCGGCTTCTCTCAGGTGCTCAGCTTCGCGCGCGTCTTTGGAGTGCCGGTGCCTTAACACTTGAGCGAGCCGGTGACGCGCTCGACCCGGAGCGATGGCTAAGTTGAAAGCACATTTGAATCTTCACGGGCTCGTTTCTGCGTCTACTGTCGCCTCATCGCTCGTGCGGTCAGCCGTTTGCTTGCTGATCCTCCTGCCCGTCGCCGCCCAAACGGCATCATGGAATCGCCAACAGGCCAGTACCATGGCCTGGCTTCATGCTGTCTTCTTTCTCGATCAGAATAGCGGTTGGGCTGCCGGCAGCAGAGGTACACTATTACGGACGCTTGATGGTGGGCAGAGTTGGCAGCCGCGTTCTGCTTCAACAAGCGATCAGGTGCGCGACATCTTCTTTCTTGACGAACAAAACGGCTGGCTGGTCTGCGAAGCTAACGTGTATGAGTTGAAGACGAAAGCGGAACCGCGCGCGTATTTGATGCGAACCACTGACGGCGGCTACCACTGGAAGCGAGTTGAAGTCAAAGGCTTCGACGTTGATTCGGTTTTAGTTCGCGCAATGTTTAGTCGGCGCGGGCGTGGCTGGGCCTTCGGTGAAGCGGGCGCAATCTATACGACACGGGATGCAGGCGAGACGTGGAGTCGTTTGCAGTCGCCGACCCGGCATTTGCTTTTGGGCGGCGTCTTCATCGACGAGGATCGAGGTTGGATTGTCGGCGCGGGCGCCACGATCATTCAGACATCAGACGGGGGCGACACGTGGTATCAGTCCCGCCTGCCGCAAGTAGAGAAGACCGTGCGCTTCACGTCCGCTTCCTTTATAGATAACCGGGTAGGCTGGGCGGTAGGCAGCGGCGGCAGCGTCTATCAAACAACCAATGGCGGCCGCACCTGGCAGCAACAAGCATCGGGAATCGATGTCGATCTCTTTGATGTAAAGTTTCTGGATGCCCGCGAAGGTTGGGCAGTGGGCGCTGAAGGAACGATTATCCACACCATCGACGGCGGAGCGCACTGGACCGCTGAGCGCCGCGTGACCGAACATCCCTTAGAGCGAGTCTTCTTTACTGACAAAGCGCACGGCTGGGCCGTCGGTTTTGGCGGCGTGGTCCTGGGTTACCTGCGGAGCTAACAAATGAACATCATCGCCCGAGTTATTATTCTGTTTTTGGTCTGTATTCTGAGTGTCTCAACCGGTCTCGCGCAAAAGGATCCTGTCGTAACCCTGCGCAATCAAATTGAGGACGCAGCCACACCCCAGGACCGCATTCGTCTGCAATTGAAACTCGCCGACGAGCTGATCGCCACGGGACAAAAATCAGAAGCACTTCAGGAGCTGCAACTCGTCGCTAACTCCGGCGTATTCGATCCAATCGCCTTCTACAATCTTGGTAACGCCTTCGCGCGATTAGGCGAATCGGAAGCAGCAATCGCCGCTTATCGAAAAGCAATCGACCAGCGGAAGGGGCAATATTCGCGTGCTTACAACAACCTCGGAGTAGTTCTCTTGCGGATTGGCCGGTGGGATGAAGCTTATGATGCGCTAATTTCGGCGTTGAAGATCGAGGCGCTCCGCTACGCTGAAGCTAGTTACAACCTCGGGCGCGTTTATGAGGCGCGCGGGCAAAGCGACCTCGCGGCTCGTGAATGGCGCCGCGCGCTCGCCGTCGATCCTCATCATGATGCGGCGGCCCAGGCTTTGGCTCGCTCTCGCACGGAAGAAAGAATCGTTGTGGCCGACGTAAGACCTGCTTCAAAGCCCGCTGCTTCGCGGCCTGCCGCCTCAAAAGCTGATCCCTCCAAGGCTGCGGCAACTGAATCAGAGTCCGGCGCAATTCCCTCTTCAAAAACCCTCAAACTAGATCCGATCAGTTATGACTTTCTGCAACGTGCACGCAATGCTGCCGAGCGAGGAAAGTTGCCGGAAGCCGTAGATCACTATCATCGCCTATTGGACCGCGAGAACGGTTACTTTGCTCCTGCCAATCTCGAGCTCAGTTATGCATTGCTCAGCCTAAAACGAGTCGACGAGGCCTTCGAAAACCTGCTTCAAGTTTCAAGACGGGATGGCGCGCGCTATCCGGCGAGTTATTACCATCTGGCGCGCCTTTATGAGTATAAGGGCGAACTACAGCTCGCTGAAGCGGCATTCTCACAAGCGTCGAGGGCCTACACTCCAACGAATTTTTACTTTCTGCTGGACTTGTCGCGCGTACGTGAGAAGCAGGGTAATTTCAAAGGCGCACTCGAAGCTTTGGAGCGGTATGTCGCCTTCATGGAGCAACAAGGTAGAAAGCCCGCCTGGTCCGATCAGCAACTGACCCAGTTGCGAGCGAAGATCAAGTAAAGCAATTTAGCGCGCGTTGTGAATTTCGCAGATCCGAAGGATGGATCTAGGACGCTGCTGGCAGAACAGGTTCTGATTCAGCGAGTGGGCTCGTGACAATCAAAATACAGTAGACCATTTTCGTTCAGCAATTGCTTTTACAGTTTGTTTCCGCCCGGATTTGTAGCGACTTTATGCTGAGCGAGAGGCTTGTCTGGAACCGGTTCAACTTGTCTCCCAGGCGATTCGATTAGTCCCTGAACGACTTGCGCCACTTCCGACAGTGGCTTTGGCTTTCTGAGAAACGCGTCGGCACCGTAGCGTCTTGCTTCTTCTTCCATTTCAGCCGAGCCGTAGGCAGTCAGCACGATGATCCGGGTTTGCGGGTTGTAAGCTCTGATAGTTCTAATCATGTGCAGCCCTTCAGTATCACCGTTTCTGCCGAGACGGAGATCCTGAATCACCGCTTTGAATTCCCTTGACTGGAGCAGCTTCTCAGCTTCCTCCCATTCGCGGGCTGTATCGACTTCGTATCCATGCAATGAGAAATACTCACTCATGGAAAAGCGAATCGACTCTTCATCGTCGATAATCAGAACACACGGCATATGACTTTCCTCAGGGGTTTCAATACCGACTCGCCTAGAAACTTTGCGTTCAACGCTGCGAATCGATGTTGCTTCGCGTGCAAATAGGCGAGCGAGCATTTGCACCGATTCAGCCTGTATTCCTCCTTTGTTCGTCACCGCAAGGGTTGGCTTTACAGTCACACTTCCAGCTCGACGCTGCGGAAACATCCGCCGCGAGCCAACGCGGACGCAGAGATGGCGAAGGGACAGAGTTACTGCGAGGATTTAACTGGCATCGACCCATCGTTATAATTCCGCACAAGAAAACGATGAGGTGAGGAAACGTCACATTGCAAGCAAAACGTGTCGTCGCCCCACGTGGAGCCTATATACCAATAGCAGCGCGCACATTTGCTCGCTGCTTTGGAAGGGCTATGCGCTCTGAAATCGCGGGCGAGGTTGCCCTCGTGATCATGTAAAGCAAAACTTCGCAAACCTCGCGCGTACCGGTTCCGATCGTGTTTCCCTTTTCGTCCCGCAGACCGTATATCTGCCCATTTCCGTCAAGGGGAAAAATCGTTGGTTCCGCGTACATGTGCACAATAATCTCCTCCGCCGCCGGCGATGCGCGCGGGCGTACTACTCAATCACCCAATTGTGGCTCGCTAGCTCTTCTTGTACTTACGCCGTACAACGGCACCCAAACCGACGAGACCAGTTCCCAGCAATAGCATGCTTGCCGGCTCTGGAACAGCGCTGCTCGCTATCTGTCCCTGGACTGTCGTTATTCCGTTGTTTGAAGCCGGCGGCACCAGGTTCAACGGATTGTTGGTGATGGAATACGTGATTCCGCCAATAGTTAGCGACGTCACCGTGAAATTCACCACTCCCGAACCCGAGTTCGACGCCGAAAACGACCCGGTGAACGTCGCCGAAAAACTGTTACTTCCTGCGATCGGCGCCGTCTGGGTAACCGTCAGCGTAAAAGTGCCTGAAGCGGCGATAGCACCGCTGCCGCTAAAAAAAGTTTGGAAGTTACCAAGGCTTGAGCCCGTGGGCGTACTCAAGCTGGTCGATCCCAAGCCCGTAAACGTGATCATTAACGCGTTGCCCATCCCACCCAGGAAGGTCACCGAGTTAGTACCACTACCTGCGCATCCAGCACAGGTGAAGGTACCGGAAGTCGAAAAAGTCACTGGATCTGCTTTGGCTTTTGACGTTCCGACCACCATTATTGCTATCGCGAATGCCCCCATTGCGAGTGCTTTCAATAGACTGTTCATCTTGAGCTCCCCTGTTCTTTGTCTTTCTACCCTTGTTCTACCCTAACCCTGGCCCGCACCACGACCAGGGAACCACCAAATCGCTTGGGGCTAACACCCAAATTGGCCTTTGTATCTTCACGCTCCGCGGGGCAACCCAGAGGCGAAGACACACTCTGCTATTTCTTCTTACGTCTATTTCTTCTTACGTCGCCGCAACCCAGCCGCGACACCGACTAAGCCAGTTCCCAGCAAGAGCATGCTGGCGGGTTCTGGCGTTTCATTCGGTGTGCCGCCGTCGGCCGCGAACCCAGTCGGGTTTCCATTTGTCGGTGCAATGTGGACCGCAAAATGCGCGCCCGAGGAATTCGCTTCGAAGAGATCACTGGCTGAAGAGAATCCACCTGTTCGGGTGACAGTAAAACTGAAACTCGACACCCCAGGCGGATTACAGCAACTGAGCGTGACGTCGAAATTCCCAAAGCCATCCATCTGTCCACCAGCAGGGTTAAAAGCAAAACCCGCGGGCAAGCCTGTGATATTCAATCCGCCCGTGCTGCCGACGATGTTGAATCCGAAGATTCCATTGTTTGCGGCTCCGGTGCCAAAAGCGGTAAAGCCCGCATTCATCGTTACCGTGACGTCAATAGCGCTCCCATTTAGCACATAGTTGACTGTTGCATAGGGACCGGGTGTACCGCTTAGACCAGAGTTCGGGGTGTTGATCACGGCTGAATCCGCCCGAGCAATAGCAGCGGAGCCAAGACTTACCACCGCAAAGATCGCGAATAAAAGCGCGAACCTCCGTAAAGTGAGTGTTTTATTCATTGTTTGAGAGACTCCTTAATCCGAAAATGTTGACAAATTTTCCCCAACGGGGCTTGCAAAGGACACAGGGTAATCCTTGCAATACGAACGGGCTCTGATCGAGCGGGCGGGGCAAGTGCACGCTCAGACAAAACCAGCCAGAAAGAACCCCCTATCGGGACGAGGGCAAGATTTCCATTGGCACGTGGCCCGTCCTCCTGCAAAACCTGCGCCAGCCAATTCCCGTCTGATCCGGCGCAAGGACACGCGCTTTTTCTATGATCTCAGGAGAGATGAGCTTCTTTGCGCCCATCCGCGTCTGAAATCTGGAAGCAAGTTCTAGACTTTGGACTCCGACGAACTAACGCTTCTGAGCCCCAGCACTAATCTCTTCAGACTATAAAAAAATAAGCATTCACCATCTTAAAGTTTCAAATCTTCGCCTTTTCCCGAAGTCAGATCGATTCCGTATTGCTTTTGAGTGAAAACCGCGACGGGCAAGCTGCGCGCTTAGTCACCCCTCGCCGGACAACCTCTCGGTCGGGGACTTTCCTTTGTGATGACACGTGCTCGGGACCTCAGCAAAGTCTGCTCCAAACCTTACGGATGGCATAACTTGCTGAATATGCGCAATCTTCGGGAAGTCGGAAGCTGGGAATGTGAGAATTAAGGGCAAGTTCGTCCAAAGCTCATACCCTAGTCTAGACTTTGGACGGCGAAATTTGATGTTTCTTGATTTTCTGATAGAGCGAACTTCTGGGAATCCCAAGGCGCTTCGCGGCCTTCTCGACGCGACCACGCTCCTCCTGAAGCACACGCTCTATGTGCTGCTTCTCGAGCTCCAGTAGGGTCAGGCGCGTATCCAGGAACGGCGCGCCAACCTGTGTGTGTCCATCGAACTGGAGGTCGTTGAGAGTAATGTTCTTCTCGCTGCTCAACAACACCGCACGTTCAATAACATTTCGAAGTTCGCGGACGTTGCCGGGCCACGAATAGGCTTTCAGTGCCTCAATGCTACCTTCGTCAAGCTCCAATTGGCCCCGGCCTAAATCGGCGGCGATCTTGTCCAGAAGGTATTGGGCAATAGTGGGGATGTCTTCGACGCGTTCGCGCAGGGCTGGAAACGAAAGTGGGATCGTACTGATGCGAAAGTAGAGATCGTCACGAAAGCGCTTGTCTCGCACCAACTGTCCGATGTCCTGGTGCGTCGCCGCTATCAGTCGCACATCAACCTGGCGATCACGGACATCTCCCACACGCCGAAAGCGTTTGTCTTCCAGAACCTTCAGCAATTTCGGCTGTATTTGTAAATCCACGTCGCCAACTTCATCAAGGAAAATCGTGCCGCGATGGGCGACTTCAAACAATCCCTGTTTTGAGGCAATGGCGCTGGTGAAGGCGCCTTTCTCGTGACCGAATAACTCCGTCTCCAGGAGCTCGCGTGAGAGGCCCGCGCAGTTAAGATCGACAAAGGTTTCTTCGGCGCGCGGACTGTTTTGGTGCAGCCAACGAGCCAACACCCCTTTGCCCGACCCCGTTTCGCCAAGAATCAGCACGGGACTTTCAGTCGAGAGAATCTTTCGGGCCTGTTCTGCCAGCGCCCGAATCGCGGCGCTGGTACCGATAAAGGGATCGATTGCGTGCCTTACCTGGCGAGACTTGCTGGCCAACTGCTTGTTGTGATTGCGTTGTTTCTGGAGCAGACGCTGAAGAATTACCAGCAGAGTGGAGAGTTCAAGCGGTTTGGTCAGGAACTGTTCGGCGCCTTCCTTAATGGCGCGAACCGCGAGGTCGATCGAACCATGAGCCGTCAGCACCAGCAATGGAATGCCGGCATCTATCTCTTTCAGCCGCGGCAGCAGATCGAGGGCCGTGCCGTCAGGCAACATATAGTCGGCGATTACGATATCCGGCCGGGACGTGCGAAACAGGTGTTGAGCATCCTCGCAGCTGTCCGCTTCTTCGATTTCGTATCCTTGTTGTTCCAGGAAATCGCGGATACCAAATCTGACGCCCGCCTCATCGTCGACCACCAAAACCTTATTCCTGGACATTTAGCAATCTCCCTCGGCAGGTATGGGGAACCGGGCGATCATACAGGCTCCTCCTTCAGGATTATTGCCGGCAATGAGTTGCCCGCCATGCTCCTGCATAATTCGGTGAGCGATGGCCAGTCCGAGACCGGTGCCACCGCGTCGTTTCGAGAAGAATGGCTCGAATATCCTGGGAAGGTCTTGTTCCAAAATGCCGCCGCCCGAGTCTTTGATTGCGCACTGAATCCATTCGTCGTTGCCATCAGTAGACTTCTGTGCCGCGATCGTCACAACGCCGCCCCGCGGCGAGTGTTGAATGGCGTTCTCGATGAGGTTTACGAACACCTTGGACAGACGTCGCCGGTCGATCTTGATCTTGGGCAACGAGTTCGCTACCTCACTTTTCAAGGTAACCTGGGCCACTTCGGCAACGGGAAGGCAAGCGCGCACCGAGCGGGCCACCATCTCCTCGGTCGAGACGAGATAGACGTCGCCGCCCAGGGGCTTGCCGTATTCGAGCAACTCTTCCATTAAAAGCGTCAGGCGACCAATTTCATCACGCAGAACTCTCGTATAACGCAGGTATTCCGTTCGATCGCTGAACCGCGTCTCAAAAGCATCGACAATCGAAGAGATGCCGAATAGCGGGTTTCTCACTTCATGCGCCACGCCGGCTACGAGCGACCCTAGCATCGACATAATCTCACTCTGGCGTAACGAGGCTTCGAGCTGGGTGCGCCTCGTAATGTCCTGTGCGATGAGGATGAAACGCTCGCCGGCGGATCCAAATTCATTGATGTTATACAGATTGATGGCCCAGGTCTTTCCCGTCGTCTCGTCCCTGACTTCCTCCCCCAAAGGCAAGTTGTTGCTGCGAACGATTTCAAGGAGCTCAGCGGCTTTTCTCCATGGTTGCTGCGCCCCTAGTTCCTCCACGGTTTTGCCGATAATGTTGTCTGCTTCGGTATCGGCAATTTGCTCCGCCGCCAGGTTCGCCCGCTTAATTGTACCTGCTAAATCGGCGATCAGAACGGGAAAGTTGATTGCATTGAAGGTCTCCCGCCACTCCATCGCCGATTGTTGCAGCGAACGGTGCAGGCTTTGTTGTTTCTCGTCGTGCAGTTTCCTTTCGGTAACGTCATTAACGATCACGAGCCTACTGTTTTTCCCGTCAAAGACCACCGGATGCGAACTCAGTTCGACATATATTGCTTTTTTGTCGCGTGTTTGATGACGTAAGGGTCTGGAGATCATCAGGTCGTCGGAATTGCCGAAATTCCCAATTATTGGGGTTGGACTGCCTTCGCAAGGACCAATGTCATCTATGGTCATTGAGAGAAAGTCGTCCCGACTAAAGCCGTAAATACGCGTCGCTGCTTCGTTTACGGCTAGGAACGCGTGGGTCTCCTCGTTGTAAACCCAAATCGGCTGTGGCGTCGACTCAAACAGCAGCCGATAGCGTTCTTCGGAGTCACGCAATGCCTGCTCGATTCGCTTTCGTTCGGTGATGTCGCGGGCCAGACCGCGAAAACCGATGGTCTCATCAAGCCGGTCTTTGATTGGCGATACAATCAGGTCTAGCCAGCGATCCTCACCCGCGGCGGAACGCGCGACGAATTGGTGACGAAACTCCACCAGTTCCTGCGACGCACTCAGTTTGCCGGCGAATCCGTTTTTTTCATGAATGATGCCAAACGTGGAGGAGAACGAGTCGCCGATTAACTGTGCCTGCCCTTGTCCCAGGAACTTTTGCCCGGCGAGGTTCATGCTGGTAAGTCTCCCGCCGAGATCCTGAGTGAAGATTATGTCACTCGCTTGCTCCACCAGGTCGCGATAGCTGGCTTCGAGACGCGACCGTTCGAGCAATCGGGCTACTTTCGCCACCAAATGCGCTGGGTCGAATGGAATTTCGAGATAGTCATCGGCGCCAGCCTTGAGTCCGGCGACTACGCTCTCTGTATCTTTTTGGAGGGCGCTAACCAGAAGGATTGGGACTGTCTTCAGTACTGAATCCGCTCGCATCTGCCGACAAAAATCGATGCCGTTCATTCGTGGCATCGAGACGTCGCTGACTACCAGATCAGGGTGCTCGCGGATCGCTACGTCCAGCGCCTCCAGACCATCCGCGGCGGGCAAAACTGAGTAGCCTGCCTTGTTCAGCAGGCTACTCATCAACTTGAGTTGGTCGGGCTCATCGTTGACGACCAGAACCGAATTGTCCTCGTGGCCGTTTGAGATTTCCTCGCCATGCATCTGGTGCTACCTCAAAACTGCTGCGATTTTGGTTTGTACAACGGGAACGAACGGTTTCAGGCTGCAAACCTAAGAGATGGTCGGCATTTGAATAAACATCGAGTAATCAATGGATTTGACTTCGCCGGAGTATATCACATCAGCAACGGCAACAGACCACTGCAGTCCGGCGCATCTTCGGGATGACGACTCGCGAATAAACGTCTGCCCGAATTGATCTAATGTCGTCTCATGTTAGCCCGCAACCGTCCCTTGTTGTGGACGGCGCGGAGTCAAAGATTTGCACAATCATCGCTCAGGAAACAGCGGTAAATAAAGACATTTCAACCTCACGGGGTGGTTTCGGAACTGTTGCGTTTCAACACTATTCGACGGCTCGGCTGGCACACTCAGCGTAGGGCGGCAGTCGTCTTGGTCGAAAGAGGCAGACCAAACCGCCGGGGTTATGAAGCCGGCGCGGAATTCGCAATTTCTTTGGTAAAGGGAGATGCAGGGACGAGCAAGCTTAAGGTCCTGCCCTTCCATGTATCGATTCTGCACATCGACTAGAGAACCACCAGCGGTGTACTTAGACCGATTGGACACATGGTCGGTCGGCTACTAATTGAACGCTTGTCGCAGAATTGGATCATCGAACACTTTTGCGCCTTGTCTCGGCGACAATGCGAATTTGACCGGATGTGCAAAGGACGGTTATTCTCAGAATACACACGCGGGCGTATCCTCAGCGTCCCGTCGAGCAAAAGATAGAACACCCCGATTCGATTTATGCCAATACATAATTACTGCGCTGTTTCGCTTTTTCTACGACTTAGTCTTGTAATGCTCTTCCCGTTGGTCCTGTTAGCGACGTCTGTCGATGTTGCTGCGCAGCAGCCATCCATTTCTGTTCACGATGTCGTGGTTTCTGAGGGAAACTCCGGTACGACGCAGGCAACGTTTGTTGTCGAACTCTCGGCTCCGGCTCCGGCCTCGCCGGCAGTTTCGTTTTCCTATGCCACGTCAAGCACGCCAGACGGCACGGCGACGGCTGGTACCGACTATGTTGCCGCTTCAGGTGGTCCAATAACTTTCGCGGCCGGGCAAACGCAGAAACAAGTTGTGGTCGATGTCAAAGGCGATACTGTCGATGAGCAGCAGGAGTTTTTCTATCTGGATATCTTGAATGTTCAGAACGCAACTGTGAGCTCGAGCCGAGGAAAAGGCTTCATCGTTGACGATGACGGGCCCACCATTAGTATCAATGACGTCAGCATCACCGAAGGGAATTCCGGCACGAAGAACGCCACTTTTACATTGACTCTGTCTGGTCCAAGTGTTGAGGCAATCGCAGTCAGAGTAGAGACAGCGGGGGGAACGGCAACCGCTTCGAGTGACTACAATTCTATTAACGTAGTAGTTCTCTTTCAGCCTA
>AR_comb_assmDRAFT_10141309_pt1 | contig 18959 bp, 16 predicted proteins | sample ArasoioldDNA_FD_10543 | JGI IMG/M metagenome (IMG submission 10543) | reverse complement strand
TCGCATCGCCTTCGGCAGCGGAAGCGCACCTGTCGTCGCGACAACTCTCCCCGTCACAAAACCCGCCACAAGCGGCGGTGACGATGGCCTCGCGCAGTTGAGAGACTTCACGGTCGTTGCAAGCACCGGAGGCTATCGATCGGTTGACGACTTCCTGACCTTCATCAAGAACGCCGAGAGCGGCGTGAAGGAAGTGGGCTGGTTCGAGGGTCGAGGCCCTCTGGCGATACTGCTGCTCGTCTTTCTCGGCGGGCTTGCGCTCAACCTGACCCCGTGCGTGCTTCCGATGATTCCAATCAATCTCGCGATCATCGGGGCCGGTGCCAAAGCTGGATCGCGATCTCGGGGATTCGTCCTTGGCGCTGTTTATGGCGCGGCCATGGCGCTTGTGTATGGTGTTCTCGGCGTCATCGTCATCACGACGGCAAGCACATTCGGCACGATCAACGCTTCACCATGGTTCAACCTGGGAATCGCGATCGTGTTCGTCGTCCTCGCATTAGCGATGTTCGACGTGCTGACGATCGACTTCTCGCGATTTGCGGGTTCGGCTGGAGCAAGTGGGTCGGGTAGAGGCTCGATTGCGCTGGCATTCGGGATGGGGGCGATCGCCGCGCTGCTCGCGGGCGCCTGCGTTGCGCCCGTCGTGATTCAAGTCGTGCTGTTTTCGAGCGACTTGTATTCGAAAGGCACCGTGCTCGCGCTTGGCCTGCCGTTCCTTCTGGGCATCGGGATGGCCGTGCCGTGGCCGATCGCCGGCGCCGGGTTGACGGCCCTGCCGAAGCCGGGCGCCTGGATGGTCAGGGTCAAGCAGGCCTTCGGCGTCTTCATTCTTGCGACGGCCGCGTACTACGGCTATCTGTCATACGGACTCTTCGCCGATCGTTGGGTGGACGCAAAGGAAGTGGCCTCGAGCGTTGAGGAGAAGCTCAAAGCCGGATGGCACGCGTCATTGGCTGAGGGCCTCGATGTCGCGATGCGCGAGCAGAAGCCAGTGCTCCTCGATATGTGGGCGACGTGGTGCAAGAACTGCGTGGTGATGGACCGCACCACGCTCGCCGATCCCGCTGTCACCAAGGCACTCGAAGGCTACGTGAAGATCAAGTACCAGGCCGAACAACTCGACGAACACCCTGCCCGTACTGTGGTGGAGCGCGTCAAGGCCGTGGGCCTGCCGACGTATGCGATCCTCCGCCCCACGGTGACCTTCTCGCCCCAACCAAAGGCGACATCCAGCAAGTAGTCTTCGAGGCGTTACACGGATGTAACGTCTCGGCAATCGACAAGAAACACTGAGGTCGTATATGTAACAACAACATGACGCGAACGTTTGTACTCTCTCTCCTGATCGTTACTCTCGCAGTTCCAGTTTCGGCGCAAACTCAATCGACCCCGCCGGCATCCACACAAACGACACCTGCCCAACCCGATTACCCGATCATCCGGGTCGGCGTGCTGTCGTATCTGCAATACGCGGCGGAAACCGAGAATCGCGATGGGGCAAACTCGTTCGACGTGACACGCGCGTATCTGAACATCAACGCGCAGGTTGCGAGCCGGGTTCGGTTCCGGTTCACACCCGACATTCGCCGTATTACTGATAGCAGTCTCGCAGGCAGCCTGGTTGTACGAGTGAAGTACGCGTTCGGCCAGTTGGACACGTTGGGCCAAGCGGGAAGCTGGGCGCGCTTCGGTCTTCATCAGACCCCATGGCTGGACTTCGAAGAGAGCATCAATCGTTACCGCGTGCAGGGGACGATGTTTGCGGAACGCGAGGGATTGATTCCAGGCTCAGGCGACTTCGGCGCGAGCTACTTCACGCCACTGCCACACGGCTTCGGCGAAGTGCACGGCGGCGTGTTCAACGGTGAGGGCTTCACGCAACCCGAAGCCAACAAGTACAAGAGCGTACAGGGCAGACTCACAGTACGTCCGTTTCCGAATCGGGGGATCGCGCATGGACTGCGCGTCAGCGGGTTCTTCAACAAAGGCTGGTACGCCGCAGATCGTCCTCGCGATCTCGGCATCGTGATGGGGAGCTTCGAGCACCGCCACCTCGTCGCCACGCTGCAGTACCTCAACGCGACGGAGACACCGTCTGCAACGACGCCTGTGGAGATGGACCGTGACGGTTGGTCTGCGTTCGTCGAGCCGAAGCAAGGTCCGTCAGGATGGGCAGGTCTCGTCCGCTACGACTCGTTCGAATCGGACGAGTCGATCCCTGACAGCACGCAGCAGCGCGTGATCGCCGGCGGCGGATACTGGTTCGTCTGGCCGCGGTCGAAAGTGGGATTAGTCGTGACGAACGAACACGTCAACTACGACTTACCGACGCGGCTGGACGAGAACCGCATCCTCCTGCAGATGCACTTCGAGTTCTGAGCTGACACGCTTGAGCCGGACTCGCGTTATCCTGTGTCGGAGATGCGGAGCCGCGTGTGGCGTTTTCTCGTCCTCGTCCTCATGCTCGCGAGCGGCGCCGTTGCCGCGTGGTCGAGCTGGAACACCTCCCGTCAGATCGCGCAACTCGATCGCGGCCAGCGGGATCTGACCGACGGAATCGATCGTCTGCTCGCGACGCTCGACACGGTTACCGGCGCCCAACAGGCGTACGTCACACCATCTCCAGGGCAGGGTTCTGCCAACGTCACCGAGCTCATCGGACAGATTCGCCAGAATGCGGAGCGTCTCCGGACGCAGGTCCGCTCGATCGAGTCCGGCCGCGCGCTGCAATCCGTCACCGCCGCCGCGGCGACGCTCAACGACGTCGAGACTCGGGCGCAGGCACATATTGCTTCAGGTCAAGACTTCATGGCCGCCGATCTGATCTTCTCTGACGGTCGAACTGCGGACGATGCCATCGCATCAGGCCTTCGAACGATTCGCGCTGCCGAGATCGACGCCTATGCCATGGCGCGGGCTGATGCACTCGACTTCTCGTGGACGGTTGGGGCCCTCGTCTTGTCGTTTTGGTTGATAGGTGCTGTCCTTCTTGTACGAGCGCCTACACCGGTGGTTCGTGACGAGCCCGTGTCTATGGCACTCTCACAACCGCTGGTGACAACCGCGGACACGATGGCGGTGCACAACGTCGCACCACCCGAGGGCCCAGATCTGCAGGCGGCCGCGAACGTGTGCACGGCCATTGGCCGGCTCACGAACGCTGAGGATCTGCCGCGCTTGCTGCAACAGGCGGCTGCAGTCATCGACGCCTCCGGCGTGGTCATCTGGATGGCCGCAGGAGAGGAGTTGTTTGCCGCTGCGGCGTTCGGCTATCCGCCTCAGGTCATTCAGAAGCTTGGCCCCATCAACCGGTCGGCAATCAACGCCACTGCGTCGGCATGGCGAACGAGCACGTTGCAGGCGGTGGCTGGCGGTCAGGACGGTCGCGGCGCTCTTGCTGCACCGATGCTCGGTCCCGATCGATGTGTCGGTGTGCTCGCTGTCGAACTGGGCATCGGCCACGATGCCGACGCTGCTCGTCGCGCAGTCACGACGATGTTCGCTGCCCAGCTCGCTGCGGCCCTTGCGGGCTGGCCAGCCGCGAGCGCGGCGGCACCCAGCGATGTGCCGCCGCTCGAGAGAGAGCCGCTCGAAAGAGTGGCAGAAGGCTAGATCGGAAGCGTGCCGGCTGCCGGCGCCTGACGACGTTGCGGCAGCGTCACCTTGACGCTCTGCTCCTTGTGATTCCGTGTGAGCCGGACCTCGATCGTTGAGCCCGCGTCCGACTCGCGCACTTCGCGAACCAAATCGGCCGATGACATGACACTGCGACCATTCACCGCAGTGATGACGTCTCCTGCCTGAATGCCGGCCGATGCCGCGGGAGTGCCGCTCGCGACTTCCGACACCAGCACACCTTCTTTGACGCCGAAGTACGTCGCCAGTTGATCGCTCAAGGGCACGATAGACACGCCCAGGCGACGCGGTGTTCCAAAGAAGTTCTCGCCCCACGCGCCCTGCGGATCGAAACGGAAGTCGAAATCGCGAGGCAACTCACGGAACACATCTTCGGTAATTCGGGGAAACTGCTGCAGCGTCACGCTGTCGCGCGCTTCCGGCGTGATGTCGAGCGTCCGCCTCGACCCGTCGCGCGTGATGGTCATCTTCACGGATCGTCCAGGTGCCGTTTCACGAACGAGGCGCGTGAACTGCTGTGCGCTGCGTGCGCGTTCGCCGTCGAACTCGACGACGACATCGCCTTTTTGCAGACCGGCTCGCGTCGCGGGCGTTCCTTCGCGCACGCTGTCGATCACCACGCCCGAGGCGTCCCCGATCTGATCACGAATCGTCACGCCGATACTCGATCCTGGCCCTTCAATAGCCAGATTCCACCCACCAATCGCGGGTGGAATGCGGTCGCGCTGCTGTGCCGCTGCGGCTGGCGTCTGGAGAAATGCCATGAGATACGCCACCGTCGCGAGCGTCGCGACCAGGAACCCGCCCACAACCATTTTCTTCATCGTCCACCTCCGGGTGGCGCAGGCGGCCACCCCACCGCCTCTAAAGACGGCGGGATCCGCGTGAAAGTTGGTGTGCACTGTCCCCTGCGGGCGTGCCGCTGACCACGCCGGAGGACGCGTCCGGTTTGTATCGAGCCGTTGATAGGGGAAAATGGGCCGATTGCGGCGGGCACGCGTCTTGAAATTACGTCTCGCGGTCGCGTCGGATCACCGGGGGGCGTAACTTCAGGCAGGCGCTGGCATCGCCGCACCCCGGATCCCTGGCAGGGGCGTTCACGATTCCGATGCGACCATTTTTCTGCTGCCCGCATCGCCACTGGAGGATGGAGCCATGAGACTCTCGAGTCGTCTACTGTCGATCGCGGTATTGAGCTCGGTCGCTGTCGCCGGATGCGCGAGCAGCATCCGCATAGCCGAACTCAAGGATCAGCCCGACAAGTACCAGCGCAAGACCGTCAGCGTCACAGGAAAAGTGACGGACAGCTACGGCGTGCCTTTGCTGCCGTTCCAGTTCTACAAGGTGGACGACGGGAGCGGAGAGATCAGCGTCGTGTCACGCTCGAGCCGGTCGCCCTCGAAGGGGGCACGCGTGCAGGTAAAGGGCAAGGTGAGCGAGGTCGCCGTCGTCGGCGGACGCTCGATCGGGCTCCACATCGAAGAAGACAGCCGCAAGGTCAAGTAGCGCTTTACTGAATCTTGATCGCCACCGCAGTCATATCGTCGGCCTGGGGCGCAGAACCCCGGAATTCGGTGACGGCGTGAAAGATTGCATCCACGATCCCGCGTGCTGATTCTCTGCGCGAGGCGGCAACGACATCGCATAGCCGCCTCGCACCGAACTCCGCTCCCATCGCATTCCACGCTTCGAAGATTCCATCAGTGCAGAAGACGAACAAATCGTCAGGCTTCAGTTCGAGCGTGACTTCGTCGTAGACGATGCCTGGGAACGATCCGAGTGGGACACCAGGCAACTCGATTTGCCCGCACTTCTCCGCTGAACAGCGAATCGGGTACGGCAGGCCGGAATTCGCGAGCGTGACAGTCCGGCGTCTGAAATCAAAAAACGCGTAGCAGAGCGTGCAGTAGTACTCCTCGAGATGCCGCTCGTGGAGATTCGTGTTCATGGCGCGCAGCACACCGGCGACGCTGAAGCGATCGGGAGTGAAGCGCCGGCGCAGAGTACGTGATCGCACCTGTTCGGCGGCAAACGCCCCGTACAGCGCGGCAGGCGCACCCTTGCCAGACACATCACCAACAGCGACCACCAGCGTGTCAGGCTCTGGCACCAGAAAATCGTGGATGTCTCCCCCGAGCTCGCGTGCCGGCTCGAAGCGCCCTGCGACATCAACGCCTTCGGCCGTTTTTGGAGGCTCCGTGGGCAACAGTGCTACCTGGACGCGTTGCGCAAATCGCAACTCCTTCTCAATCCGTTCCTCGTTGCGGCGCACCTCTTCGTAGAGCCTGGCATTGTCGATCGCGACGGCCGCCTGACTCGCCAGCAGCGTCAGCAGTTCCTTGTGCTCCTTGGTGAACGCATCGAGCTCGGGGCTTTCCAGATCGAACACACCGATGCAGCGGTCTTTAATGAGCATCGGGATGACGAGTTCGGATCGCGCGTCATCAACCATGTTGATGTAGCGCGGGTCCTGCGAGACATCCGAGACGAGCACCGGCTCCTTATGCAGAGCCGCCCATCCGACGAGGCCTTCGCCGAGCCGCACATGTTTCGACTCTGCACCCTTGCCGTAGCGCACGGCGAGTTTCATTTCGAGGTCGTTGGTCGCCTCATCGAGCAGCAGGATGCCGAACGTTCGATAGTCGATCAGTCGTTTGGTCAGGCTCGCGATTCTCGTGAGCAGGGCATCGAGATCGAGGATCGACGCCATTTCACGACCGATCTCGGCCAGCGTCTCGAGCGTGTCGACATAGTGCCGCTCGCTCTTGAAGAGTCGAGCATTCTCGAGTGCGACCGCCACGTGCGCACCGAACTGCCGAAGGAGTGCTTCATCCTGGGGCGTGAATGCGCCCTCGGCCTCATTCAAGAGGTTGAGCGCGCCAATGACCTTGCCCTTGCGCCGCATCGGCACCGCGAGCTGCGACAGCATGTTGCGCAACGGCCCTTTGTATCGAGGCTCACGGCGAATGTCATTGACGAGAATTGGACGGCCTTCCTGCACCGCCGCCCCGACCACGCCTGCGCCAAGCGGCATCCGCAACGTGGACCACACTTCCTCGGGATAACCCACCGCATACGCGATTCGCAGCTCTTGCCGGCGTTCGTCGAGCAGATACACCGAGAACGCGCTGAAGCGCGTCAGCCGCGCAATCAGCTGTGGAATCTTCGCGAGCAGCTCCTCGAGGTCCAGCACCGACGTCACTTCGCGCCCGAGCTCGAAGAGCGTCGAGAGCAGTTCGGTGTCAGTGGCTCCCCGGCCAATGGCCTGAAGACGCGGGTCCGAGGGAGTATCCTGTGGTTTGGTCATCGCTGATGGTGCGTTGCCGAAGGGCCCTGGCGAGCGATCGAATTATACTGGCCTCGTCCCATGGACGCTCTGACACTGCCACTCGACCAACGCGCCATCCAGCAGATTCTCCCCCACCGCTATCCCTTTCTGCTGGTCGATCGCATCACCGAGCTCGAACCCGACAAGCGCATCGTCGGCATCAAGAACGTGTCGATCAGCGAGCGGTTTCTGTCGCCGTCCACGGGCGCGGCACCAGGCTTTCCGCCGACGATCCTCACTGAGTGCGTCGCACAAGTCGGCGCGATCTTGATCCTGTCGAAGCCGGAGAACCGCGACAAGATTCCGTTGTTCGTTGGAATCGAGCGCGTGCGCTACCGGCGGCCGGTCTGTCCCGGAGATGTGGTGGAAGTCGAAGCGAGAGTCAAGCGGCTCAGAAGTCGCATGGGACAGCTGTATGGTTTCGCGCGGGTCAACGGCAAAGTCGTTCTCGAGGGGACGATGACCTTCGCGTTGGGCCCGACGACGAGTGCAGGGTCGAAAGACGGCGTCGACTAACTCGCCAACGCCGCCGGCTGCTCTTCCAGTTCGATACCGTTGCGTCCGCGCTGTTTGGCGCGATAGAGCGCGGTGTCCGCGCGCGCAATCGCCCCGAGCGGATCGTTTTCGCCTTGATTGATTGAGGTGATCCCAAAGCTCGCCGTCACCATGACCTGCCCGTCGTTCCAGGTCACCGGGTGTTCCGCAATAGCGCGTCGCAGATTTTCGGAGACCTGCTTGGCACCGATGAGCGGCGTGTCCGGCAGGAGCACCATGAATTCGTCGCCGCCGTAACGGCACTTCAAGTCGCTGCCGCGCAGCTCCGCTTTCATCGTCGCACCGACGGCGGCCAGCACCGCATCGCCGCACAAGTGACCATGGCGATCGTTGATGCCTTTGAAGTTGTCGAGATCGAACATCACCAGCGAGAGCGGCAGCCGTGAGCGGCGCGCACGGCGCAGCTCCGCGTCGAGCACTTCGAGCGCGTGGGAACGATTGAAGCAGCCGGTGAGTGCGTCGCGAACGCTGTTCTCGCGGACTTCGCGGAACAGCTCGGAGTTCTTCAACGAGACCGCGAGGAGCGCGGCAGCGGCACTCAGCACGCTGCGCTGATGGTCGGTCAACGCCGGTTCCGGCGCGACACCAAGCACGCCTTCCGGCACGCCTCCGATGATCATCGGAAAACAAATTTCTGTCGGCGACGGACCAACGACGGGATCGGCTTCGCCAAGGGCACGGCGAGCGGCGCGCTCACGATCGGCGGGCATTGATTCACCCACGGTCGCTTGCGATTCCCAATGGCCCGAGCGCGTCCGCGTCATGACCCACACACCGCGCCCGGGTGCGAGCAGCGGCAGATGCGCATGCAGCACGCCGCGAATCGAATCGGTCGATTCACTATCCATCGTGCGAGCCAATGCGTGGCCGAACGCGACGAGGCGAGACATTTCCGCAGCGCGCTCGGTGGCTTCCTGCGCAGCCCGGGCCACGCTCAAGGATTCAGCGTTGATCTCCTGACGCTTGCGGAGCTGATGGAAGCTGAAGATCGTCGCAAGGATGACCAACGCAGGAAGCAGGTGCAGCCCTCGCGTCGCCTCGATCTCGCGCACGTAGTCCAGCAGCGTCGCTACCGGGCCGGAAAAGATCACAAACAGCGCAACGGTCAGCCCCATCATCAGGATGGCGTCGTTGCGCCCCATTACTCGCATGGGATCCTCACTACCTGTCAGCCGGGATGGCACTCAATACCGCAGTCCCAGCGTTAGTTCAGCCAATTGCTGGAGTTATCGGTTGGAAACGCCCAGTGCTGCACGATTTCTACCTCGGGAAGATCCCGCATGCCGGGCGCTGTTGCAGCGGTGTGTACGCACAGATGTGCACACGGGGTCCTATAATTGCCGTGGTGCCGCCAGGCAAACGAGTCCCCCATCGAACCCGCGCGGACACCTTCGCGCGGCTTTTCGAAGCCGTTCATGAGGGCGTCTTTGTCGGAACGCTAACGCCTGATCCGCTCTCCGAAGGCACCACTGAAGCCATCAATCCATTCCTCAAGGCGATGCTGGGCTACGCGCCAGGCACGACCGACGAGCGTGTGGCTCCGTTCGCCCCCGAACGATTCGTCGACCCGGCGGCGAGGCAGGCGTTCCTTGGCCGTCTGCTCACCGAGGGCGCAGTCACCGATTACCTGATTCGATTGCGCAGACTGGACGGCGACCTGATCTGGGTCGAAGTCACCGCGCACGCCGGTCCCTCACGAAAGCGCGGCGTCTCGCAGGTCGAGGCGCTCATGCGCAACGTCAGCGAGCGGCGCCGCCTCGATGATCAGTCGCGCGATCTCTATCAGCAGTTGTTGCAAGCGGAGAAGATGGCGGCGCTCGGACAGACCATTTCAGGCGTCGCGCACGAGTTGAACAATCCGCTCGCGACGATTCTGAGTTGGGCCGAGCGCCTGGCCGAGCGCAATCTCGACGAGACATCACGCCGCGGGGTTGAAGTGATCCTCGGTGAATCAGAGCGCGCGGCTCGCATCGTGCGAAATCTGCTGACGTTTGCGCGCAAGCGTCAGTCAACGCGCTCGATGATCGATTTGAATCAAGTCGTTCGCGAAACGCTCGCGTTGCGCGCCTATGAGCAGCGGCTCACCAACATCGACGTCGTGACCGCCCTGGCATCCGGACTGCCGCCCGTGTTTGCCGACCCGCACCAGATTCAGCAAGTGCTGCTCAATCTCGTGATCAACGCGGAGCAAGCGATGCTCACAGCAAATGGACGCGGGTCACTCGTCCTGCGCACGTGGCACGACGTCGCACACAACGCCGTCGTCCTGCAGGTCAGTGACGACGGGCCAGGTGTACCGACTGAGGTGCGCAGCAAGATCTTCGATCCGTTCTTTACGACCAAGGAAGTCGGCAAAGGCACCGGGCTGGGGCTGACAGTCGCGTACGCGATCGTGCAAGAGCACGGCGGCAGCATTCGCGTGGAGTCGCCCCCGACCGGTGGCGCGTCATTCACCGTGCAGTTCCCGGTGAGCAGCGTCGAACACGCGGCGCGGCCGCGTGCATCGAGCGGTTCTGCTGAGAGCTCGCTCGACGGCGCGTCGGTGTTGCTCGTTGAGGATGAACGCGCGCTCGCGACGGCGGTTGTTGAAGCGTTAACTGAGGCGGGGTTGCATGTTGAGCACGCGGGCGATGGTGAGGAAGCCCTCGCCCGCGTGCGTCAGAATCGTTACGACGTCGTGATCTGCGATCTCAAAATGCCGCGCGTGGACGGCATGACGCTCTATCGCGCAATCGCGACCTTGTCGCCCTCGTTGTCGCGACGTGTGATCTTCGTCACGGGAGCCGTCGCAGGACCAGAGGCTGAACGCTTTCTCGAGGAGAGCGGCTGCCGCTGGTTGTCCAAGCCCTTCCGGCTCGCAGATTTGCTGCGCAATGTCCGTGAAGCGCTCGCGTAGTCGACGACCACACCGTGCTGGACCTCGTGTGCCGTGCGCTCGCTCGGCAGCGTAGCCTTTGCCATCTTCGGCTTCTGGAACTCGAGGATCGCGCTGCGCATCACCTTCATGGCTTCGGCCGCAGGCACCATCGAACCGAGCGCGTCACGGAGGCGGCGAATCGCTCGCGCGTGCAGCTGTGAGACGCGTGATTCATTGACGCCGATCTCGGCACCGATTTGCTTCATCGTCGCCTCGCCGTAGTAGTAGAGGCTGATGACCTTCTGCTCCCGGGGCGGCAGCGACGCAATGGCGGCGCAGACTCGTTCTTTCGTCTCCTGCCGCTCGTACGCTTCGTCAGGCTGCTCAGGTTCCGACGGGATCAGCGCGGTGGGCAGCGTCGACTCGTCAAGGTTTTCGTTGTTGGCCAGCGGTGATGTGGATTCGATGGCGTTGATTCGCACGATCGTGCGGCCAAGGCGCTTTTCGTCGGATCCAATCTTTGCCGCGAGGTCCGCCAGCGACGGCTCATGGCCCAGTTCTCGACGCAGCTCCTCGCGAGCGGCTTCGAGCTCGCGCCGCTGACGACGGACGCCGCGCGGCCAGGCGTCCTTGCGGAGGGCATCAATCATCGCGCCCCGAATACGACGTTCGGCGAACGTCTCGAACTTGATCCCGCGCGCCTCGTCGAAGCGGTGGGCTGCGTCAATCAAACCAATGACGCCGTCCTGGACGAGATCCCCAATATCGATTGAATGGGGCATCGTAGCGGCAACACGACGGGCAAGCTGTTCGACGAACGGTAGACTGGCTGTAACGCGCGGATTGACCGAGCTGCTCTGGCTCTGGGGGCGCATGAGTGTGACCTCCGGCGCCAAGTAAGGCAACCGCGGTACCAACAAGTGGAATCAGCGGGAATCGCAGTGCAACACCGTGAGTGTGATCCCCCTAAGTAGCTGTTTCTGCAGAGGTTCAAGTCGGCCAAGCTCGCAGATCCTGCACACACTAGCCGACGGCGAACAGGCCGATTCGCCAGAAATTTGACGCGAACGACAGCCCTCAACGCCAACATCCTGACACACGAATTACGGTTTTGATGAGGTGTTCTCGGACGGGTCAGGTCCGAACAAATGCGCCGAGAGATGTACTGAAGTGAGGCGGCTAGCCGACCAAGGGTTCTGTTCTTTGACGGATCTCTCGAACAGTCCCCAAGGCGGCAAGGGCGCCAGAGACAATCTGGGACGCCCGATCGCGATTGACGGCATCGGAAGCCTTGGCTTCCTGCAACTCGGCGTGCGCGAGCACGATCCCGAGCTGACTATTCAGGCGGTGGAATAGCGCCTGGAGCTCTCGCTCCCTGCTGCGACTCGTCGGCGTTTGGGCCGTCGGTCGACGACCGCAGGCTCACGCGTGGGAGCCGGGCGCGGTCCTAGCGTCGGAGTCTTCGGAACGAGGCGTGGGCGCAGCGTCGCGCCACAGCGTGTCCGCAAAGATCCGGATGGATCCGCCGGCGGTCCGGACGTACTCGACCTTGCCCGCGGAAATCCAGTTGTAAATCGTGCGACGGCTGACTCCAACAGCCTCGCAGGCCTTCATGATAGAGAGGGTCTGGCGGTCCATATTTGCTCAACGGGCCTCGGATCGTGACGGCCCTCAAAAGTTTCCACAGGGGGCCACAGGGCCCCAACACGACCTCAGAACCCTGTATCGGCTGGTTGCCACCGATCCTTAGGCTGGCTTGTGTCAATATATTGGCGCTCCCTAAAATGAGTGGCGCTCCCCATCTGCTCTTCATCGACGACGAGGCCACGCTTCGCGGTCTCATGGCCGAGCGTCTGACGGAACGGGGGTTCGTGGTTCGGGAAGCCGGCAGCGGTGAACAGGCCCTCGAACTTCTCGACCAGATCGCCTTTGACGCCGTTATTACGGACCTCAAACTCCCCGGCATCGATGGCTCTCGCGTCCTGGAGGTGGCCCGCGAGCGGTACCCCGGTATCGTCACGATCGTGATCACGGGATACGGCACGATGTCCGATGCGTTGAACGCGGGCAAGCGGGGCGCGTCGGATTTCATAGCAAAGCCGTTCCAGTTCGACGAGCTGTTTCTTCGCCTGCAGAAAGCGCTGGAGCAACAACGACTCAAATCGCATAACGCCTATCTGCAGTCGGAACTTGATCAGCGCCACCATCAGTTCAGCAGCATCATCGGCCAGAGCAGCCGGCCGATGCAGAAGCTGGTTCACGTGCTCGAGACGGTCGCACCTTCTAACAGCACGATCCTGATCACCGGCGAGACGGGCGCCGGGAAGGAAGTCGTCGCGCGCGCCATTCATCACAACAGTGCGCGACGGCAGAATCGCTTTGTTGCGCTCAACTGCAGCGCGATCCCCGAGACGCTGCTCGAAGCAGAGTTGTTCGGCCACGTGCGCGGAGCATTCACCGGCGCCGTCGGCGCACGACAAGGGCGATTCGAACAGGCGCATAAGGGCACGCTGTTTCTCGATGAAGTGGGCACCATGAGTACAGCGTTGCAGATGAAGCTGCTGCGCGCGCTTCAAGAGCGTGAATTCGAGCGGATCGGAGATAACCAGACCGTGAAGGTCGATGTGCGGGTGATCGCGGCGACGAACTCAGATCTCTCGAAGATGGTCGCCGAGGGCACGTTCCGCGAAGATCTTTATTACCGCCTGCATGTGATCCCGATTCTGCTTCCTCCGTTGCGACAGCGTCGGGAGGACATACCGGCTCTGGTCAAGCACTTCCTGGAGAAGTTCGCCCCGGGCACAGCGATGCAAGTCTCGCAGGGCGCGATGCGCGCGCTGATGGCATATCAATGGCCTGGCAACGTACGCCAGCTGGAGAACGCCATCGAGCGAGCGGTCGCGTTGAGCGCGGGCCGTCGAGAGGTTGCAATCACCGACCTGCCCGCTGAGGTGCAGACTACACCGGAGACGACGGAAACACTGTTCGTGGATTTTCCGGACAGCGGCCTCGACCTGCCTGCGTATCTCGCCAAGATCGAGCGCGATCTGATTCAGCGCTCGCTCGAACGAACCGGCGGCAATCGCAACAAGGCGGCCGAGTTGCTCCGCATCAAACGCACCACGCTCGTGGAGAAGTTGAGACGCCTCGGGCCCGAGTGATCGCTCGTACAACACGAGGAAGAAATGCCACCGCGTTATTCGTACTGGACCATTCTCGCCGGCGGGCTGCCAACTGCATTCCGTGCTGCTGAGCGCGAGGATCTCTTACCAACGTTCAACCGCATTCGTGAGAAACATCCCGACGCTGAGATGAAATGGTTTGCGAGAGGGCGCCTCTGGCAGTCTCCCGACGAAGCACAGGCCGATCTTGAACGTGCACGGATCAAACGCGATCGCGATTGGCGGCCTGGCGGCGACCATCGCGACCCGCGACAGACCTTCAAGACCAAACGCAAGCAAGACGACCCGCGGCGAGAGAAGACACGGCGGCGGCCGTCGTCGGAACCTACGGTGGCCGACACGCGTCCCACCGGGCCTGCGTCAAAGCCAGGCGCGCCACGCATGCGCCCCACAGGACCTGCGTGGAAATCCGGTGCGCCCCACACGCGCCCCACAGGACCTGCGGCGAAATCTGGTGCGCCCCACACACGCCCCACAGGGCCTGGGGCGAAATCCGGCCCGCCACGCTCACGCACCACGGGACCTGCGGCGACATCCGGCGCGCCACCCAGACGCCCCACCGGACCTGCAGCGAAATCCGGCGCGCCATACACGCGCCCCAGCGGACCAGCCGGCGCGCCACCTACGCGCCCTACGGGAACTGCATCAAAATTCGGTTCGCCACACAGACGTGGCGTGGGGCCACCTAAGCGACGGCCGCGATGATCCTTCACGTCGTTCTGTTTCGTCTGAAACCAGGTCTTCGCGACGATGAGCGAGACGCGCTTGCCGCGACACTCGCGCGCGCGACTCGTGAGATTCCGTCGATACGCCGCGCGCGCATCGGCTCCCGCGTCATGCTTGGTCGCACCTACGAACAGCTCATGACCACGGACTATTCGTTCGCAGCGATTCTCGAGTTCGACGATCGCGATGGACTGCAGACATATCTCGATCATCCTGCGCACGAGCAACTCGCTCAACGTTTCTACGCAAGCGTTGATGCGGCGTTGACGTACGACTTTGAGATGTGGGAAAGCGACGAAGGGATCGAGAGAATTCGCGGCGAGCTGTGACGAGCCGCCGAGAGACTGCAGTCTCGCTGCAGCTCTCCGCGGTATCTTTCTCGAATGCGGATCAGCCGGCCACGTAGGCTGACGACGGCCGATCCTGGCGACGCATCGCCGCGCGGGCGGTGCGATAGGGTCCTACCGGCAGGTTGCAGTTCTGCTGATAGAGAAACGCGTGGAAGCGTTTGTAATCGGTCGGCGGCAAACCGAACACACCGAGCAGTGCTCGATAACTACCTCGCGTGTGCTCGAGGCCGCGATGGATCAGCGCTGCGAGATCATCACGCGTGAGTTCGTGCGCTTTGAACGGCTGATGTACGACGGTCCAGAAACTCTCGCCTGCGATCAAACGTTCCCAGAGACGATCCGCAGTGGTCGTGCTGCGCTCAGGCCGTCGCGGGCTCGACGTGACGTTCTCGTGCGGTAGACCCGGCGCCGGCACGGAGACTGCCGGTGCCGTCTCGCGCCACCCACGGATCTCAGTCGGCAGATCTTCCGCTGCGATCGGACGCTCCCACTCGCGAACGACGAGACGCTCGGCGAGGTTTTTCAACTCGCGTACGTTGCCGGGCCACGGATACGCGACGAGCAACTGCTCGGCGTCCATCGTGAGCTCCGGGCAATGCAGCCGATGCGTGTCGGCGGCTCGACGCAGATAGTGGCGCAACAGGAGCATGACATCCTCGGCGCGCTCCCGGAGCGATGGTACGTGGATCTGGATGATGTTCAAACGGAAGTACAGGTCCTCGCGGAACACCCCGGCTTCGATGCGCTCACGCAGATTCCGGTTTGTCGCCGTGATCAACCGCACGTCAGAGCGGCCCGTCACGCCGTCTACGCCGATCGTTTGGATCTCTCCGGTCTCCGCAAATCGCAGGAGTACGGCCTGCATTCGGAGACTCATCTCGCCGAGCTCGTCGAGAAACAGTGTGCCGCGATCGGCCTGTCGCACCAGACCGGGCTTGTCTCGATATGCGCCCGTGAAGCTTCCTCGCGTGTGGCCAAACAGCTCCGACTCGAGAAGCGTTTCAGGAATACCGCTGCAGTTGACCGCCACAAACGTCCGCGACGCACGAGCGCTCTGCTCGTGAATGAGCCGCGCAACGACTTCCTTGCCCGAGCCTGTCTCACCGAGCACGAGTACCTTCGCATCGGTACGTGCAGCCGCCTCGATCTCCCGGCGCAGCGACACAATAGCCGCGCTCTCTCCCAACAGCAGGGGCAGATTTTTGTTGGTCCGTGGCACTGGGAACGTAGACATCTGGCTCAATTCTCCAAATCTCAGATAACGAGCAGGGAATTAGTCTGCCTTTTTGGAGCGACTAAGGTCAACGGTAAAGTCACGTAAAGTCGGTCAGGAGATCACAGTTTTGCGCTGAAATCTCATCCATACGGAAGAAAAATTGACGCTCAAGCTTAGCGCGATTGCGTTAACACGTTGTAACAAAACGACTTTCAATTCTGACTACGCACATCTGCTTTTCTGGCACGAAACATGGTTCGTTTGAGACGGAGCGAATGGCCTGTGGGCGCAGAACTGATCCGAGAAACTGAGAAGTCGTTGGATTCGCTGTTTTCAGCGCTGGACGGGAAGCTCGCCGATGGCGCGCCAGCCAGAATTCTCGGGATCTACGACGACGGGAAGGAGTGGTGGATCCAGGTCGCGCGGGGCGACGACGACATCAATACGATCGTTCTTCGATTGTCCCGCTTCGCCAGCGTCTTCAACGCGGTGGCCGCGTTGAAGCGATGGAGTTGCTCGGGAACGACTGCGCCTCGAATTGTGCGAGCGATGTCCCTGGTCTAGAACTCGGTTACGCCGGAGGCGGCTCAGGCCTCCGCAATCGAACCATCTGCACGCGCGGTACTCACGCGATTCTTCCCCGCTCGCTTCGCATGATAGAGCGCGCGATCGGCGCGCTCGATAAGATCTCTCGCAGTGACTCCCGGTGGCGACACCGCGACACCGATGCTCGCCGTCACGCGCAACCCTACCAGGTCCGGTTCGTTGCGCTGATACGCCTCAACCCGTTGCCGAATCCGTTCTGCGATCGCGCCTGCACTCTCCGCGGTGCCTCCGGGCATCATCACCGCGAACTCTTCGCCGCCGAATCGTGTGCAAACGTCGAAGATGCGTACCGATCGACGGAGAATTTCAGAGATGTCGCGAATGACCATGTCGCCCGCGACATGGCCGAAACGATCGTTGATGCTCTTGAAGCCGTCGAGATCGACCATCAGCAGACCGACCGACGTCAGTTGGCGAATCGCTCTATGGAGTTCCTCTTCCAATCGCGCCTGGAAGTATCTGCGGTTGAAGAGACCGCTCACGGGATCGATCACCGCGGCCTGTGCGTAGGCCTGCGCTTCGCGCAGCACACGTTCACGTCCGAGGGCGAGTGCGACCGGTGCCGTCAACACACCAATCGCGGCAGCGTCTTCCTGTGAATACGGAGTGCCACCAATGCGGTCGGTGAGCGACACGACTCCGAGTGCTTCACTGCCTGCAACGATCGGAATCGACATGAACGAGTTCGTGCGGTACCGCGAGCGCTGACGATCGAGACCGGGACTCTCGGTGACATCGGCAACCACGAGCGGCGTTCTCGTTTGATAGACACTGCCGATCACGCCGGCGCCCGGCGCGATACGCAGGTGCTCGACGAGCGCGTGCGGATAGCCACGCGTCGCGACGATCGACAGCTCGCCATCTCCAGTCGCAACAGCGAGTGATGCGATGCGGCTGGGCACGGCCTGCACGACGAAATGCAGAACCGCTTCGCCGACGGCAGTGAGACCAGTGGTATCGGCGAGCGTACGCGTCAGTCGCCGTGCAGCGGCATCAAGCGCCCACGGCGCGCGGCCGCCGCGCGTGGTGCCGCTCAGATCTCGCGCGAGCGTGACGAGGTCTTGCGCCGACCCGGTCCAATCACCTTCGAGCAGCAGGATGACCGGTGTGCTGGGCGCTGCGGCCAGGCCCACAAGCGTCCAGTCATGGTCCTCCGAGCGCCACACATCGACACCTAAGCCAAGCGTCAGGCCGACGCTGTCAAACGCGTGCGAACCGCCGTTGTGCAGATGCGACAGCGACGGTGTCGGCGCGGACTCGACGGCCACAACCCAGGCGCCCTCATGCTTACCCGCAACCGCCGCCTTTGTCTCGAGGACACGGCCGATCAGCGAGACAAGGTGCGCAAGAAACTCGCGAGGAGCGGCCGCAGCAGGCACACGTTGAGGGACTTGGAGCAGCGCGCTCCGCTGGTCGGACGACAGCCGCCGATGCCCGCCCGGGGGATGGGCGATGTGAGACATCTCCTGCTGAAATCCCGAGTCGGGGAGATATTCCCCCCGCGTTTGGGAATCGTCGTTCTCGAGTCGATTCACTTGACGCAGATCCCGGCCTGTACGCGCGGCTCTCGCCAACTACTCCATATCACGTCCTGCTGAGGTGGCAACAACCGTGCCCCAGACGGAACCGTAATTGATGTCAGGCTGGCGAGTTATACGGACAATCGTCCCGAGCGCCGCTGGCGCTCGAAACCCGTTAAGCGGGGCCCGAAGGCCCACGCTTATCGGTACTCTTTGAACGGAATCTGGCAGTCGTGCTTACGCAGGAAATTCAGGAAGCGTTTGTAGTCCCGTGCTTCCATGTTGAACAGACGCGCGACGATTTTGTAGTTGCCGCGCGCTTCTTCCAGACCGCGACGCACAACCTCGCGCACATTCGCACGCGTGATCTCGCGATCCATGAAGAGCGGATACACAGCCGTCCAGAACGACTCGTGCTGCTCGATCATCCGCTTGTAGAGGTCATCCGCGACCGTACGACGACGCTCGCGCTTGGGCCGGAGGAGGACCGCATCGTACGAGCGAATCTCGGACGACAGATGCTCGAGCTCGATCGTCGGGCCGGTGACGGTCACGACCAGACGCTCGATCACGTTCTCGAGCTCGCGAACATTGCCCGGCCAGGAGTACTCGGTCAACGACTTCATCGCCTCCGGCGAGACGCCGTTGATTCCAGAGCGGCTCGCTGCGGAGAACTGCGTGAGGAATTGGTGCACAAGCACCGGAATGTCTTCTCGACGATCACGCAGCGGCGGAACGACTATGTGAATGACGTTGAGGCGATAGAACAGATCCTCGCGGAACGTCCCCTGCTTGATCATTTCTCGCAGGTCACGGTTGGTCGCAGCGATCACACGCACGTTGACGATGCGGCCACTGCCGTCGGCGCCAACTTTCTGCAGCTCGCCTGTCTCGAGGAATCGGAGCAGGAGGCCCTGCATGCGCAGCGTCATCTCCCCGACTTCGTCGAGGAAGATGGTGCCCATGTGGGCGGTTTCGAG
>AR_comb_assmDRAFT_10185090_pt1 | contig 18963 bp, 4 predicted proteins | sample ArasoioldDNA_FD_10543 | JGI IMG/M metagenome (IMG submission 10543) | reverse complement strand
CTTGCGTCGTGCGCAGAAGCTGGTCGAACCCCGCATCCACCCCCGTGTTCCCGAGCCAGTCGAGCAGCAGATCGTGCAGCACGGTCGCACGCGTCTCGCCGAACTGCAGCCGCTCTCCGGCCTCCGCCAGGCTGACTCCGCGATCCACGACCGTCTGCCGTTTCACATAGAGCACGCCTTCCGGCAGCGCCTCCGCAGGGGCAGTCGCGATGCTGAACGCCTGCCCCAGCACGCGCTGCGCCGCGGCGATCAGCGCCGCCGGTAGTGATCCGGCCGCCTTCGGCAGCACGATCGCATTGGCCGCGAGGGGAACCCCGCGCTCGTCGATGCCCGTTGTGAGCTGGATCGCGCCACCCGCCGAGGCCTCTCCCGTGAACGAGCTGAACGTCACCGACCCGGTTTTCTGGGCGACCAGGGTGAAGTGTGCAGTCGCGGAATCGCCCGGTGCGATCGAGTCGAAGGTCGCCGAAGACGCGGAAACGAGGCGCGCGCCCGAGATACCGAGCGGCTCCAGGTTGACGGTTACCAAGTTGGCAGCGGCGCGCGACGTATTGGTGACGGTCGCATAGAGGTCGTATTGCTCGCCAGCGCGGATCGTCCGAGGGTGCGCGACGGTGACTGAGAACGTTGGGTTCCGCACGAACACGGCGCCCGCGGCCTTCCCCATGACGGCAACCGGACCGGATGGCAGACCGGTCAGGGTGGCGCGGATCTCGAGATCGAAGCCCGCCCCTCCTTCTTTGAGGCCTTCGACGAGGAACTCCCCCCGCCCGCTTCGCTGCGGGGGAACGACAGGGATGTCGTCGGCGGTGCCGAGCTGCCCGTCAGGTCCAGGCTGCACGATGGGGACGACGGGTTGGATGCCGACGCCGTTGATGCGCGCGAGCCGGAGCGGGTCGTCGCCGGGCGCGTCGAACGTGCCCGGTATGCGGTCGAGCCCCGATGGCAGCAGGATCCGAGCAGTCGCCTGCTCCAGCTGCAACGGCGTCCCGTCGGGCGCAACGTTCGTGACGACGAGGAGGACCGAGAAGAACTGATTCAAAAAGGCGACGTTCCCCGGGATGACGACCAGCCCGGTGATCGGTGGCACGTCCAGGCTCGGGACGCCACCGTCCTCTTCGACCGGGACGAACGGCAGCGCCGCGATCGAGAAATTCAACCCAGGGCGATCGAACTGCGGCGGGAGCCGCGTTTCCGTCGCGCGGAGTGACTGGTTCAACGCCGTCAGCTGCTGAACGAGCTGCGTCGTCGTCGGACGCTGCCGCAGCAGCTCGGGGGTCGGGAGCGCGGCGGGGACGCTGATCGTGAACGGCGCGCCATCGATGTTGAACGCCACCTGGAAATTCACGGCCTGGAAGTTGCGCTCGTCGATCACGATTCCCTTGCCGCGGATCTCGTCGAGAGACAACGGCTTCGAGGTCACACTCGTGACGAAAACATCGCTGATCACCTTGATCGGAATGGTCGTGGCGAGACGGCCGTCCGCCGACGTCGCATCCAGTACCGTCTGGCCGTTCTTGACCAGGCGGATACCGTCCAGGAAGTAGTCGCCTGGCACGGCGAGCGGCGGGATGGGGATCGGCTGGCCAGGGACCGCGACGATTCGAGTGGGCTGGATCTCCGGCCCGCGGAGCTCCGCCTCAACGATCGCGCCGCTGGTCAAGGCGGCGATAGCGTCACGCGCGTCCGAGCCGGTTGTGGCGGGGATCGCCAGCGTGGTGTTGATCTGCGTTGGAATGTTTTTCGGGACGGTGAGTGCGGGCGGGTCCACGACCAGCCGCACGCCAACGATGTCGAACTGCAGCTGCGTCAACGGCTGTTGCTGCGCGTACGCGGGCGTTGCCGCCAGCAAGGCGGTCGCGGCGAGGCCGGCGGTGCGGCGCAGGAGCATGCTCGTCATCGCACGTAGGTGAAGTCGACGAATGTGCGGGAGATCTCAATCCCAGCGCTCGTGCCAGACGCGCCCGCCCGTGCCACGACCACCAGGCGGTACGTGGTGTCGGGTTGCAGGCCCGTGAACTGGCCGATCGTGCGGTCGTCAGAGGAGACGGTCGCATTCACGGGAATCTTGAGCGGGGAGCCCACGGACTGCAGGTCGGCAACCCTGGTCACCGAATCGAGCGGGAAGATGCTGTACTCGAGTTCGTTAATCGCGGCGTTCGACCAGCTCACGTGAATCGGCGACGCATCCGTGACGGCGTCGCCGAACAGCGGCGCGCTCAGCATGAGCGGCGCGGTGATCGCCAGGCTCGTCGGCCTGTAAAACGCCGTCGTGCCGGTACCCGACAGGCTCGGATAGTCGAAGATCGTCGTGACGGCGCTCAGCTGACAGTTATCGTTCACGCCCGGTGGCGGACCAACCGCGCACACGGGGTATTGCGAGTAGTAGCTGCGCTGGACCCCGTCGACGATGGACGGCACCTTGACGCCCGCGTGGGCCCGCAGGTCGAGGGTGAGTGCGCGGTCGTTGATGAAGCTGACCGCTCCGCCCCCGCGCTCGATAGTCAGCGTGCTGTTCTCCTGCACGACGCGCTGCGTGTCCGGCTCGATGGCCGCCTGTCCGCTCGACGTCAGTGTGAATCCGAGCTGGGTCAGTGCCCGGCGCACCTTCTCGGTGAACGGCGGGAGCAGCGTGGTGAATTGGCGGAACGGCCGGGCACCAGTGTGAATGGCCGCGGCGAACTCGCCGTTCTGCGAGTAGTGGATCTCCGACGGGAAGAGCAGGCGCTCGTCCGGACTCTCGATGAGACCGTCCTCCGTGAGGAACACGCCTCGCGAGGGCCAGAGATTCGCATCGAGCTGGACGGCTTCGGTCACTCCAGCGACGCCGACAAACGGTCCGGCGGGCGGCGCCCCGGCGAACTTTGGTTGGCTGTCGCTGTCGAGGACGCCGAAGTTGCCGGTCTGGAAGTACGGCACGATCGCTCGCCCGCCGAATGGTCGGACCGCAATACCCGCCGGTCGCTTGGCGTATACCGCACCGAACTTGAGCGGCGAGATGACGGCGCCCCCTTCCGTCGCGGACGGCTTCCACGCGGTGTTCACGTCCGAAATGAAGCCCTGGCGATCCGAGGTGGTGGGGGTCTGCGCCGGGCGAACGCCGGAACCAGGGGTGGTCTGGTTCGTCTGCACGACGTCAATGACCCCGGGGGCGTTGAGGATCGTCGCCCCGGCGTCCAACTGCGTTTCGATGTTGTCGACGAGGTTCGGATCGACGGCAGCGACCGATGACTGTCGCGCCAGCGTGAACGCGTAGACCTGCCGCGCCGTCGTCGTCTGGTTCGGGGGTCCAAATGCGAGCACTCCCCCATTCGCAACGTACAGTTGTTCACCGTTGGCGCTCAGCGCCATCCCGAATGGCTCGTCGCTGCCCGGTGTCGTTCGCGTCTGCACCAGCACGGGACCGTCAGGTTTCAGGTAGTTGGTCAAGCCGCCAGGCGTTCCGGCAGACGGGATTTGCTTGAAGAGATCCACGTTGACCGTCACGATGGCGCCCGGCTGCACGCCGGACCCAGCACCGTTCCCCACGAGCACGAGCAGGCGTCGTCCGTCGCGCGACATCTCGAGCGCCACGACGTGCCCGAATTGCACGCCGGGAGGTCCCGCGCTGAAGAACGTCGTCTCCAGCTGGTGCAACCGGGTGTTCATCGCGCCGGCCGCAAAGAACCGGGCAAAACGATTGAACGGTGCGGGCAACTGGCTGAAATGGGTGACCAGGGTGTGGTTCACCGTGTTGATGACTTTCAGCGACGCGCCCGCGGCGACGTAGAGCAGGCGCCCGTCAGGCGACAACACCATCGGGATGTGCGGCTGAAAGGACTTGAAGGCGGTCGCCGGTATGCGAGGATTCGGCGGGAACGTGCCGCCGGAGAGCGGAATGAAGTCCGTCGTCTGGCGCGTGCGCGAATCAAGGACGACGATACCGTCGCCGAGCGTCCCCGCGGACGAGGCATACACATAGACCTGCGTTCCCGTCGTTGATGCGACGATGCCGCGAGGCTCCCCCGCCTCGAGCACGATGCCTCGCTTGCGCACCTTCAACGGGATCGCCGTGCGCGCGGTGGCTGGCGTCGCCAGCGGCGTGCCGGTCAGCGAGTCGACATCCACCGCGACAACGAGCCCTGGGAGGGACAGCCCGCTGGGCCCGGCGCTATCGGCAATGAACACCGTGTTGTGTCGTTCGTTCGGCAGCACCGATGCCACGGCCGCCAGCGCGTTGAGACGCACCATCGGCTGATTACCCGTGTGCCACGGGACGCTGATGTCGTCGGCGGTTCTCGTGAGAATGCTGCGCAGCTCTGCAGGACTGAACCGGCGGTTCGCATCGGGACGGATCGCCTGGAGGATTGCCGCGACCCCGGTCACGATGGGTGCCGATGCGGACGTGCCGCCGAACCCCGGAGGCAGCGTGAGGTTGCCTACCTGATGGGGTCTGATGGTGTAGCCGCCGTTCGCGACATCCGCCAACGCAAAGACATCCTCACCGGGCGCGGCAATGGTTACGCCGGGGCCGCAGTTCGACCCCGCGACAGGCTTATGGGTGGGGAGGCCGAACGACGAGGAGGGGACAACCGGTGTGTCGCGACAGCCAGGGACGCTCGAGGGAACGGAATTCGCCGTGGGAGCAAACGAGAGGAACCGCGCGTCGGCTCCCTCCGCAGTGCCATCGAGCTTTGCGACAGCCACACCACCCACCGAAACGACGTTGGGCTCCGTCGATTCAAAGGCGGCGGGAAAATGGCAACGCGCCTCGACGGAATCGTTCCCTGCTGACGCGACGATCAAGGTGCGCGCGCGCAAGGCTGCGATGGCGGGCTGCATCTGCGAGTCAGTGCAGGACCCGGTTACGTAGCCGCCGGAACTGATATTCACGACGTCGATGTCGCCACGTTGCTGGATGTGATTGAGCGCGGCAATCTGGCTGGACTCCGATATGCCGCTGAAACCGCGTTCGTGTTGGTACACCGACACTGGGAACGGAGCCTCGGTTTTATCGACGAAGCTGTTCAACACCCCGCTCAAGATCGTGTTGCCGTCATTACGCGCCGCAATGACGCTGGTCACCTGCGTGCCATGCGCGTCGCCAACCTCACGGAACTGCGTCGTCGCTGCATAGGATCCGTTCTTCACCAGGAACTCGACAAAAAACGAGCCGTCGTCCCGCTTGAACTCCTGCGGCGCGGCGTCCGGATTGAATCCGCTGTCAATGACAGCGACACGGACGTCGCGCATGGCCGTACGTTCCGCAAACGGACCCCCCTCGCGGACGAGTCGGACGGCATCGAAGAGCCGGATCTGCGACAGGGCTGCCGACCGTGCCGGATTCGACGCAGCATTCGGATCGCCATCGTTCCATCCGCCGGAGTTCTCGCTGTCGATCGCGCTGGGTGCCGAGTCCGTGAGGACGTAGCGGCTGAGGAGAACCCGCGCAATCCCTGGCACCGCGCCAAGCTGCCGCATGATCTGCGCGAGTCCGTCAAACGTACGGATGCCAGGGAACTCGAGCACGAACTCGTTGGCGACAGGAATGTAGCCGACGACGGAGCCGCCGAGACCTGCGACGATGGTTGTCACATCGGCGCGGCTCGTGCCGTTCCCCGCGATCGCCACGACGCGGTTGATATCGACGATCTCTCCCGTCGTCGGCATGATCCGGACGAAGGCGGGATTGGCATCGGTGACGAAGGCCGCCGGGCGCGGTGCGGCGTTCCCCGTCGCAAATCCCTGGACCTGCGCGCTGCGGCTGCCGCTGATGACCTCCACCGATCCGTTGACGGCGTTCGCCGGTACGCGTACGACGAGTTGCGTCGCGCTCGCGCCCAGCACGTCCGCCGGCATGCCCGAGAAGAGCACCAGGTTCTCGGCGGGCCGCGTGCTGAACCCACTCCCGGCGATCGTGACTGTCGTTCCGGGGGGTCCCGCCATCGGCGAGACGGAACCAATCGAGACGTCCGCCTGGACCACGCGCGCAGACAGCGAGTACTGGACCGGAACACCGTTGCCGATCACGTCGATGAACGCCGCGCCGGGAACGATCGGCACGGTCTGCGAGCCGGCGCCCGTCGGGGTGAACCGGCCAAGCTCGTTTCCGTTGGCATCGCGCACCACCACGGTCACCGCCGTAGCCGACGTGTCGGGCGGCAGCCTGAGCGAGATCTCGAGGGCCCCCTCAAGACCGCTGTCGACCTTGAACATGTCGTGCGTGTCGCCGTTCCCGCCGACGGTTCCGTTCACCTTCCGCTCCGGCGGAAGCGACGCCGCGTGTGCGGGATCGTCGTTGCCTTCGAGATCCCCGGCCGCGGGCAGAAGCGTCACTGACGCAGATGCCGTGCGGGGGGCGCCCGTCGACGGATCGACGACACTCGCGCTGATCGCTACAGGACCAGACCGTGCTCCATCATCAATGCGGAAGCCGGCGCGACCATCCACGCCCGTCGTGACCGACTCGGACGATGACACGCCATTGCGGTCGACGACGATTGCGACCGTCAGCCCGTCCAACGATCCGGTCCCCGTGAGGGCCACAGTCCCAAACACTGGCGCCTGATCCAGCGACACGGCGCCGCTCGGAACGTCGAGCGCGATGCTCGCAATCGACGGTGGTGTGCGTGGGTCAACGGTCACGTCAACCGTCGCTTCTATGACACCCGCACGAGCCGTCACGCGTGCGGTTCCAGGCCCGGTCGCGGTGATGCGGCCGGACGCATCGACCGTCGCCACGTTTTCAGCGCTCGAGGAAAGCGTGAGGCCGCTGATGCGCGACACGTCCGTCACGACGCTCCCATCGGAATATGCGGCCGCGTATTGCGGCGTGATGGCCTCGCCGAGTGCGCGGACCGTCAGCAGCGGGGTCGGGATTGAGAGCGACGCGAGGACGGGCGGCTGGTCGACGCGGACGACAACCGATCCGACGCCAGCCCGCGTGCGCGCAACGATGCTTGCGGTACCGCCTGCGCTCGCGTTGACAAGTCCGGAGGAAGAGACCGCGGCCACCGCTGTGGGCCGTGCGTCGTAGGTCGTGTCGCCATCGGCCGTGACATTGAACACGCGGCCGTCGTCCAGGAAGGCCGCGACGCCGAGCTGAACCGACGGATTTGCGGCTGTGAGGGTGCGCCCGGTCGGCCCCACACGCACTTCCTCGACCACCGCCTCGCCCAGGTCCGGCACCTGGATGGCAATCGCGTGCTCCGTCAACACACGGCCCGCCGTCGTGACGATTTGGAGCGGCAACGAACGCGCGCCAGGCACCTGGTGATCGATGCGAAGCTCGATCTCATTCAGCCCGTCGACGAGCGTCGTCGCGGCGGAGCCATCCGCGAACGACACGCCGCTGGCTCTGTCCGCGATGCGGAGGACCAGCGGTTCGGTGGACGGCTGCAGCGCATCGACCGTAAGCCGGAGCGCGTCATCGGTCGTGTAAATCGGATCCGCCGCCTCGAGCTCCTGTTCGTCACCATCGACCGCTTTCACCGGATCGCGCAGCAGCGTGAGGAATGTGGCGCGGGGCGGTTTCAACTGGAGCACGCGCACTCCCGCCGTGCCGTCCGCAACGACTCCCAGGCCGCGCGCGGCCACGAGCGCAACACGATCGGCTCGCCCGCCGACGTCGAGCAGTCCCAGGATCCGGTCGTCGAGGCCGTCGTGATCGGCGTCGAGCGGTTGAATACTCGCGGGCCCGTCGAGATCGACGACGGCGACGCCGCGGACCGCGAGGCTCACGTATGCGAGGCGCTCGGACGCGTCGATGGCGACGCCGACGGCTTCGCCGGACAGCCGAACGACGGACAGGAGCGCCGGGTCTCCGTCAACGGGCAGCCGGAACATCTGGAGGGTTCCGTCTGCACCGTTCGCGACGACGGCGAGGTCGCCGGTCTCGTCCTCCCCGACCACCCCGTCCCCGTTCGCGTCAGAGGCAAATGAAACGGCCGTTGCCAGCGCACGCGGCGATCCCGACGTTGTCGCCGTTCCCGTTTTCGCGAGCGTCGAGCCATCGAGCACCGTCAGACCCGCTGCGCCGACCGCGGCCACCCGATCCGCGACGGCTACGATGTCGACAAGCGGCGTCGCCGCGTGCTGCGCCGTAATCGCGCGCCCCGGGGAGGAGCTGTCCGGCGGAATGCTCTGCGCGGGCGCGATCGCGACGGCACCAGGCGTCCCCAGCGCGGCCAACGCGGCGCCGCTCTCCGTCACGTTGATGCGCTGCGCCGTGGCGCCGTTCGGCGACACCCGCGTCGAGCCGATCCGTGCCATTGCCGTCTTGGTCGCCAACCCGAAGACGTCGATCGTGCCAGGTGCCGCGTTTCCGCCTGTGCCCGCAATGACGAACGGACCCGTGAGCGTGTGCCCGGTCCGGTCGGTGATGGGCACTCCCGCGAGGATGGCCACTGACGCTGCACCACCGGGGATCACTGTGTCCGGGCCTGCCAGGGGGTTGCGGGGCGACCCGATGTCGAACGCGGTCAGACCGCCTTCGGTGGCCACCACTCCGGTCGAGCCATTCAGCGCCACGTCGCGGACGCCCGTCAGCGGTAGCGTGGCAAGCGTCGAGGGGCGGAAGGTGGTGAAGCTGCCGACCACAGCGGCCGGGAGACGTGCGCCCGACCTGGCCAGCGCAGACGCGGCAATCGTGTACCGGTACGTCGAGCCGTAACGCCAGCGGCGGAGCGGTGTAAAGGCCGCGGACCGCGCGTCATCCGCGACGACGACCCGACCGAAAACGCGGCTGCCGTTCGGATCCGTAACGAACAGCGCAGCGCTGAACGTGCGGGCGTCGATGGGTTCGGAGAACCGGAACGTGATCGGAGTTCCGATGTCAGCGACGCTCTGCTCGTCCGGCGCGACAGTAACGGCGTATCGAGCCGTCGAGGCCAGCGGGTCGCCCACGTCGACGCTGCCTGATTGAGGTGCGTTGCCGGTGATGGTGCCGCGCACCGTGCCCGTGCCGTCGAGCACGCGAAGAGTGAACGGCTGACCCGCGGCAACAGGAACGGTGAACCGGCCGTTGGGACCGGTCGTGCGGAAGACGAAGGGTGAGCCGTCCACGGCAATCAACGCGGGCGGGCCCGCCGCGACGCCATCCGCGAAAGCGAGAGCCGTTGCCGCGGCCACGACGCGGTATTCCCCACTCCCGCGAGCCCCCGGGAGATCCCGCGCGTTCGTGCGAAGCTCGTCAGCGCCGGCGACGAGGCGGTCGACCACGAGCAATCGGTCTTCGTCACCGACGTTCAGCACCTGCGTCAGCAGGAGCGTGTCGGCGCTCTGAATTGATGTCGTTCTCGGCAGCGTCAGGTCCACGCGCGCTTCGGGCGCGATGCCCGACACGGTAATCTGCTGATTCGGAACCGCTTGTCGCGGCGCACTGACGAACACAGACGGGAACTCCGCGGCTTGCGCGGCGTCGACCAGCGCGCCGTCCGGCGAGCTACCAACGACCGTGGTCGATCCTGTGGTCGTGCGCCGCCGTCCTGACGCGTCGGACACAGTCGCCGCGAACGTCAGCGCGCTGTTCAAGAGCGCATCGCCTGGAACAGTCAGTGTGCCGGTCGCCGAGAACGGTGCGTCTGCCGTCGTTTGTGCCGCGAACCGTCCCTGGGCATCCGTCAGGGCCAACGACGCCAGTTCAGTGAAGGCAGCGCTGCCGGTGTCGAGCGCGAATGCGTCCACGTATCTGAAGCCGGCGGGCAGCGCCGGCCCGTTTGGCGCAGCGGCGGCCGTGATGCGGAAGACGCCGGGCACGGACAGCGCGCGCGGAAGGATCGACCCCTTGCGGCCTCCGGCGCCAGGGATTGTTCCTCCGGCGGGCCCGACGGAGATGGCGCCGTCCGGACCGGTGTACTGAGTGATCGAGAACGACCCGTCCCTGCCATCCGCGGTCCGGAAGCCGAGCGCAAGCTCGTCGCCAACGAGGGCTGCGATGCGCTGCGTGAACGATCCGTCAGCCAGCGCAATGATGGTGACGGTCTCCGCGGTCCGCAGGTTGGTGATGCTGACGGCGGAACCGCCGGCCACCGCGCCGGCCGTTCCCGTCACGATGACGATCCCGTCGTCACCCGGCAGCGCGGCCGTGATTTGTCCCGGCGCAGGCGATGAGGGCCTCGATGGATCGACCGTCGAGAACGAGAACGGGGTGAAGCCGGTGAGCGACCGGCCGCTGCGATCGTGCAGCCCCGTGGTCAGGACCAGCGTATACGTCGAACGCCCGGCGAGCGGTGCGCCAGGACGTATCGTGATCCGCTTCCCGTCTGCCGAGATGACGCGCTGACCCGGGACCACCACGCCATCCTTCTGCAGCATGACAGACGCTTCCGTCGCGCTCGCTGCATCGAGGGGCAGTGTGAAGTCGATGGAAACGGATGCATCAAGCGCCACGTTGAGTGCACCACCCGCAGGCGCGGTGGTGAGCACCGCGAGAGCAGGCGCGCTCAACGCCAGCGCCGCTGCGATCGACTGGTTGGCGCCGGGCACCTGCACGATCGCTTCGGCAGCATCGAAGGACGCTGGATCCGCGGCGCGAACGCGCGTGTCGACTGCGGCAACCCCCGCGACGATAAAGTGGCCAGCTGCGTCGGTGACGTCGGCGAATACCGCGGTGTCAGATGTGACGAGCGCGCCACCGAGTGGTCCGGCTCCACCCTGCACCAGCCCCGTGATGAATCCGAGCGGCTGCGATGCGCGGACGAACACGTAGTCCCCTTCGCCCGCGACCCCCGCAAACGTCACGGCGCCGACCGTCGTCCGGATCGTCGCTCGTCCGTTCACGACATCCGCGACGCCGACGAGACGCAACCGGCGCCGCCCTGTCCGATCGGAGAAGGCCCGCCCGACGAACACCTGTCCCGCGGCCGTATTCGGCACAGCGAGCGACAATGCGGCGGGCACAGACAAACTCGCGCCGCCCGTATCCACATGCACGGCGCCGAGGAGCTCAGTGGCCGCGATCGCGAACGAGGCGATGTCGGCCGGCGCAAGGCGCCGCACGTGGACCGGCGTCGGGCCGCTCAACGCGCCGCCCGCAATCGTCAACGTGTCGCCGTCTGAATCGGTCGCCGACCCGCCGGAACCGTCCACGATCGAGTCCGCCGGAGCGGCGTCCGGCGCGGTGACGTCCAGGCGAACGACCCCCAACAGCAACTGCTGGATGGAAAACTGTCGGGAAGGCGTGATTGGGAATGTCGCGCCGGCACGGCCGTCGCGCGGTGCTGGCTGCTGGTAGACGACGATGTCCTGCGTGAACGGCTCGGTGAGGACCGTCGAGCGATCGAGCAGGTCGAACTGCTCGTTGACCCGAACGAGGACGACGGTTCCGCTCGGGACGCTCACTCCCGTCACGGCCACGCGTCCGAGCGCGCGCACATCGTCGCCGGGCGGCGCGGACCGTGGAATCACTTCGCCTGATGCGGTGCCGCCCGCGGGGAACGCGGCGGCAAGGGCCGCGCCACGCAACAGATCGCCCTCGACGGCCGCGGGCGGGATCGAACCCGCAAGATCCGGAAGCACGATCGCAAACTGACCTGCGACCGTGACATCCGCACGGACTGTCAATGCCGATGCATCGACGTGCGCGACTCCTGCGACACGCCAGTCGTGAGTCCCGCGATCGTACTTGACCAGCACGGGCGTCGCGCCCGGCGGCAGGGTGACCGTGTTCGGTACTTCGAGGGAGGCTGGAAAGGCGAAGGCCACGTCGCCCGGCGCGACGTCGACCGCAAACGCCGGGGACCACCCAACCGGCAACCGGCCGGCGAGCCCTTGCCCGCTGATGCCTGTCACGGACAGCTGCACATCGCCTGCGACGGCGCCGGCGGGCACCTGCAGTCGCAGGCGGCCGCTCGAGTCGCGCACGTCGCCGCCGAGCGCAGATCGCACGAACGTTGCGCGTGGATCACGTGGCATCAGCCGCGCGTCGAGTAGCACAGCAGAGCCATTCGCAGGAATGGCGGCACGACGCTCGACCGAGGTGTACCCGTTCTTCGCAATCGCCACCACCGCCTCGCCAGCGCGCCCGGCAATCGTGAACCGCCCGCGATCATCGGCCGCGATCGATACCGGTGTGATGACCGCCCCCCCGCCGTCTGCCAACAGCGTTACCGTCGCGCCTGCCAGCGGCAGCCCCGTGCGGTCGTCAAAGATCTCTCCGCGCAGGAACCCGGCACCATTGCTCAAGCGAACGGCAATCGCCGCCGTTGCGCTCACCCCATCGAGGCGCGCGGTGATCGTCGCGTCGCCGGTATCCACAGCGACCACCTCGCCGGCGGGCGACACCGTTGCGGCAGCACTCTGGCTCGAGTCGTACGTGACACCGCTGCCTGCCGTGAGATCGCGCGTGCTCCCGTCGGAGTAGAAGCCGCGCAGCGACAGGGACTGCCGTGCGCCGGCCGCGCGGAGCGTGGCGGACGACGGTGAGAGTTCAAGCCGCTGAAGCGTGACACCGAGCTCCACGAGCACGACGGCCGTGTCGACCAGGCCGGCGTTCCGCGTCGCAATCGTGGCGGTGCCGTTCGCGACGGCCGTGACCTTACCGTCCGCGTCCACGCGGGCGACGAACGGGTTACTGGATTCGTACGAGGTGCCGCTCGAACCTGCCGTGACATCCACGGTGACCCCGTCGGTTCGATGGCCACTCACCGTCAGGGACACCGATCCGAGATCGGCGAACCGCATGTCATGGGGTGCGACGTGCAGCGCGTCCAGCTTCGGGGCTGCCGCGACGGTCACGTCGAACGTTTGCACCGCCGTCCCGCCACGTCCGTCGCTCACCTCGAGACTCAGACGCTGCGTCCCCACCTGCGCCGCTCCCGGTGTCCAGGTGACGAGACCCGCCGCCGTCGTCGCCGCACCAGCTGGCCCCGTGAGCAGGCGGAACGTCAACGAATCCCCATCGGCATCGCTCGCGGTCGCCTGGTAGCTGAGTGCCTGTCCCTCCACGGCGGCGGTGGGTGCAACCGACGTGAAGGATGGTGCTCGATTCGGATCGACGACCGTGAATGCGCCGGCGTGCTGCGCGGTCTGCACACTGGTCGCGACCAGCACCGTCCGTAGCCCTAACGTCGCGGATGAAGAAATGGAAATCGTTGCGGTCAGCAGGGTGGGCGACTGCACCTGCACGCCTGTGACGGTGATCCCGCTGCCGAAATTCGGCGTCGTGCGGCCCGCCACGAACTGGGTATTCGGCGTGCCCGCGATCTGGACTGCGAGCTGCTGGGTGCCGCGCGCACCGGAGCGCGTCGCGGGCAACGACAGGTCGATGATGTCGAGCGTCCGCCCCTGCGCGACATCGCCTGTGACGGTGTTGGTGACTTTGATCGCGGCCGCACCGATCGGGAGTCCAGCGGGGACTGTGAAGCCGATGCGGCGAACGCCTTTCGTGGCGTCAACGGTCGCGATGGTGTCGGCTGGAACAGTCACGGCCGGGCCGCTCGCCGGCGTCAGCGTGACCGTGTTTCGTGAGGCGGTTGGATCGAATCCCGTTCCTGTGATCTGGACGACGACCCCCGCCGACGCGCCGGTTGGCGCGACCACGGTGATCGACGCCGCAGCGGCAATCTCGCGCGCGAAGCGCGGCGCGGCGAGCGCGGCGAGGACAACGAGCGCGGCGGTTATCCGGTGAAGTGCGTGCCGCGGGGAAGACGCTGGTGCCATGAGCGGGGTTCTACATAGATGTGGCGGATGAACCCCGCGAATCGGCTCACGCGCGCGTGATCACCTCGGACGACGCCAGATTCTCCGGCCCGCAGCGGCCAGGCCGAGGCCCATCAGCGACAGCGTTGCCGGCTCGGGAACCGGTTCGCCCTCCGGCGGCTCGGGTGTGAAGGTCAGAGTGGCAAACGTGCCCGGGTCGGTGAGCGTGGCGCCTAGTGACAGCAGCTCGGTTCCGAACATGAACGACACGCTGACGGTGGCGGGACCGGGCGTCACGCCACCGAGCAGGCTGATTTGATCGATGTCCAGACCCAGGCCCGGGGCCGTCAGATCGAAAAAGGTGAAGGGCCCCTCCGGGAGTGTGAGGGTGTTGTTCACGAGCGAGACCTCCCCTGGCCCATCCCAGAGGTTAGACAACGTGAATTGCGACGTCAGACACGACGGGTCAACCGTGGCACCCTGGCAGTCCTCACCGCTGTTGACCAGGGTGTCCCACCTGAATTCCGCGACAAGGATCGACGCGGCCGACGCCGATCGCGCAAACGCCATCATCCCCACGAACACGATCAGGACGACGCGGCTAACCCGCTTCATCGCAGCCCTCCTCTTGTTTTGCTGACTTTGTTCCGCTGAGGAGCAGCCTTTTGGGCCTCCTCGTGCCGCCGTCTCAGGCGCAGCGGTCATCAGATCGTGGCGTCGAAATCGCAGTGAAAAGCTCACGAGAGCACGGGATCCCGGTGAGCTACAATGCGCATCCCTTACGCCATGTATGAGTGACGTCACCGCGCTGCTGGATCGGTGGAACGCGGGCCAGCATGAAGCGCTCCAGGAGCTGCTCGCGCTGCTCTACCCCGAGCTGCGGCGCCTGGCGGACCATCTGCTGCGTCACGAACGGGCCGATCACACGCTGCAGCCGACGGCGCTGGTGCACGAAACCTACATCCGGCTGACGGGGCTCCGTGAGATGCGGCTGGAGAACCGCCGTCACTTTTACGGCGCGGCGGCGTCCGCGATGCGTCGTGTGCTGGTCGATTACGCGCGCCGGCGCCGCGCCGAAAAGCGCGGCTCGGACGCGATACAGCGGGTGACGATCGAAGAGGCGCTGAACACGCCCGTCGATCTGCGCACCGACTTCGAGAAACTGGACGAGGCGCTGCAGGAGCTGGCGGCGTTCGCGCCCGAGAAGGCGAGGATCGTGGAACTACGCTATTTCGCCGGCCTGTCCATCCAGGACACGGCCGACGTGCTCGGCATCGCGCCCGCGACGGTGAAACGGCACTGGACGTTTGCGCGCGCCTGGCTCCACCGCACGTTGACGGAATGAGCGAAGTCCGCCCCCGAACCGCCGACTGCTGGCGCGCCTTCACCGCCGCCGACCTCTCGCTTATTGAGGACACGTTTGCGGCGGCGGTGGAATGCGGGGCAACCGCGCGTCTGGAGCTGGTCGCGGACAGATGCGCCGGTCGACCCGACCTCCGCGCGGAGGTCGAAGCGCTGCTGGCGTCGCACGCCCGCATGGCAGATGAAGGGAGCCCCGCCGATACCGATCTTCCGCACACGCTTTCGCCAGGATCGCTCGTCGGGCAATACCGCATCATCAGCACCATTGCCGAAGGCGGCATGGGTGCCGTGTACCTGGCAGAGCGCGCCGACGCGTTGTTCGCGCACCGGGTCGCGATCAAGCTGCTGCGAACCCTCCGGGCCCAGGAAGAGGCACAGCGGTTTCGCGCCGAGCGGCAGATCCTCGCGTCGCTCAACCATCCACAGATCGTCACCCTTCTCGACGGCGGCACGACCGCGGACGGCCAGGGGTACCTGGTCATGGAGTACGTCGACGGCCAGCCAATCACGCAATACTGCCGCGACCGGCGGGTGCCGCTTCACGACCGGCTGCAACTCGTTCGTCAGGTGTGCGCCGCCGTCCAGTACGCGCATCAACACGGAATCGTCCACCGCGATTTGAAGCCGGCGAACATCCTGGTCACCGCGGACGGCGGGGTGAAAGTGCTGGATTTCGGCATCGCGAAGCTGCTGGAGGAAGCGCCAGACGGGACCGCAACGCTGACGCAGGGACTGGGCGGACCGCTGACGCCGAACTACGCGAGCCCGGAGCAACTGCGCGGCCTGGCGGTGACGACGGCGTCGGACGTGTACGCGCTCGGTGTGCTCACGTACGAGATCGCGACCGGGCTCCGGCCCTACGAGACCCATGGAAAAGCGCTCGACGAGGTACTCGACCTCGTCGTCAAAACCAATCCGCCCCGGCCCAGCACAGCACGCGCGCGCGCGGACCGCGACGACGGCGCCGTTGACGGGTACCCGGCGCGACCCCTCGCCGGCGACCTCGACGCTATCGTCGCCAAGGCGATGCGCAAGGAGCCGCAGGAGCGGTATGGGTCCGCGGGAGAGCTCAGTGACGACGTGCGCCGGTATCTAAACCGGCAGCCGGTCGTCGCGCGCGATCCTTCGGCGTTCTACGTGCTCTCGCGCCTCGCATCACGGCATCGGGCGACGGTGGCTGCCGCAGCACTCGCGCTGCTAGCGGTTCTTGGCGCCTTGGGCGTCGCCGTGTGGCAACGGCAGGTGGCGGTCGCCGCGCAGGCGCGGGCCGAGCGGCGATTCCGGGACGTACGCCAACTGTCGAACGCGCTCATCTTCAAGATTCACGACGCCGTCGCGCCGCTTGCCGGGTCCACGCCCGTGCGCCACACGATCGTCGCCGAGGCGGTCGCCTATCTGGAGAAGTTGCAGTCGGAATCGGCGGATGATCCGTCGCTCCAGCTCGAACTCGCCGCCGCGTACCGGCAGATCGGCAGCATTCTCGGCGATCCGCAGCGCCCGAACCTGGGTGATCTGTCCGGCGCCCTGAAACAGTTGGAGCGGGCGCGCCAGCTCGCGTTGGGTGTGGCGAACGGTCCGGCGGCAACATTCGACGCCTTGGCTGCTGTCGTGGGTTCGGATCGCCAGCTCGCCGACATCGTCTCGCGGACGGACCGGGCGCGCGGGCGCGGGTATGCAGACGAGGCCGTCGACTATGCGCGTCGCGCCTTCGACCGCCCCTCGCGTGATCCACGCGCGCGTCGCGTGCTCGCGAACGCGCTGTTCACGAAGGCCTTGCACACTGAGGGGCGCGACCGCGTCGATGTGTGGGAAGCGGCGAGTCGCTTGTTCGAGGAGGAGCTCGCGGCGAAGCCCACGGATCTGGACCGCATCCGCAACGTGGCGCTCGTGGAGAAGTATCGCGGCGGCGCCTACGAGAATCTGGATGACTGGAACGCCGCGGCCCTTCACTACACCCGGGCGCTCGAGATGGACGAGCGGCGCGGGGCTGCCGATCCCAAGAGCCGTCAGGCGCAGATGGATCTTGCCATCGATTACGCGAACGTCGGCAACATCGCGAGCGAGCAAGGCGACCTCGGTCGCGCGGCCGAGTTGTATAGCAAGAGCTTACAGATCCGGGAAGCGCTGCTCGCGTCCGATCCGCAGGACGCCGCCGCCGCCATCAAGGTTGGCGCAGCGGCGTGGCGCTATGCTCGCGTCGAACGTCAACGGGGGCACTACGCGGAGGCGGCCGCCGCCGCCGAGCGCGCGCGCGTCGTGCTGCAATCGGAACGGGTCTTGCCCGACACGGCGGCCCACCGAGAGTTCGGCTCCGCGTTATTCGAGCTCGGCCTCCTCGCCGAGCATGACAAACGCCAGAGCGCGGCGTGCGGGCTGTATCGACAGTCTGTCGCGGCGTTCGCGTCGTTCCCGGGACCCTACGAGCAACACATCGAAGACGCCGCCAGGAACTCTGCCGCCGCCTGCGCGAAGCGCTGATGCGCGCCCGCGGTGATGCGAACCTGAATCCTCGATCCTGACCCCCTGGTCCCTAATCTTCGATCCGGAATCCCCGATCCTCGATCCCTGATCGGGATCCCGGACTGAGGATTGACGATTCAGGATCGGTGATTCTGGACCAGGAATCAGCGATTCGGGATCCGGGATTCAAGACAGGCCGAGGATGTCGCCGTTCGGCTTCACACTCATGCCCTCCGCGGCTGGCACCTTCGGCAGGCCGGGCATGGTCATGATGTCGCCGGTCTTGCACACAACGAAACCAGCCCCGGCGGAGCCATAGACCTCGTTCACGGTGATGCGGAATCCGGTCGGCTTGCCGAGACGCGACGGATCGTCGGTGAGCGAGTACTGCGTCTTCGCCATGCAGATCGGTGTGTGGTGCAGACCGACGCTCTCGAGAGCGTCGATCGCGCGCGACGCGGCCGGCGAGTAATCCACGCCGTCGCCGCCATAGACCTTGCGCACGATCGTGTCGATCTTCTCGCGCACCGGCAGGGTGACGTCGTAGAGGGGCGCGTACTTCGCCGTCCGGCCCTCGAGCAGCGCCATCACCTCCCGCGCCAGCGCCTCCCCGCCCGCGCCTCCTTTCTCCCACACGTCGCACCGCGCGACCTTGACGCCGAGCCGGTCGGCGTAATCGTTCACCATGGCCAGCTCGGCTTCCGTGTCGGCCAGGAAGCTGTTGATCGCGACGACAACGGGAACGCCGAACTGACGAACGCTTTTGATGTGATGCTCGAGATGCGGCAAACCGCGCTCGAGCGCGGCAAGGTTGCCCACGCCGAGCGCACGTTTGTCGGCGCCCCCTTGCATCTTCAGCGACCGCACCGTGGCGACGAGAACCGCGGCCTCGGGATTGAGATTGCCGACGCGGCACTTGATATCGAAGAACTTCTCGGCGCCGAGATCGGATCCAAACCCGGCCTCGGTGACGACGACGTCGCCGAGGGCGAGGCCGGCGCGGGTCGCCAGGATGCTGTTGCAGCCGTGCGCGATGTTGCCGAATGGACCCGCGTGCACGATCGCCGGTCCGCCCTCGAGCGTCTGCACGAGGTTCGGAGCGATGGCGTCCTTCAGCAGCATGGCCATGGCGCCGGCGGCCTTCAAGTCCCGGGCGCGTACCGCCGCCTTCGACGTGCTGCTGCCGACGATGATCTGCCCGACCCGGTGTTCCAGATCCTCGCGACTGGTCGCGAGCGCGACGATGGCCATGATCTCGCTGGCGGGAATGATGACCCAGCGCTCCTCGCGGACGATGCCGTTGGCCGTGCCGCCGAGTCCGATGACGGCATGCCGCAGCGCGCGATCGTTCATGTCGATCGTCCGCGGCCACGTGATTCGCCGCGTGTCGATGTTGAGCAGGTTTCCCTGCTGCAGGTGGTTGTCGAGCATCGCCGACAGCAGCGCGTGCGCGCTGGAGATGGCGTGAAAATCGCCGGTGAAGTGCAGGTTGATGTCGGCCATCGGCACGACCTGCGAATAGCC
>AR_comb_assmDRAFT_10137610_pt1 | contig 18963 bp, 12 predicted proteins | sample ArasoioldDNA_FD_10543 | JGI IMG/M metagenome (IMG submission 10543) | reverse complement strand
CCACCACGATCAGCAGCTCGATCAGTGAGAAACCCTTCTGTTTCCGCATCTCGATTTTCCCCTCGTTAGTCATGTTTTTTTGAAGTCTCTGCGAATGTCGCAGCCGTCTGGATGTTTGCATCTGCCTCGCCAAAGCCGGTAGTTACCTTCGTTCCGGGTGCCCTTTTGAGAAGAGCTTTATTTTCAGTCGAGGGCCAAACTTTGGTTGCTATGGAGTGGCCTGTCACCTGCCAAAGCGGTCATTCTGCTGGCATTTTGCGTCGAGCCCTCTGACAATTCGTGTCATTCTGGAAATGCGGGTAACCTGATTCAGGAAAGCCGCGGCGGTCAGAATCCTGGGACATGCCTTAGAATGTGGCGGCGCAATTCCACAGGCTCATGGTCTTCCATTCCGATACCTTCCGCGTTGAGGCTGACATCGAACGCGCGTGGACGCTTCCTTCCGAGCTGTATGCGGATGCCTCTGCCTTCGCAGCGGAGAAAGAAAAAATCTTCGCGCGAACCTGGCAGGTGGTCGGTCATGCGAGTCAGGTTGCGAATCCCGGCGACTATTTCACGACAGAGTTGGTTGGCGAGCCTCTGGTGTTTGTCCGGGACAATGACGGTAACCTGCGCGGCTTCTACAACGTTTGCCGGCACCGTGCAGGGCCTCCAGCGCAAGGATGCGGTTCGCGCAAGGTATTCCGATGTGGCTACCACGGATGGACCTACGGACTCGACGGCGCCCTGATCAGCGCTACCGAGATCGAAGGCGTTGCCGATTTCTGTCCAGAGAATTTTGCTCTCGTGCCGGTGCAAACCGAAGAATGGTTCAACCTCGTTTTTGTCAATCTCGATCCTGAAGCCTCGCCCCTGCGCGTGAGCCTCGGAGAACTTCCAGCCCAGGCCGAAAAGTTTCCTTTCTCCGAAATGAAATTGTTCGAACGCCGCACCTACGACATGAAGTGCAACTGGAAGACGTATGTTGACAATTATCTCGAGGGCTATCATCTGCCCAGCGTGCATCCCGGGCTGAATCGGGAACTTGACTACAACGCGTACGTCGTCGAGCCGTACCCCAGCCATGTGCGGCAGTTCAGCCCGATTCGTGGAGCGCAGCCGGGCGATGCCATCCCACGTCGCTACCAGGAGGCCCGCGAGGACCTTACGACGGACTACTTCTGGATTTTTCCCAACTGGATGCTGAACTGCTATCCCGACAACGTGTCTTTGAACATTGTGCTGCCCCTTGACCCAGAACGAACCCTCGCGATCTTCGAGTGGTATCTGCCAGAGAAAGATCACGCATCTTCCGCGGCCAAAGCATCCGTGGAATTCAGCGATCAGATCCAGATTGAAGATGTCGCAATCTGCGAAGCTGTGCAGAAGAATCTGCGATCGAGAAGCTACTCGCGTGGGCGGTTCAGCGTGAAACAAGAGAAGGGCGTGCATGCGTTCCATCGCATGTATGCCAAGTACATGTCGAGCGAGGGTGGCCGAAAAGCACCATTCTCTGGCTGAGGCCAGCCGCTTTCCATAGGCGTCCCATGTAGATATCGGGAATCCTGTTATTTTCTGTTGAAAACAAACGATTTACCTCTCGCCTAAATCTGCGCGTTTGGCACAGCAGTTGCCATATCTAAGTCAGAAATTCAGAAACTGTTTTGTGGAGGTTTTTCAGGGATGTCGGTAGGTCGGGAGGTCGGTATGAAAAACTCAATGTTCGGAAAATTCGCGGTCTTGGTTTTGGCGCTTTCAGGTGTGCTAACGATTGGCGCATTCGCGCAAACCAGAGAAGAAGGCCCGGGACCTTCCGAGCAGCCGAACGCCCCCATGGAGATTGGTCAAACACAGGATAATCCGGATGCCCAGGATGCGCAGCCTACAGAGGCGCAGCCAGGCGGCCCGTCAGGTGAGGAGCCGGCGGCCACGGATCAGGGTGTGGCGCGCATTAGCTTGATTCATGGCGATATCTCGACACAGCGCGGCGACTCTGGAGATTGGTCGGCAGCTGCGCTGAATCAACCCGTAATGGCGGGCGACAAGATCTCCACGGCCGACGATGCGCGCACTGAATTAGAACTCGATTTTGCCAACACTCTGCGATTGGGTGGAAACACGAAAATAAACATCGCGAACCTCACCAAGAAGAACATTCAGATTCAGGTGGGCGAAGGACTCGTCACCTATTCGGTGTCGAAAGACAGCGAGGCCGAGCCCGAAATCGATACGCCGAACGTTTCCGTTCACCCGTCGCATCATGACGGTGTATTCCGCATCGAAGTTCATCCTGATGGCGACACAATTGTGATTGTTCGAAAAGGCGAAGCGCAGATCGCGACGCCGCAAGGCAGCACCGAAGTGCGCAGCGGCGAGATGGCGACGATCCGCGGCACATCGGATTCCGCACAATACAAGATTTCCGACGCGCCCAACAATGACGATTGGGATCGCTGGAGTATGGATCGCGATCACATCATCCGCGATGCCAATTCGTATCGTCACACGAACCGCTACTACACCGGCGCACATGATCTCGATGCCTACGGTCAGTGGCGTCACGTCGACGACTATGGCGACGTTTGGTATCCGAATGAGTCGTCCGACTGGGTTCCTTATCGCAATGGAAACTGGGTCTATCAGCCTTACTACGGCTGGACCTGGGTTGGTTATGAACCTTGGGGCTGGGCTCCATATCACTATGGCCGTTGGCTATGGTATGGCGGCGCATGGGGATGGTGGCCGGGACCCGTCAATGCCTACTACCGTCCGTTCTGGGCACCGGCGTACGTTTCGTTCTGGGGCTGGGGTGGAGGCTGGGGATTCGGCGTCGGCGTTGGCGGTTGGGGTGGATTCGGCTGGTTGCCGCTGGGTCCGTGTGACTGGTACCACCCGTGGTGGGGTGGATATCGCGGCCGCTTTGGCGTTGTGAACGTCACGAATGTTCACATCACCAACATCAATAACTATGGCGGCATCCGTCCGCTGCATAACGGACTGCGATTCTCGAACCTGACGAATCTGCACAGCGTGCACGTCAGCCGCGCTTTGTCGACGGTAAACGCTGGCCACTTCGGTGCTGGCCGGATTAATGCGGTCTCTGCACGGCCCGAGCAGTTGCGCGGAGCGCGTCTAATGGCGGGCAACTTGCCGGTCGTCCCATCGCGAGGAAGTCTGTCGGCCAGCGGACGTCCAGCTTCGCCGACTACACTCCGCAACGCGGGTTCGCAGAATTTCTTTGGGACGCACAACAATATTGCGCGGCCAGTTTCGTTCCAGCAGCAAACCGCGGCTCTGCGGCAGACGATGCAGCAGAATCGTGTGGGCGCAATTCCGGCGGGAGGCGTTTCGAATCCCGCATTCAACCGCGGCAATCTGCAAAGGCCAAGTGCGGGCATCGCAAACCGGCAGGTTGGTACGTTCGGTAATCACAGTGCGACCAATCAGGGCGCGCAGAATCCGATGGGCAGTAACAATGCCTCATCCCGCCCGGCTCCGCAGCGTGGCACGAGTCAGGTGGCACCGGCCGAGAATCGCGGTAGCTACCGTCCGTTGACACCGCCGAGCAACAACAGCCACGTTGCGGCGCCGACGAATGGAGGTTTCTCGCGTCCGGAACCGCAGCGTGGCACGAGTCAGGTTGCACCGGCCGAGAATCGTGGTGGCTTCCGCCCGTTCACGCCGCCCAGCAACAACAACCGCGTTGCGGCGCCGACGAATGGAGGTTTCTCTCGGCCCGAGCCACAACGTGGTACGAGCCAGGTTGCCCCATCTGACAACCACAGCAATTTCCGTCCCTTTACGCCGCCCTCGCGTAGCGATGTGGTACGTGCGCCAAGCAGTTCTTCTAGCACTGGCGGGTACTGGAATCGCACGGCTCCAACCGCTTCGCCTTCACGTAACGACACAATCCGCGGGTCCAGCGGATCGTCGAATAATGGCGGTTACTGGAACCGCACGGCTCCAAGTTCCAACGTACAGCGGAGCAGTCCTGAGAGCTATTCGCGAAGTGGTTCCCGCCCTCAACTCGACATGCGGCAACCGATCGTTCGCGGGTCTTCCTCCAGCGGAAGTTCCCCACGCGGATATAGCACACCGTCATATGGCGGATCGCGAAGCACGCCTAACTACGGTGGTTCGCGGCCGGCGCCAAGTTACGGTGGCGGTTCTCACAGCGCGCCGAGCGGTGGAGGCGGCCATGCACCCAATGGCGGTGGTCACTACGGCGGAAGCAGCGGTGGCGGACACTCAAGCGGTGGAAGCGGAGGTGGTCATTCCAGCGGTGGCGGACACTCCAGCGGTGGCCATCGCTAGGAGGTAAGTTGATGTAACTATGTGAAGGTCAGAGGCGAGAGGGGCGTGCGAAGAGCACGCCCTTTCTCTTTGCGAGCAGCTGGAGGTTTCTTTTGAAGCTACGGCCTGGCGTATGCAGGGCTATCCGGCTGCGGACGGTCGTAGTCGCGGCCATATTTATTCTTATGGGCGACTGTCACATCGGTCTCGGTTAGCGTGAAGTTTCCCAAAGTCGTCTCTCCATCGGAAACCGTGATCTCCCGACTCAGCGCACGAAGCGAATCCGGCGCAACGGAGGAGTGAAAAACCTGAAGCGCATACCTTCCGGCTGGGACGTTAGGAATGTTGATGTCCCCTCGCACATTGGAAACCCCGTAGTAGGGCGTCGAAACTGCGATCACCACAGCACTCATCTCTGCATGGATATTGCAAAAGATGAATGAGATACCGGGCTTATCGAATTGGACAAACCTCGTTGTTCCGCTCTCATAGAGTCCAAGGTCGAACCGTTTTCCTTCAAAAAGCGAAAACACGTTGTGAAAGAAAGGGTCTTTGTTGGGAAATTCCACCTTGCCGCCAGCCGGGATTACGATCAGCGGTGGCTGAAAACTTTTGTTCTTCTGCACCAGTTGCGGGATTTCGGAAGCTTGCTGCTTTGGCGCTTCGACAGGGGACCCGACGGGCGTCAACCAAATCACGGCCTGAGAAGCGTCTTTCTGTCGGTGGCCGGCGCGCGTAAGGTCCACATGTGCCTTCAGGGCTGCCTGTTGGGCTGGGCACACGCCCGCCATCAGCACGAAGACAAGAGACAGCCCGCGACCTGATGGTGTCTTCAAAACAGTATCCCCACCGAAAGGTTAACCTGGTTCGTCGAAGTACTGCTGCTATAGACGGGGAACGTGCGGAGACGTCTCATCTCAGCCGAGAGAACCAGGTCAGATCGCGGCCGAAAAACAAGGTTGCCCAGCGCTCCGCGATTTCTTCCAATGATAGACCCGAAATTGTTCTGGTCCGTAGCGAATCCCCGAATATCTTCGGTGAACGCATTGTCCTGCGAGAACACCCCGTTCAATTCCAGTTTCGGGGTCAGCTGAACCTTTAACTGCGACCATCCGCCAACCGTGTTTAGGCCACGGATTGGACTGTAAGGAACGAATGGATCGCCACCAAACACAATGGAGGTCCCGACTGCTCCTCCTAATCCGCCGATTCCACGGCCTCGATAAAATTCACCGGACAATCCCACGCGCGGCAGAAGGGGAATCTGCCAATCTGCCATTCCCGCCCACCCATCGGTATAGCGGCCCCACGTCCAATCCTGGCGTCCGTAATATCCTGCAACTGCGATGCTGAGGGGACGCTCTCGCAGGGGCCGCGACCATGCTGTGCGAAAGCCATACGCCGGCTGACCAGACAACTCCCCGGCCTGAGGGGTACGGTAAAACGAACTGTAGTTTTGCTCCCAGTTGAGGTTGTCGAGGATTCCACCTTGCAGGGTGATGGTCTGCTCGTCGGAGATTGAGAATCGATGTTCTACGCGCACTTGTGGCGTCCAACCCCAAAGATTGCCTGCATAGGCAAAAGTTGGGGTGGCTAGCGACGCGAATGAAGTTGGCGAGAGGGGCGAAAGAAACAGGGAGTCTTGTCCCGCGACCACAGAAGTGTGTTCCCAATCGAAGCGCATGCTCGCGGTCTGTAGGTGCACGATACCGAAATTCACACCATTGCCCGTCGCCGGGAATCCCCCGGCAAAATCAAATTGCACGTCTCCTGACGTGCGGGCTCCTGCGATCGTCGGCCCGAACACTTCGAGGCCGATCTGAGACTGACGCAGCGTCGCTCCAACGTTCGCGACCGGATAGACCGAACTATTGATCGGCTGAGCGTAATCGGGCAAATCCAGATTATTGGACCCACCCACGTTGCGAAATGCGTTCATCAGAATGATGCCGTGAAGCCGCGCGCGATACTTCGAAGCCGTTTCAACCTTGGTCTGATATTGCTCATCGACTTTCGAGCCAATAAGCGAGTTTGATTCTTCGAGTTTCTGCACCCGTTCCTCGAGGGGTGCGGAATTGGGTTCTACCGATCCAGGATTAGCCGTTCCCGATTCGGACGCCGGCGATACCTGCGCCACGACATCAGACTTTGCAGACGGCTTCTCCAACAATGCGCGTGTGGTCTGCAGGTCTTGCCGCAATTGCTGCATCTCGGCGCGCGACTGGACATTCTCCAGTCGCATTTCGTCCACGAGGGCGCGAAGTTGCCGCACTTGATCTTGCAATTCGTGGACTGCGGCATCCGTAGGCGGTGCGGGAGCTGTCGCAGGGGTATCTTGCGCCGCGCCGGAAGCGTGGAGCGCAACGAGTGCGGCAAACACCAATGCCGCTCGATAAAGCGTAGGGGTTCTAGGGCTTTTCACACCGTCCTCCTGCATCACCCAAGTCAGGCACTTGGAAGACCGAGTTCGTGCCTAGTGGCCCGGATGCGAAACTGAATTGTGGCTGGCCTTGTCGTGCTGCGCGGGGACATAGGGAGGAACCTGGACCCCAATTTCGGAAGTGCCACGGGACACATCCTGAATGCGGCCAGGCAATGAGATGCGAAACACCGTCTTGCCGTCCGCCGTGCGCTCTACGAAAATCTCTCCCCCATGATCCTGCACGATCTTCTGCACAACCGCCAAGCCCAATCCAGTCCCGTTCTCCTTGCCGAAACTGACGAACGGATGGAATAGTCGCTCGCGGATGGACTCAGCGATGCCGGGACCATTATCGGCGACAGAGATGGTAATTGCACCTGAGAGTTCGCCGGCGGTGACTTCTACGATTCCCCCCATGGGTGGAGCGGCCTCACATGCGTTCAGAAGCAGATTGTAGAGAACGCGCTCCATCTTGCGCTGGTCGAACCATCCTGCAACCTGCGACCCGCAGATTACGTCGATGGAGCGATTATGGTGGCGCGGATGCAATCGCACGGCTTGCACCGCCCGCTGGATGGTTTCGAAAATATTGCCGTACGAAGGGCTCAAGGACTCGCGCGTGCGCGCGAATTCCAGAAGCGAATCGATGAGGTCCGTCATCAGATTCACTCCGGTTCGTACTTCCTGATAGAGCTCCTCACGCTGGACGGCGGTGAGATGGCTGTCGCACAGGAACTCAGAGTTGGCGACGATTGCAGCGAGCGAATGGCGAAGATCATGCGAGATCGAACTGGCCATGCGTCCGATGGTCGCGAGTTGCTCCGATTCCAGCAAGTCTTGCTGGCTCTTCAACAAGCTGGCCCGCATGCGGTCGAAGGCGCGAGTGAGTTCCGCAACTTCGTCGCTACCTCGGGAATCCAGCGGATGATGAAAGTCGCCTTCTTCCAGGGCGCGTACACCGGCCACCAGGCTTCCGAGCGGCTTGGTGAATGTATGAGAAAGGAAAAAGACCAATCCGCTTCCCACCAGGATCGCAGCTAGTCCCAGCAACAGCAGATAACGATTCAGCTGGCCGAGGAATTTTGTGGCCTGGTCGTATGACTCCAACACGGTCAGGCGAACGGGGATTGTCCGCGAGCCGGACAGATCAAGTGAGGTCGCAAGGAACAATTCCTTGCCAATTTCAATGTCTCGGGGCTGCTCCTGGACGGACCCGGTAATGAGGGTCCGCAGGCTGGCCTCTTGAGACTGAGCCGGGGGTAACGTGGTGACGATGACATCATCGCCGCATGAAAACGCCACTTGGCTTCCCGCGACTTTGCTCACCTCGGCCGCGAGCCGCTCGTTGATTTCATAACCAATGACCAGGAATCCGAGTAGGGTGCCCTCAGTCTTCGAACCGCGGTACACAGGCTCGATGAAAGTCTGATAGAGATGGTGCCCTCCGAGCCACCAGTGACTGTTTTCACCTCGGTCGTCATCCAGCGATTGCTGAAAGTATTTTTCTGCTGCCTCCCGGCTGAATCCCGGAGTTTTTGTATGCAGGGCGACAACCTTGCCGCTGCGATCCACTAAAACGAAGAGGTCGCTGTTCGCGATTTCCGCCACACTCTGCGAAGCGTCCTGAATTGTGATGGGATCGTGCCCCGTCATGATGGCCCGAGTGATGGGCAGATCGGCCAGCAGTGCAACGCCGTTCGTCAGCATCGTTTCCCGCTCGTGGCGGAAATCCTGAAAGGCCGCAACGGAATCGCGCAGGTTGAGGGCAATGTTTTGACGGACGTGGCTCTCCACGCTCTTTCGCACTAGCAGGAGGCTGGTGGTCGTCAGGCCTGCTGTGATCAGGATCATCGACAGCAAGAACCGCGTACGCAACCGCGTTCGGGGCAGAAGCGCAGTTGCCGATTCGATACCAGACTTCGGAGCGGGATGGGGCACGGACTCGGTTGACAGATTCACGGGGCTCAGCGAACGAACTTGTATCCCATCCCGTGGACTGTCCGGAAGTGAACCGGGCTCGATGGGTCTTTCTCCAGTTTCTGGCGAAGTTTAAGAATGTGATTGTCCACCGTTCGAGTGGAAGGATAGTTCTGATATCCCCACACCTCGTTCAGCAATTCGTCGCGGCTGATGACGCGGTCGGTGTTCTGCACCAGGAATTGGAACGTTTTGAATTCCTGCGCGGTCAGGACCACTGGCTTTCCCTCGCGCTTCACTTCCATTTTCTTGAAATCGACCGAGATGTCATCAAAACTGACGACCTGGGCTTCCGGTGTGCGCGTGGTATGGCGCAATGCGGCCCGAACACGCGCCAGAAGTTCGCGCGGGCTGAATGGCTTGGTTACGTAGTCATCAGCGCCAAGTTCAAGCAGCAGCACTTTGTCTGAGACATCGCTCGCCGCGCTGAGCACCACGATGGGCAATGTCGGCGCCATCGCTTTGATTTCCTTGCATACGTCGCGGCCAGACACCCTCGGAAGCCGCAGATCCAGCACGACCGCGGCTGGAGGCGATGCCTGAAAGCTGTCGATAGCCGACTTTCCGTCCGACTGTGTCTCTACGGTGTATCCCTCGGTTTCAAACAGCCGTTTGAGAGCTTTCTGGACGGCCGGGTCGTCTTCAACTACAAGGATTCTGCCAGTCGGCTTTGCCACAGGTGCCGGATTCACGGTCCTGCCTAGACTCAATGGAGCTGCGAGATTCCCCATAGCAACCTTCCAATCTTTTGTGTGGGGAGCGCTTCCGTCTCTTGCCCACCGGAGCGCTTCGACTCTTGAAGCTTACAACGCCTGGTAGAAGTTTATCCGCTAAACACGGGCTTTTGACATACTTTTTACAAATGCGGTTTGGGCTCGAAGTTACTAACGGAAAACCGCTTGCTGGATGAAAAGCGAGCCCTACCCCCGTTTGGGCCACCTGGCTCTTAAGATGATTGCCCTAATAAGCTTCCTGTAGCTAATGAACTACGGTGATTGCGGTATTGACACTAACCGGTGCGCGGTCCTAGGCTTTCCTCAGTAAGTGCGCGTCAACCAGTCGCCCCGTTCGTTCAACCCTTCCGCAAGGAGTTCCACTTCATGAAATCCGTCAAGCTTGTGGTGTTCTCCTCTCTTCTTCTTTTCGCGACTCTGCTCACGACGAGTGCTGCTTTTGCAGACAGCACGGATTACAGCAACAGCGGCGGTACGCTTTCGGGCTCCAACGCCGGCTTGACATTGAGTGGTTCAACACTGATCGCTGTGGTGGACATTACCACCGGCACCACCGTGACTGGCAACCTGGGAACCGTGGAGTTTTCCACTGGCGCCCTGACAAGCGGTTCTTTGCAAATGGGTGGAACGCTGGCCGCGGGCGGATCCTTCACAATTACTGGCAACGGCACCGGCGGCATCGGCAACGGTGTCTTATTTTCCGGGTCGTTCTCGGGACCAGTGAGTTGGACTTTGACTACCCTCGCGAATGGAACCCATAATTACACGCTCTCTGGCGTCGTCACAGGAATGGTGGGTGGCGTGAGTGTTAGTGGTGTTACCGTCCAGTTGACCGTGAATTCGGGGAAGGGATTCTTCGATGGCTCCATCGGCATCTCAGGCGGAGACACGACGATCGGCTCGGTTCCCGAACCTTCCACGCTCGCTTTATTCGGCACCGGTGCCATCAGTTTCATCGGCACGCTTCGCCGCAAAATCCTGAGCCGCTAAATATCGCTGAGCATCACAAGCCAAGCGCCCGCGCCCCGCGGGCGCTTTTTTGTGAGCAGGCAACGTGCGATGGCCACCGATTCGATTGTCGTAAAATTGAGCCGCTTGCCTTCTCACTCTGAGCTAGACGACCTCGTCGTTGTCCTGGTCCGCCCACGCAATCCTCTCAATATCGGTGCGGCTGCTCGCGCCATGTCGAACTTCGGCGCGCATCAACTTCGGCTGGTCAATCCGTACGGTATCGCTTTTCGTGAAGCCCGTTCTGCCGTCGGAGCCTCCGTGTTGCTTCGCGATGCGCAGGAGTTTAAAACGGTGGCCGATGCCATTGCTGACTGCTCTCTCGTCGTCGGGACAACGGCTGTACGCAACCGCGCGTTACAGCATCAACTGCACCCGCTGAACGAAGCAGGAACGGACGTCCGCACCCATCTGAAGACTGGTCCCGTGGCCCTTTTGTTCGGGTCGGAAAAAATCGGACTGACCAATGACGACTTCAACCATTGCCACTGGCTGCTGACCATACCCACGCACGATCAAAACATCTCGATGAATCTGGGTCAGGCAGTAGCCGTCTGCCTGTACGAACTGGCGCGCGACGATTCGTCTGAACCCGTTCGCGAAAACGACGAGCCAGCAACTGCCGGCGAGATCGAGAAGATTATTTCGTACCTGCTCGAAGCCTTGTGGATCAGCCAATATGTGAAGCCGAATACTGACGAGTTCTTCGAGAAAAAAGTTCGCCATCTCATGCGGCGATTGAACATTCAAACCACCGACGCCAAGGTTCTTCTCGGCATGGTTCGGAAGATCGCGTGGAAACTCCGGCAGGACCACAAACGCTAACGCTTCAGCTCTTGCGGCGAAACCTGTATTGAAGTGCGCTTGATTCGGAATTGCAAGAGCCAGGCGCTGGCTTCCGGTTGCCCGTTTACCTGGGGCGGAGAAAATTCCCAACGCTTCGCAGCACTCATTGCCTGGTTCGCGAAGTAATTGCTGGATCCATGGGACTTAAACGTCGCGTCGGTCACTTTTCCTGCGTTATCGACTTGTACGCGGATCGCGACCTTGATCGTTCCCGTGATGGTGTTCATCGCACTCTTCGGGGGCTCAGGCAGAACTTGGTGGAGAACGGAACCCGGCGATGACGTTGGCGCCTTCGGCGGCTCCGCTCTTGTGGCCTCGGCCGGAGGCGTTGTCGGAGCAGGGGTAGTTGTCGGCTGAACGGACTGAGTGTTGGAATCGCCTGCTTTTTGTGGCGCGGACGGAAATATGAGGCGATACAGCCCCCACCCAAGCGCGACCACAATCAGCACAGCGATGGGAATAAACGTCCGCCATGAATATCGGTAAGGCCTGGGCGACGACGCCGGTGGCGGTTCGGTTGGCGCTGGCACCGACCGCGCTTGAGGCTGTAGCCGCGACTGGATTTCCTGCAACGAGCACCGCCGCTTTGGATCGAGATGAAGGCACTCGCGCGCGATGCCACGAAACGGTTCCCGGATCGTCTCCGGCAGACTTCGGTTACCCGGCGACGCCTCCTCGGCGATCGTCACATTCTGGGTCAACGCTGCAACGATCATTACACCCACAGACCACACGTCACCTGCTGGTGAAATGATCCCAGCAGCCGTTTCCGGCGCATCAAACGCGTCCTGGCGTCTGCGATTCGAATCCCACTCTGCTACCGAGACCACCTGGTCGGACGACAGCTTCAGTTGCTCCCCCACCGCCAGCACATTCGATGGCTTGATTCGCCCATGGACGACTCCATTGTTGTGAAGATAAGCGAGCGCGTCGATCACTGGAGGAAGGAGTTCCGACATCTCACTGGAGTCGAGCGGACGCTGCGGAAGGATCTGCGACAGATCATCATCTGCAACTTCCATCACGATATAGAGCGCCGAGGTGTCATCCATCTGGCAGCGCCCTGCTTCGAGGACTCGGATCAGATGAGGATGGGACAGCTTGATAGTCGCGCGCACAGCCGCCAATTGGTGCTCAACTGAAGGGCCGTCGCCCGCGACCAGCTTGATCGCCGCTCGCTGAGATCGCACCCCCGGTAACTCGGTCAGAAAGACAGCGCTATGATCCGAACCGCCCAGCCACTGCTGAAGCAGGAATTTCCCTTCGACTGTGCGGCCTGCCCAAGCTTTCCACGTTTCCGGATTCGTCATCGCATGCGACCTGCGACCCACATTCTATGCTATCGGCCGAGGAACAATAGCACGTCTTGTGGAATCGCAGGTGCATGTTTTCAACTCATCAGCGGCTCTTGTAGCTGAAGGTGACCTTGGTCTCTTCATCGAGAACCAAAGGCCTCACGAAGCTGAACATCGTGCCAGCCCGCGGGACATCGATCGCCACAGGCAGAACGCCAGCCACGCGCTTCTGAAGGTTCACCACGTTCGCAGAGGCATTCTGTCCCACAACCCCGGGGGCAAGTTTTGGCGAGCTGTAGTTGCGCCCATTCATCGGCTCAGACGACATCGTGTACGAGACGGACGATGACGAAGTGTCAATCTGGGGGGCAGTTCCCGTTACCTCAACCGTCTCTGACACAGACGCCACATTGATCGAGAACCCGTACATCGAAGGCTCATTGGAGTTGTATTGAATGTTATTCGTGCTGGTCCTGAAGCCGGGACTCTCCACTTTCACTTTGTAGTTCCCCGAGGGCAATCCCATCACGACCCAATGACCAGAGGAATCAGTTGTGGTATTTCGGCTCGTTCCGTTGTCGGACGAGGTCACTGTGATCTGAACGTTCGCTACAACCGCACCGCTGGGGTCCGTCACATAGCCGCCCATCTGGCCGGCCGGAGTTTGGATGCGATAATTGTCCACCTCGTTCTGACGAAGCCTCGCATCGAAGACCGCGTTGCTTTCGTGTACTGGTTGAGGCACCAGGTTCGCCGCGATCACATCTCCGCCGAAGTCTTTCACCTTGTAGCGGTCCGGTAGAAACACTTCCCAATTCATCAGGCTGATCGGAATGTCCATGCTGGGCAGGGTCAGATCCGCGCCGCCTTTCTTGGCGAAAGGCGCGCCCGAATGCATGAACACAAACGAAACGGTGTATGGGCCGGTTGGGCGGAACCCTGGGCGCAACAGCGGTACACGGTTTCCGTCGGGTCCCTGCACGGGCTTCACACGCTCGCCAGCCACATCCGCAGAAAGGATGGTTGCCCCGGCAGGCAGAGATACTTTCAAGAACGGCTGCGCCTGGTTCTTCACGGTAAGTTTCACTTCTGTCAGAGACTTACCTTCCGAAGTCACCATCGTCGTCACCTCGGCACTCTCGGCGACGGCCGCCAGAACACTTCCATCTGGAAACCGTACCCAATTCAACGCCAAGGTTGGAGTTTCGCTTGGCTGGCGGTGATAGCGGAATGCTGCTTGTGGTGGGAAGTGCGCCAGCGATCTGAGATACGGATTCGCCTCTTTGACATCCATGCGCTTCAGGCCGCCGCCTTCTGTGGCGGTGATTTCCATCGTGCCTGCGCCTTCCACCAGCACCTCTCCAGTCTCGCGCTGCGCGTTCTTGAAGCTGAGAAATGGTGCGTCGGCCTTGGTGTCCTGAATCGAGCGTTCCATCGAGATGAGGAACTCGTGCGACCTTTGGCTCGGAGCATTCACTTTCAGGGTCAGGACGCCGGACTGCGTTTCGGCGGAATCCAGCGTGGCGCCTGTAACGCCAGTGACTTCATATCCGGCGGGCAACATGACCTGAAATTGAGACGGATCGCCCTGCACGACGGTGATGTCGGCGAGTACCGCGAGGTGCATCTCGGCTTCACCAACAGAAACAAGAGTCTTGGCGTCAGAGAGAAACCGTACTTCACGTGGTACCGCCGGCGCTACGACTTCGCGCGTGGCCCACCAGATGTTCGCTGCCTGTCCGGGAACCAGAGTGGCCTCGATGGCCGTGTGACCATTCTCGGACTTCCGGCTGGTGATCAGCCCTGGGCTGATGTTGGCATAGGTGTGTTCTCCCGGGATCAGCAGCGATAGTTGCACACTACCCGCGGTCGGCACTGGCAGGCTGAACGAGGCGCGCCCAGCATCGATTCGCAAGGGCAGGCCGGTATCCAGCGCAATCGAGAAATCTCCCGGCCCCGGCAGGAGCGCTGCATGGGTTCCGCCTTCCTGGATCAACGCGACGCTCTTGCCGCTCTGGTGCGCGTCGAGAATCGTCATGCCGCTCGTGAGCGGGACCTTGCTCACTCCTTTGCGCAGAACCTCTCCTTCAAATTCGACCGACCCAATCACCGTACTGTGGTCGACCCGCAGCTTCACGTTGGCGTGCTTGATGGAGTAGGGAAGTGGCGGCACTTCCGGTTTCTTCGGCGGTTTCCCAGCCAGCTCTACCAGCCGGTTGTATTCATCCAGTGTCAGAGTGACGTTGCCCGGATCGGGTAGCGGCAACGGAGTCTTGTCCTCCGCCCAGCACACCGACGCTGTGCACATAAGAATCATCATCGTTGCGAAGAATCTGCTTTTCATCGCGCACCTGCCTTTTTGTCTCGCTGAAAGCTGAATTCTGCTGCGGGAAACTGGTTTTCACTCGTGAGTTCGGAAACGAGATAAATTGACGGACCAAACGCCGGGAACTCGACATTGACGGGCAAAACGCCTGTTACCCTTCCTCCCAACGACTTGGCTCGGAACGTGTCGAGTAAGGCCTGAGTGGCATCCCTGTCTTTCTTCTCCTTGTCGTCGCTGATTTTCGCGAACTTGTCCACTCGATCAAATTCTCCTCGGAGCGGAACTGTTGACGCAGTGCCAATGTCTATCGCCCCTCCGCCCTCCGAGAATGCAGCCGATACCGGATTCTGATACTCCTGAGCTCGAAACACTCCGGGCGCTGCTGTCACGCGAAAAAGGGGTGGGTAATACAGCAGCATTCCGGTGCGCGAGATGGGAAGATCGAGAGCAGGCAGCGTCACCTTCTCCTGACCTTTCTCCTGCCATGGCGTCGCCTTCGTGATGTACATGATCTCGATGGGGAACGCGGGAGCATCTTCTCCACCGCGCGATTTCTCCAGCGGCAACAGCAGGCTCCCATCAGGCGATTGGCCGGGACGCATCGGCCGTCCCCTCAACGAAGCACTCCAAACGATCGCGCCCGGCGGCAAGGTGATTTTCATGAAGTTGCGCTGGTTGTTGCGCACCGCGTATCGCGCCTGCACAAGTTCTTTGCCATCGGTGCTCAACAGAATGTCATAGCGAGCCTCTTCGACATTCGCCATCAATACGGCCTGCTGGTCGTAGCGCGCGACGTTCACGCTCAACGAACGTGTCGCGCCCTGTTCTCCCGAGCGCGCACGAAACGCAACCAGGGCGGGGGACTGCCGGCTCGCCACCATTTCCCCCAGATCAGTAGCGTCGGCATCTTCCAGGCCTTGCACTTTCTGACCCTTGATCTCGCCTGCTCCGAGAATCTCCACTGCGACTCCGCCCGTATCCCGTTCCGTATTCAGGAGCCGCAACAGCGGCACGTCGATGATTCCATCGCGTGGCAGCCGGGCTTCGCCATTGATCACGAACCGCGCGCTGTGCTCAACGGGCTCAAGAAAGGTCACAACGAGCTCGCCATTCTTCATCTCCCAATCCGCCACGAGTGCGCCCGATACCTGATTGATCGTGACCTTTTCCGGGAGTTCAATGTGCACCTCGCGAGCCGCTCCCTGCACAACTTCCAGGCCAGCCTCGGCGTACACAGAGGTCGCGTCTTCCCCGAGGCTTGTCAGCTGCGTCAATGATCCGCGTAACCGAAGCGGCAATTCGATGTGGTGGTCTTCAGTCTTCTTGCGCCACGTGAAAGTCAGCGCTTCGTTTCCGCGGCCGTAAGCGAGCCACTTCGTCTCCCCCGCAGCCTCTGATTTTTCCGAGAGAATTCCTCCACCGATTCTGAGATCGATCCCTTGCCGTGGCAGTTGCACGGAGGCTCGAGTCACGCCCGAATCCGTCGCAGGCAACGCGATGCTTTCATCGCCAGTGGAAGCCGCAACGGGTACATCAACGTCGAGCGCCAGCACCGAGCGTCCAGCGTGGGAGAGCAGGGCACAAAGATGCGTCGCGCCCTTGCCCGGTGCGCCCGGAACCAGCGACACCAGTTTTCCGTCAAGACGAGCTTCGCGCACCAGCAATCCTGTCGGCACGGGCACTCGCACCCAGCCATCTTTCAGGACATCCACGGTGAGATTGGCGCGCCCGGAAGCCAGCTCGCCGAGCACGCGCAGATCGTAGTCAACCCGCGTGAGCGTTGCATCGAGCGGAAGGGGTTCCGGATTCTGGTCCGGAGGATATGCCTTGGCGCGCAACACGCGATACTCGTCCACCGGGATTACCACCCATCCCGAGGCATGCGAAGGATCGGTCGATTTTTCTTGTGCTTGCGCCGCAATACCGAGAAAAGAAGCAGCTACAAGGCAGAGGAAGACTCGTCTCAGAATTTCCAACCTGAGTCTAGAAACCGCTGGCAGAATCGAAATTTTCATGGTTCAACCCTCACTCCAACAGTTCTGGGGATACGTCGATTTTCTTGGGGGATGTTCGCGGCGCTTGCCGCTCAGAGTAAGAATGGAGAGCCGGTGGAAAATTGCAGGGAATTTCGCCGGGTTACTTTCGGAATCCATGGTCGACCGGCGGTAATCCAACGCGATTCTGCTGTACCATGGCAGGTCGCAACGCTGGAACTGGCGCATGAACGGGCTGGGAGGGGTACGACTTAAGTCTGCCCGGCTCGTGAATGGTTTTTGGGAAGGGCACGACTTTAGTCGTGCCGTTTACGGGTCTGAGAAATATTGAGCTTTTGCCCCTGAGGTGCCGTTTCCTGGCGCAGTGCTGAGCGCAATTTGCCCACGGGAGGCTCTGTTTGGCGTACATCACTGAAAAATCAAAGCAGGCCTACGAGCGCACTCTTAGCCTGCTGATCGAGGCCAGTAGTTCCTCCTCGCGCGGCCCGGTGAACTTCGGCAAGTATCCGATCTTCATGGAGCGTGGCCGCGGCTCCCGTATCTACGACGTCGACGGCAACGAATACATCGACTGGATGATGGCCTTCGGCGCCCTGCCTCTGGGCCACGCACATCCCGATGTGGTCCAGGCGGTTACTGAAGCCGCCAGCAGCGGGGCGCATTTTGCCTCGGCGACTCCCATAGAAGCCGAAGTCGCGGAAATGATCCAGAAGATTGTTCCCAACGCCGAGCGCGTCCGCTTCGCGAACACCGGCACCGAGGCCATGATGGCCGCCATCCGGTTGGCGCGTGGCGTGACGGGGCGTCCGAAAATTCTCAAGTTCGAGGGCCACTACCACGGCTGGTACGACGACGTGCTGGTCAGTTCCAACGTACTTCCCCCGGCGGCGCTGGGATTGCGCAGCGATCCCATCAAGATTCCCGACAGCTCAGGCTTGAATCCCACAGCACTCGACGACACGATTGTCGTTCCTTGGAACGACCTGCCGGAGTTGGAGCGGGCCATCGACAATCATCCGGGTCAGATCGCAGCCATCATCACCGAAGGCATCATGGCGAATGTGGGCGTGATTCCTCCCGCCGAGGGCTACCTGCAAGCACTCGAGAAACTTGCCAAAGGAAATGGAATCGTCTTCATCCTCGATGAGACTGTGACCGGATTCCGCATCGCTCCCGGCGGATGTCAGGAGTACTACAAGCTCTCCCCCGATCTCGTCACCTTCGGCAAAGCGCTGGGATGTGGCCTGCCCGTTGCTGCTCTCGTCGGCCGCGCCGACATTATGGACGCGCTGCAGTGGGGCGGCGTGCTGCACTATGGCACGCACAACGGATCGCGCATCGGCATGCACTCGGCTCGCGCGAATCTTCGAGTTCTGACACGAGACAACAATGCTTCTTTTCGTCACACCTGGGAAGTGGCGGACAAACTCTGTAGGGGATTACGCGAAGTGTTCGCAAAGAAAGGCCGCAAGGTAGTGGTGCAGAACGTCGGCCCGATGCTGCAATGGATGTTCACCGAGCAGCCGGCAATCCGCGACTATCGCGAGTTCTGCCAGTATGTCGATCGGGCGGCCTTCCAGAAGTTCGTGTGGTCGCTGTTCCCGCAGGGCATCTACGCGTCTCCCTCGGCAGCGTTGCATTCGATCGTAACGCTGGCCCACACAGAAGAAGATGTGGAGCGAACGCTGGAAGCGGCGGAGAAGGCGCTAGAGGCAAGCACTGGGTGAGTGTTTTACTGACCCCTGACCTCTGATCCCTGGCCCCTTGATTCAAAATGTCACAGCAGATCGAACAACTCGCAGCACAACTACTCTCGCTCGAAGGCAAGGTAGCCATCGTGACGGGTGCGGCCTCGGGGATCGGCCGCGGAATCTCACTACGCCTAGCCGAGATGGGCGCTTTCGTCGCCGTACTCGATATCGACGAGATCAAAGGGCGCGAAGTCGCAGATGAAATTGGCAACGCCGTGTTCCACAATTGCGACGTTCGCAGCGCCGCCGACTGCCGCCGTGCCACCGACTCCGTCATTGAAAAATGGGGCCACATCGACATTCTTTGCAACTGCGCGGGCATCGCCATCCGCAAAGAC
>AR_comb_assmDRAFT_10412247_pt1 | contig 18966 bp, 16 predicted proteins | sample ArasoioldDNA_FD_10543 | JGI IMG/M metagenome (IMG submission 10543) | reverse complement strand
ACCTTGTCATATAGAGAACTGGCGAGTCTCGTCAGCCGTTGGACCAACCACTTCGCCTCAAGAGGCGGCCAGCGAGGCGATCATATCGGCGTGCTACTCCCAAACAGTGTCGAGTTTGCAGCTCTGATGTTTGTTGCAGCCGATCTTGGTATGGTGTTGGTTCCTTTAAACACTACATTGCCAAGAGACGCCATTCATCATGCTTTCCAGGTATCCGATGTGAAGCATTTGGTAGCTAGATCAGATACCTTGAAGAGTTTAGGATCATCACGATCGCCCGACTTTACATTCGTGAATGGCTTATGGTTTTCGGTGGATGAGGGCGTCGGGGGCATTGAGTCACTTAACAGTTTGGTGGAGTCTGCTCAATCCGATTCGGGTCCAATGCTTTGGGGACGCGATGAAGACCCCTTTATCCTCACTATGACATCAGGTTCCACAGGCAATCCGAAACCAATCACTCTGACTCAAAGAACAAAATTTAACAGGGCAAGCGCCGCTGCTGAAATGTACGGGGTCACACCTTCAGACAGGACTCTAGCAGCCACGCCCCTTTATCATTCTCTGGCCGAAAGACTTGTCCTGCTGCCACTATTAACTGGCGGAACATCTATACTAATGTCCAGGTATTCGCCTTCAGAGTGGCTTCGCTGCGTGAACGAACAGGCTGTTTCGTTCACGATCGCCGTTTCGTCCCAGCTTCGGCAAATAACGAAACACCTTTCCAGCACGAATGCGGCAAGCATCAGCAGTTTGCGATGTGTCGTGTCCTCATCGGCACAGCTTGAACCGCAGGTCAAGGCGGAGCTGCTTTCAAAACTGCATTGTCAGTTCCATGAGTGCTACGGCACCTCCGAAATAGCAATCGCGTCAAATCTAAATGGAGTGTCCGAGCAAACAAAAATTAAATCGGTCGGCAGGCCTGTTCCGGGCGTTAAAATCGAGATCCTTCGTGAAGATGGTGCCGTCGCCCTGCCGGGGGAAGTTGGCGAAATCATCTGCAAGACGCCGATGATTTTTGGAGGTTATTTCAAACGTCCCGATCTTACGGCAGCAGCGATGTGGGGCGATTATTTTCGGACGGGTGATCTCGGCAAGCTGGATGAGGATGGCTACCTGTACTACCTCGGACGGATTAAGGAGATCATCATCACGGGCGGCATAAACGTGTATCCCAAAGATATTGAGTCGGTGCTTTCCGAGCATCCTTCGATTTTAGAAAACGCCGTATTCCCGTTACCAGACGACAATTTGGGTGAGATTGTCGCGGTTGCAATTGCACCTAGAAATCCGGACGATTTTGACTTAAGGAAAATCAGATTTCATTGTGCCGAACATCTGGCTGACTTTCAGCAACCGCGAAAGTATTTTCTAATGAAAGCGCTACCGAAAAACGAGATGGGAAAAGTCATCAAGCACACGTTAGCTGCTTTTTGCCTCGCTGAAGAGGATGGTCATAGCAAGCTTGAGATTGTGAATTCTTCCCAATGACCGGATCTAAGTTAATCGGATGACTGATCAAACCCAGGAGCCGGAAATAATGCTGCCAGCCGCCATATCCACGCCGTTGAAGCTCGGGTTCATTGGTGGATCTCTCAACTCCGCCGTCGGATATGCTCATTTCGTTTCCAGCACCATGGATAATCATTGGACTATCGAGGCTGGATGTTTCAGCGCTAATACTCAAAGAAATTGGGAAGCGGCTCTGAAATACGGCGTTGCTTCAGACCGTCTATACGATAAGTGGCGCGAGATGATCAGCAACGAAAAGGGCCGCCTCGATGCGGTTGTCATCCTCACGCCGACGCCTCTTCACTTTGAAATCGTTAAGGCATGTCTCGAAGAAAACGTTGCAGTAATTTGTGAGAAAAGCCTGACAATAACCAGTGGAGAAGCCGAAGAAATTCTTGAACTTCGGAATCGCAAAAACCGCTTCATTGCGATGATCTACAACTATTCTGGTTACCCTATGGTTCGTGAATTGCACGACCTGATTCGAAAAGGGACTTTGGGTAGGATTTTGCATTTTCAAGCTGAAATGGCCCAGGAGGGCTATATCAGGGTAGATTCGAAGGGAAATAAACCAGCGCCGCAGTCATGGAGACTTACGGACGGACACGTGCCGGTAATTTACCTTGATCTTGCAGTCCATCTACATCAGTTGATCCACTATTTAATTAGGCAGCGTCCGCTCGAGGTTATTTCGGACCAAAAGAGTTATGGCTGGTTCCCAGAGGTTGTCGACAATGTTAACAGCCTTTGCAGGTACTCTGAGGGAGTGCAGGGTCAGATGTGGTTCAGCAAATCCGCACTCGGTCACCGGAACGGATTGCGATTGAGAATCTATGGGTCAGAGGCGTCCGCAGAATGGTATCAAGCGTGTCCGGAAGAACTAGTGCTGTCCTTTGCCGATGGGCGTAGGGAGATAAGGGATCGTGCCTCTTCAGTCGAAGTTGCAAATCTGCGGCGTTACAATAGATTTAAGGCTGGCCACCCGGCCGGTTTTATCGAGGCCCTCGCCAATCTTTACACCGACATTGCCGATTGTCTCCGCCAATACAAAGCAACAAGTGAATGGAAGTCAGATGAGGTGTTCAGCGTCGAGTTGGCCATTGAGGGTCATCAACTGTTCGACGCCATGATCGAATCGATCGATCAAAAGACATGGCAGGCGGTCGGTAGTCGGGTCAATGTGCCTGTTTGAAGTGGAGATCGTTTATGACGGATGATCGAGAGTTCGTGCTTGGATTGATTGAGAAAAAAGCGAGGTTACCCCAAGACGTGGATCTTGATTCATTTAATTATTTTGACTCCGGATACGTTGATTCCCTCGGCATTATTAAGTTCATCGTCGAGATCGAGAGTTTCTATCAGATTGAGATTTCAGACTCTGACATGGAATCCACAGAGTTCAAGACCGTGGGTGGGCTTGTCTCGATTATCCGTAGAAAAGTGGCTTCACGGAAATCAGCATGATTGATCCTGCTGAGGTTCTTGGTAAGTGGGACCAACTCACACCGAATGTTAGTCGACTGGTCGATCTTTTTGTCTCTGCAGAAGGAATTGGTCGACGATATTTGCTTGGGCGCAATGAACATTCTCAGGCTCTCGCCAAAGCAATCAATGTGGATGGTTTCGTGGACGATTTTGCTCCGGTCGGTGCGGTTTGGAACGACAAACCAGTATTAAGGGGTGAAGATCTTCCGATTGGTGCAATTGTTGTCAACTGCTCAATGTCTATTAGACCGCTATCTGCCCACAAAAGAATCGAAAACCTCGGCCTTGAGGGACCGCTAACTTATTCCGATTTATGCAAGACATTCCCTGATCGATTCGTCTTACCTGATTTTGTATTGGAGACACGAGAAGATATTCGGGTGAATCAGGCAAGATGGGAAGCGATGAGTGAAAGGTTTGCCGATGCCACGTCTAGACAGATCCTGGATGATTTGCTGCGCTATCGTCTAACCGCAGACTATCGAATTATGACTCCTTACAAAGTTCGGTTCGAAGATCAGTACTTTGAGGATTTTCTGGGGTTAGGTTCTAACGAGGTGTTTGTGGACGCTGGTGGTTTCGATGGCGATACAACGCAACTTTTTTGTGAGCGGAATCCAACTTACCGACAGGTATTTTTTTTCGAGCCATCTTCGATCAATTTAGAAAAAGCGAAGGCTCGTCTGCACAGGTTCCGCGATATTGAGTTTTTCCCAACCGGAGTTTCAGACGCTGTTGGCTCACTCTGGTTCAACGCGGATAGGGGTTCTTCTAGTTCCATCAGTAACCTCGGGTCCACCAGGATCGATGTAACCACAATTGATGAACAGATCAATTCGAAAGTCACTTTTATAAAGATGGATTTGGAGGGCTGGGAACTCAAAGCGTTGACGGGATCAACAAGACATATCCTCGAAGATCATCCGAAGCTAGCGATTGCGGTGTATCACCACTCTTCGGATTTCTGGCGGATCTTTGAATTCGTTACAGGTCTCAGGAATGACTACAATGTCTTCCTGAGGCACTACACAGAGGGATGGAGCGAGACTGTTATGTTCTTTGTCCCGAGCTGATACGCGAGTGCCTCTATTGTCAAACCAAATACGACATGAGTATTCCTAGACCAGACACAACCGCTGAGTGGACCAAATCCAACTGGCGGTCCCTCCCCGCAAACCAGCAGCCAGTGTGGCCGGATGCTGGTGTGTGTGAAGACACGTTGAAAAAACTCTCCAATTTACCCGCGCTGGTTTTCGCTGGGGAAACAAGAACTTTAACGAAGGAAATGGCAGACGTGCAGGAGGGGAAAGCTTTTGTCCTGCAGGCTGGCGACTGTTCCGAGGACTTCTCACGATGCAACGGCCCGAGGATTCATGATCTCCTCAAGGTGCTCCTGCAGATGTCGATAATTCTTACTTATGCCGGAGAGAAGAGGGTCGTAAAAATAGGCCGATTAGCCGGACAGTATGCAAAACCGCGCTCGTCCGACACCGAGAATATTGACGGCCAGAAAATTCCGGCCTATCGAGGCGACATGGTGAACAGCCCCGAACCGACTTTGAAAGCGAGGACGCCAGATCCACTTCGGATGTTGGAAGGATATTTCCGTGCGACCGCAACTCTTAATCTGGTGAGAGCTTTTACTCGCGGAGGCTATGCCGCACTAGATAAGGTCCACGCCTGGAGCGAGGCTAGTTTCGGTTCCTTCCCTCCTAGCCAGAAATACGAAGAGCTCGTAACGGGGATTAGGAAGGCGATTAATTTCACAACCTCTATCGGAATCGATATGAATGCGCCTCCATTAAATGAGGTGACTATATATACCTCGCACGAGGCACTTCTTCTTGAATATGAGGAAGCCTTGACACGAATCGATACGACTACTGGGCTATGGTACGACACAAGCGCCCATATGCTTTGGATCGGCGATCGTACTCGCCAATATGACGGTGCCCATGTCGAGTTTCTCCGTGGTGTTGGTAACGCAATTGGTGTGAAAGTCGGACCGGATCATGACATTGATGATCTTAAGCGGCTCGTACACAGGCTTAATCCAGAGAATCTACCAGGCCGGCTTACCTTCATCACACGCTTCGGATGCGATAGCGTGAATTCATTGCTGCCGCGCTTGCTTCGCCAGATGAAAAGTGAAGGGTTCCGGATCGCGTGGAGCTGCGACCCTATGCACGGCAATACTTATAAAAACGAGCGCGGCCAGAAGACCAGAGTATTCGAGGACATATTCAAGGAAATTTGCGACTTTTGGCAGATTCACCGAGCTGAAGGAACAATTGCGGGTGGCGTTCATTTGGAATTAACCGGAGAAAATGTGACGGAATGCATTGGAGGTAAGCGGCAGTTGAGTGACAAGGATCTGGAAATCAACTACCAGACAAACTGCGATCCTCGCCTTAATGCGGAGCAAGCAGTGGAACTCGCATTCGAGCTTGCCGAGATTATTAAGTCCTGAGAAGAAGTCACGCCCAGCTTGTCGGTTCCTGGCTGGAGAAGCTAAAGGTGACTTCCATATCAAGCAGAAAAGGATCTGTATTCTTATAAGGATGTGATGGGTCAAAAAATCGACTTAAGTGATTTAGCCGTTTTCGGAGGGGATGTTGCTTTCACGGAGGTCCTACACGTTGGCCGGCCTAATATTGGGAACCGCCAACGGTTCGAGGAACGGCTTGGCGACATCTTGGACCGTAAATGGCTGACGAATAACGGTAAGTATGTGAAAGAGTTTGAGCAACGAGTGGCTGAATTCGTTGGCGTCGAGCACTGCGTTGCCATGTGCAACGCCACCGTCGCGTTAGAGATCGCCATTCGGTCGTTGGACATGACCGGTGAAGTCATTGTCCCTTCATTCACCTTTATTGCCACCGCACACGCTCTTAAATGGCAGGAGATTGCACCTGTCTTTTGCGATGTGAACCCTCGCACTCATACACTCGATCCCGAAAAAGTCGAAAAAATGATCACTCCCCGAACGACCGGGATTATCGGCGTACATCTTTGGGGCGGAGCTTGCGACGTCGATGCGCTAAGTGAAATTGCTAGACGTCATCGACTGAAGCTACTGTTTGATTCCGCGCATGCATTTGGGTGTTCGTACAAGAATCGCATGATCGGAGGATTTGGCAATGCGGAAGTATTCAGCTTTCACGCGACGAAGTTTGTCAATACGCTCGAAGGCGGCGCAGTCGTAACCAATGACGGCGAACTGGCGCGCAAGATCCGTTTAATGAAGAATTTTGGTTTCACCAGTTATGACCGTACTGACTACATTGGAACCAACGGCAAGATGAATGAAGTTTCGGCAGCCATGGGGTTAACCAATCTAGAAAGTATCGAAGACTTTATTGCAGTTAACAATCGCCACTACAAACAATATGTGCGAGAGCTGGCCGCGATTGAGGGTGTAAAAGTTTTGGTCTACGATGAACGAGAGAGATGCAACTATCAGTACGTCGTATTAGAAATTGACCAAAACAAGACGATTGTAAGCAGAGACCAACTGATGGAAATTCTGCACAAGGAGAACGTTTTGGCGCGTCGTTACTTCTATCCGGGATGCCACCGGATGGAACCTTATCGCTCTTATTTACCTCATGCCGGCCTACTGCTACCGGAAACCGAACAGCTCACGAATCGTGTCCTCTGCCTGCCGACAGGAATTAGCGTCAATGAAAATGAGATTAGCAACATTTGTCAGATAATTCGTTTCGCTGTGACAAACGGAGCTGAGATCCACAACTCGCTAAATCTGGCCAACGAATCAGCGAGTTTGCCTCCATTGGCCCACACGTCTGTTACATAAGCATCGTTGATATGGCAACAGTATTGTGCCCTAAAGAATCGGATTAGTATGACGCCACTCGTTAACATCGTGATGCCAACATACAACCACGAGAAATATGTGGCCCAGGCAATCGAAAGCGTGTTGGCGCAGAAAACTGAGTTCGACTGGAAATTGATGGTGGGCGATGATTGCTCGACGGACGGCACACAGGAGATCGTGCGAGCATACGCCGAAAAGCATCCGGGCAAAATCGAGTTTCTGTTTTCGGAAAAGAACCTCGGGCTTTCCCACCCGGATAGAGTTAGCCTCAAACTCTTAAATCAGTGTACGTCAAAATACGTGGGCATTCTGGATGGCGATGATTATTGGACCAAGCCTTACAGGCTACAAAAGCTGGTGAATTTTTTGGAATCTCATGTGGAGTGTTCAGTATGTTTCCATAACGCCGAAATGTTCTATGAGGACGGCTCTCAACCACCAAGCAATTTGCGTCCCGCCAATCAAAAAGAGATTTCGACCCTGGAAGATATAATTACTGGTACGGTTCCTATTCCCTGTGCAGCTTTGTTCCGTAACCATCTTCTCGGAGCATTGCCGGCTTGCTTCTACACAGTCACGAACGGGGACTGGATGTTATTTGTTTTGCTTGCCGAGCATGGAGACGTCGGTTATATCAACGAGGTGATGGCTGCCTATCGAATGCACCCTCACGGCATTTGGTCCAAGCTGGGTGCGCGACGACGACTTGAGGAGCACATCAAGACCTACCGAACGATGGATTCTCATTTGAAATACAAGTATGGACGATTGATTTCGAAAATGATCGCTGACCTGTGCGCGCAATACTCACGATCCTGCCTGGATGAGTATCATCGGCAAGTTCAAATGGGCGAGATTCGGGAAGGCCTTCGCTCTTTGTGGCAGGCGACTCGTTGGGCACCCCGCGAAGTTTTCCGTCCTCGTCGTCTCGGTGCGGTGGTAAAAAACGGATTGTTCAAGAGTTTTACGAATGAAGGAGTATGAACCCGGATACCGAGATTATTCGTCGTTCTACTTTAGTCTTCGACTTATCTTGTCAGCCACCACTCTGAAGTCTCCGCGCTTGAGGTCACCGACAACGCGTTTAAGTGCGGCCACACTCCCGTCATCAGCTGATGGCTCGAGGACAGCTTTTCCGTCAATCCATTTCATTCTTCCGCCTCTGGCAGACAAAGGTTGCTGGGTCCACTCAAGCCATTCGCTGCCATCTTCGAGCTTACGGAATACTGTCGTACGTCCTCCATATTCCTCAATGAATTCCCAATGTGGCTGTTCGATCAGAAAGTCTCGCAAAATCTGACACGACCAGAGCCAAACATCATCGACGACAAGGAAACCACCTTTCTTAAGCCGGCCAGCTGTGTAAAACCAATCCACATAGGGAGTGGGAAAACCGTGACCGCCATCAATCAACACGAGATCAAGTGACGTAGGTTCAAGTCCAGGCAACACTTTTTGCGATGGCTCCGCAATAAAATCGATTTGAGAGGTTTGAATGCCGCGGTCTTTACAGTATTGCTTGATGATCTCAAACTCACGAGGCGCAGGTGCTATAACGGTATGACGCGATCCTCTGAGCGCAAACGCCACCGTCGATAGTCCGCATCCAGTTTCAAGACTACTGGATTCGTTGCTGATATTGTCGTAAATAAAAGCTACTGCCGCCTCAGTCAGACCCATAACGATACCCTCGTGAGGTCTGGGCGGATCATTAAGAACGTCAGTGAGATTCATCATCGTCAACCTGCATAATGGTTATGTAAAAGACGGGATGGTAGCATTGCGAAACGAGTTGCGCCAAACGACAGTCATTTTCAAGTTGGTCTATTAGTTGTAACGGCAAAGAACCTTCCATTCCGGATCGTCGCGTTTGACATCAAACCCGCCTTTCGATCAATCTAGCCCGTTATTTGTAAGCGATGTGACTTCACGTAAAGTATGTTTTGCTATGATCAGAGTCTCTCGCTCAAGGAGGATCGTCACTGAGCTGTTCACCAGAACCACATACCTTGGCCCTTACGTTCTCACTATTTCCTGCGCTTGAGCCTTGAAGTGCACTATGCAGACTAAAGTCATTTACCTTACTCATACGACGCCCTCTGAGATTGGCAACGGCGGGGTGCATCGTAGTTATCAAGTCTTGCAGGAATTGCAGCAAGCCGTCGGCGCCGATAGCGTTTTAGTTTTGACCGCTGATTTCCTCGCATCGCTCGTACACAATAGAAGTAGAACGAATGGCGACTCTACCCAAAGACCCGACAAAAAACTGTTACAGTGGGCCCACTTTCGTTCGGGGAGTGCGGTGCGTCTCGCCAAAAACCCGTATCGATTGTTTCATCGGACGCCATTCGCAACGGGTCTGCACCCTATTATTAAGGATTACTATTCGAGACAAGTCGAACAAGTGGCGGGCCGCGCAATATGTGTATTCGACCATGCCCAGTTTTCAGAACTAATTCCTGTTAACCGCAGTCATGACATCCCTACGATTAGTTGCACCCAGAACTTCGACGCACTCGGTGACGACTTTGACTCAATTTCGTCTAACCTCGGGGCATATAGAAGCGCAAAGATTCCCAGCCAACGTCGATTGGCGGTTTACGCAACGCTAACCGATTTTGCTAATGAGTTACAGTCACTTGCTCAATGTGATGAAAGGTTATGCATTTCGAAAATTGAGGCGGGACTAATGAGCGGGCTGGGGCTGTCGTATTACTACTATCCTTATCTTCCGGTTGGAGGACTCCGCCAGCGACAAGATCGGATTCGAGAAAGACGTTTATCGTCGCCGAGGGAATCTGGTCTATATCTTCTGATTGGCTCCGCGTCATATGCTCCAATCAGAAAGTCTTGTGAGTGGTTTATACAAAATGCGAGGGAGCATTCCCTACCACCGAACGTGCGAGTTGTAGTTCTGGGAGCAGGAACCGAAAAATTATTACCTGAAGGTAAGTCTGTACGAGGCATTGAAGTGAAGGGTTGGACTGAACAAGAAGAACTTGATGACCTGCTCGTAAAAGCTCAGGCGGTTTTAGTACCTCAACAGTTTGGGTTTGGCGCTCCAACGCGTTTACCTGAACTCAGTTGCGCTGGGATCCCCGTTATCGGCTGCTATCACCCAACTTATGCCATTGATCCTCCTCCGGGCTTTCATGCTACCGAAGCAACGTGGGATGCGTGGTATAAACGAATGGAAGAGCTACGCAGAGAAACTGTAGACGTCACAGTAGAACAGTACGACGCATGGGAATCAGCCCAACCCAAACCTTTACAGCTAGTCGTGCGGAACTTGTTAAGCTGATCAAATCAACTGAATACCAAAAACAATTACGAGATTCTAAGTTTCTAACGGATAAACACTATGACAAAGAAGGCTTTAATCACCGGCATTACCGGCCAGGACGGCAGCTACCTAGCAGAACACTTGCTTGATTTAGGCTACGAGGTCCATGGGCTGGTTCGTCGCGTTGCTTTAGAAGACCCGCAGCGTCGATTCACACGGATCAGTCACCTCCTCGACAAGGTCACTCTGCATCCTGCATCGTTGGAAAGCTATCCCTCGATATTTAGCGTTGTCAGCCGTTATGCTTTTGATGAATGTTATCACCTGGCCGCACAAAGCTTCGTGGCAGAAAGTTTCGCTGACGGTTTCTCGACGATGAACACAAACATTAATGGCACTCACTACATGCTCGCAGCATTGCGCGAATTGCGTCCTGAGTGCAGGTTTTACTTCGCGGGTTCGTCCGAAATGTTTGGCAAGGTTACCGAGACTCCACAGACGGAGACTACTCGCTTCCATCCACGCTCACCCTACGGAATCAGTAAAGTGGCAGGGTTCGAATTGACGCGTAACTATCGTGAGGCTTACGGCATGTTCTGCACGAGTGGCATTTTGTTTAACCATGAAGGACCACGCCGCGGCCACGAATTCGTTACCCGCAAGATAACTTCTACTGTGGCGCGCATAAAACACGGTCAAGCCAATGAACTTCGTTTGGGAAATCTGCAAGCGCGGCGCGATTGGGGACACGCTAAGGATTATGTGCGCGCTATGCACTTGATGTTGCAAACGGAGAAGCCGGATGACTACGTTGTGGCCATGGGCGAGACGCACACCGTACGTGAATTCTGCGAACTCGCTTTTGCTGAAGCCGGCCTGGATTGGGAACAGTACGTCGCACAGGACGAGAGATTTTATCGTCCTGCGGAAGTAGATCTATTAATTGGGAACGCCACAAAGGCGAAGACCGAGTTGCATTGGCAACCCGAGTACACCTTCAAACAGCTCGTTCATGAGATGGTCGCCACAGATCTCGAACATGTCGCGTCAGGGCAGAATGTGAAAGTCAATACAGCGTGAACTAAACGCTCAGTATTTGCACCAGCTTAGACTTCTACGATTTTAGAATTCACGCGTCCACTTTCGCCGTCGATGATGAAGGTTCTGTTCGTCGCCACAACGTTTCCAATTCCGCCTCATGCAGGCGCAAGCGTCGCACTCCTGGAAACGCTGAAAAGCATCAACCAGCTCTGCGAGCTCCACCTCATTGTGCCGCATCCTGGTGCTGATACTGATTCCAAGATTGCAACTCTAAATGAGCGGGTACCAAATATCGCTCTCCATCTGTATAAACAGAATCTCTCTGAATCGACATTCCGGAAGTACTCCAAAGCAGCTCTGTCAACCTTCTCCGGCCGTAGTTTTCACTCGTCGCTATGGATGGATACTAACCTCCGTCAAACTGTAATTCGGTTGCACAATGAGCACACCTTTGACATCGTCCACTGCGAGTGGCTTTACGCCGCAATTGCAATACGTGGTCTAAATCTACCCATGGTAGTACGCACTCTGGATCTACACTCGGTCATCATGCGTGACGGAGTGGCAGAGATGCCGGAATCGAAAAGACTACGCAAGTCATTTTGGCGACGCGAAGCAGAGCGGTTTCGTCAGTTTGAAATTGCAGTATTGAATGACGCACTTTTCTGCATTACGTTGTCACCTGAAGATGAACAAGTGTTGCGGAGCGAGGGGGTACTGCGGCTTATTCGCATGCCGCCGCCGATGTCGCTGCCGCCGTTACCCGAGACAACGCCTCATGGCGCCACCGCGTTGTTTCTTTGTATGTTGCACGCCAGTGTGAATCGTGAATCGTCATTTCTTTTTACGGATCAGATATGGCCGCTTGTTAAGTCGGACGTGCAGAAACAGCTAAGAGTCATTTTTGCAGGTGGTCGACCTGATGCAGAAGCAAGACAGCGTGCGGCAGAGTGCGGTATTGAAGTGCACGCTCCACTTTCTGATGAAGAAGCTCGTCAACTCTACGCGCAAGCCAACATTTTCATCTCACCGATCAAGACGGGCACCGGTATCAAGACAAAAACTCAGGAAGCCATGTCTAACGCGAAGCCAATCATAGGTTTTCCAAATTCATTCCGAGGCGTCCCTGTCGTCAACGGCAGAGATGCATTAGTAGTCAACTCAAACGCTGAGTTCGCTCGTGGATTGGAGACCTTAGTTGTTGATCCCGACTTGCGGCAGCGCATCGGACAATCAGCGAGAGCACTTGTAGATGTCGCATTTAATCCGCAGACATTAGGTCACGAACTAATGAAGGCTTATGCTGACGGACTAAGTAGCTCAAGAACCAGTCGTGTGGCGTCATAGCTCCGAACTGGCAAAAGGTTCAGTAATTGAGTTCGCTATAAAGCCGTGTTGACTTCCTTGTGGAACAAAACTCTGGTTCTCAGTGGCAGCTTATTGGGCCGTCTTCTAAAACACTGTGTCTCACGCAATCTGCTCTACTTCCCTTTTGCATCAGAAGCGTTATCGCGTTTGCCGTTTTCTTTTGGCTGGAAACTTCGTCGAGCAATCTATGCTCGTGTTCTCCCGCAAGTAGGGAAAGATGTGCTGTTGAATTTTGGAGTCGTCCTGGAGGATGAACGTACCACGTTTGGCGATGATGTTTGGATCAGCACTGGTAGTTATGTTGACTTCGCGACAATCGAGAGTCACGTATTAATCGGACAGCACGTAGTGATTTTGGCGGGCCGAAAGCACCATCGGTTCGATAGGCTCGACGTTCCTATCAAACTTCAGGGGAATCCTCCAAAGGAACCTATTAGAATCGGTGAGGGTGCCTGGATTGGGGCACACGCTACGATAATGGCGGATGTTGGAAAACATGCCGTAGTGGGTGCCGGTTCAGTCGTGGTCCAACCGGTACCCGATTACGCAATCGTTGCCGGCAACCCCGCCAAGCTAATACGCGACCGGAGACAGAACGGCGATGGCTACAATGATGAAAGGGTAGGCACGCTGCAGAACAGTTCCTCAGCCTCCTACTAAAAGTATGCATTACCACCTCGTCGGAATTTGTGGGACCGCAATGGCTTCGCTTGCCGGCATGCTGCAAGCGCGTGGACATCTTGTTACGGGCTCCGATCAAAATGTGTATCCCCCAATGTCGACAATGCTCGCTGACTTGGGAATCAAAGTGATGCGCGGCTTTGATGCTGCTCATCTTTCACCAACTCCTGACTGCGTGATTGTTGGTAATGCAATACCTCGAGGCAATCCTGAAGTCGAAGAAACAGTAAATCGCAAATTGCTTTATCGCTCGCAAGCAGAAGTTGTTAAAGAAGAATTTATTCGCGGCCGGCATTGTCTTGCCGTCGCAGGCACGCACGGTAAGACGACTACAACCAGCATCGCTTCGTGGTTGATGGATCAGGGCGGACTGAACCCGAGTTTTCTAATCGGTGGTGTTGCCCAGAATTTCGGCACGAGTTTCCGCGTTACGGATAGTGATTACATGATCATCGAAGCGGATGAATACGACACAGCCTACTTCGATAAGGGCCCGAAGTTCATGCACTATCTGCCCGAGCTCGCGATCGTTAACAACATCGAGTTTGACCATGCCGATATTTATCTGGATCTCAAAGCGGTCAACTTAGCATTCCGCAGATTCATGAATTTGGTTCCCGGGAATGGACGCTTGATCGCCGGGTGGGACAATCCAAATGTTCGCGCAGTGGTCGAAGAGATGGGTGCTCGATTGTTCACAAACGTCGAGACATTTGGAGTTACGACTGATGCTAAATGGCAAATCCGCGCTGCTGACTTCAGCAAGGGACTCTCGAGCTTTGATATTTATCGAGAGAACCGGTCGTGGGGAAAATTTGAAACTCCTTTACTAGGCGAGTTCAACTTGTTGAATTGCCTGGCCGTGGTGATCGCTGCGGATGCCTGGGGGCTGAGTATCGAACAGATTCGTGATGCTTTGGCGTCTTTTAAGAATGTAAAGCGTCGCGCCGAAATTCGTGGGGAACAACGTGGAGTTGTTGTTATAGACGACTTCGCTCATCACCCTACTGCCGTCCGAGAGACGCTTCGCGCGCTTAGATCGAAGTACAAACAGAATCGACTCGTTGCGGTTTTCGAGCCTCGATCATGGTCTTCACGTCTGTCGGTATTCCAGGCGGACTACGCGAAAGCGTTTGAAGCGGCCGACTACGTTGTGATCGCGAGCGTCTTCGATACCAAACGAGTGACAGAAAAAGGACGAGCGCTCGACACCAATGAGTTAATAGAAGCCATTTCGAAACAAGGCAAGACTGCGCTTGCACTCGCTGGAGCAGACGAAATCGTTTCGCACCTCACGCCTCAACTCCAGTCGGGCGATATTGTGGCAATCATGTCGAATGGTGGATTCGGTGGGATTCATGACAAATTGCTCACTGCGCTTCAAAATACCGCGGACTGATTATCAAATGATGAGTGCTTTCCTTGCTGCCTTCACACTTTAACTAAATATTCGTAACCCTCGCGCACAGGTAAGGGTGTAAACCTGACAACAGCTCAAGGTCAGGAGAGCCCCTCCGTGAAGAATTTTTCAATATTCGAATACGCTTTGGAGTTATCTGCAGACAAAGCAGACGATCTCGGGGAGATCGCTTGTCTTTCGCGCAGTGACTTTATTGAGCACGAAACTTATGTCTGTCGCACAACAACTGCCTCAGTCGAATACGCGTGTCTTATGATTGAGAACGCACTGCTGCTGCGAACGAACCGGGCAGGACGTGTTTATGCAGGCTTCGAAAAATTTTCACAACTACAACCGATTATCGATCGATACTTAAGGATCGCGGATGTTTCTGAATCCGTGTACCTTTTTGGCCAACACGATTGGACACCACCTCGGCATCCCAACGTTCGCTTGATAACTTTGGAGCCCGACTTTCGACTAGCTCGCGAAACTTTTCTAATTACTGAATCTTCATCGCTGCGTACATCGTTTGTGGCGTTTGATGAAGCAGGTCTTGACACCACTATGCCTGAACAGATTCGTTACTGGGCGTTTAAATCTTGCAGTCAGAAGATGGTCAGAGCGTTGGTGAGTGCAATCGAGGGAGTTATTGATTGGTCACTGGCGGCATGATGTTTTCGCGCTGACTACATCGCGCCCAATTCTTTGTCGACTTCAATTTCAGGCCGTTCAACTAACACCGGGTTTTTCCGCAGTGTCTTCTCGACGCCTGTAGACTCAACATGTGCGGTAAGTACACGACGAATTCTCTTTGGCAATAGCTTGGAGGCAATCAACGCGGTCGCACCGATCAGCTCGACGACATCACCGCCACCTCGCCAGTGTCTGCGCACGATCATAGGATCCGTCACGGTGCACAATCTCAGCAACGAAAGAGCAATTAGATAGGCATCATCTACTTGTCCCACGAAAGGAATCATGTCGGGAATCAAATAAAACGGCATCACCGCGTAAACAATCGCTCCGGCCACTAGCATTCGCTCTTTCGCCGGCACACGAGGATCTACCATCAACCGACCGCACAGTATTATCAGGTTAGGGACAAACAGCATGAGGTTTTTCATGCGCGCGCGCAGTGTCGAATCGGTCATTCAGTTTCTCCGTTTGAAAAAGTTGATTGATTATCTTGTGTTTTGAGCTTAGATGCACGTAGGCACGGTAGTTGGTTATTGAGTGACAAGAAATACGGTAGCGGCTGAGCTGCGACTACTTTTGAAAAGTAAGCCGCGTCTAGCATACGACCGGGTTCAAACACGTCTGGCGAATAATTGGCAATTAACAGCATCACCGATTATTCTTCGCCCTATGCAGATCCTCGAACGCATTCGTCAACGCGCCGCTTCCCTCAAACAACACATAGTACTGCCTGAAGGTAATGATCCGCGGACTGTCATCGCCGCAGCTATGTGTACCAATCAGCGCATCGCTCGAATTACGCTTCTCGGCGCTGAAGAATCAATTCGTGCGACGGCGCAGGAAAATTCGTTGGATCTTACCGGCGTCACAATTATTGATCATCGTCGCGCATCGGATTTCGACAAAATGGTTGCGATGTTCCATGAAATGAGACGGGCGAAAGGTCTCATGCCCGACGAAGCGAGGTCGCTCGTTTCAGATCCGCTCTACTACGGAAATCTGATGGTACGCATGGGCCAAGCCGATGGTTCAGTTGCGGGTGCGACGAACACCACTTCTCACACTGTCCGTGCAGCACTTCATTGCATTGGCGTTAGGTCAGGATTCAAGCTCGTTTCGAGTTTCTTTCTCATGGCTCTGCCCACACCCGACTTTGGAAATGATGGTGCGTTGATCTATGCAGATTGTGGAGTCGTTATTGAACCGAGTGCGACTGAGCTTGCGGAGATTGCAATCGCCTCCGCCGATTCCTGCAGAGCGCTCATTGGAGCAGAGCCGCGCGTGGCGCTCTTATCATTTTCTACGAAAGGCAGCGCCAAGCATCGACTAATTGACAAGGTTGTAGAGGCGACAAAAACAATCAGAGCGCGGGCTCCCGAACTAAACATCGACGGCGAACTTCAAGCAGATGCAGCCTTGGTCCCCGCAGTCGCCCAATCGAAGGCGCCAGGATCTTCCGTCGCCGGACGCGCAAATGTTTTGATTTTTCCCGACCTTCAAGCCGGCAATATTGCGTATAAGTTAACTGAACGACTTGCAGGAGCAACCGCTATCGGGCCGATTCTGCAAGGCCTTGATAAGCCGGCAAACGATTTATCGCGAGGATGCAAGGCTGAAGACATTGTTGACGCCGTAGCAATCACGGCCGTCCAAGCACAGGCGCGAAAGTCTTAAACAACTCTGAGGCAACTCACCTACTACCAAGGCATCAAAACAGGCAACCCCGTTTTTAGTAGTTAACTGTTTCGAGTGTTTCCCATGATTCACCGCACTGTTTTGATCGCCTTAGCGTTGGTCTTTTCAGCGGTTCATATTAGCGCACAACAACCAAGACTAAAGTCGTCACCATCACCTTCGCCAAGTCCAACCCCGATCCAGTCTGATGACGAATCGGTACGTGTGTTTACTGAAGAAGTCAGGCTGCCCGTTGTCGCACTGGATGCGTATGGTCACTACGATCCCACGCTCGAGCCGGAAGACGTGCTCATCCTCGAAGATGGCGTCATTCAGCAAGTCCGAAGCATCCGACACATTCCTGCCAACGTACTCTTCTTATTGGATACAGGAGGAGAATCCATCGGTCTCGGAGGAATGTCGAAAAGCACGTCGCTGACGCGAGATGTGGCTACGAACCTACTTGATCGACTTCCCGAAGGTTCATGGATCTCGGTTCTGCAATCCGGGAACTCGGCGGAGCTGATCCAGCCATGGACCAGGGACAAGGCCGCAACTCTAAAAGTATTAAAGACCAAACTCTACGCAACGAAACGATCTCGCATATCCGATGCGATTATTGTAGCGGCCCAACAATTTAAAGATCGACCTGAAGGCAGTCGTCACGTTGTAATGATTACCGATGGAGTTGATACGCCTGGAAGTAAAACGGATCGAGCAGAGGCGATAAAACGATTAGTCGCAGCCAGAGCAACCGTCCACATCATTAGTTACACGGAATTTGTCAGACAAAAAAGCGATAAGAAAACCACTGAACTCACTACAGGTCAGTTACCAACCACCTCAAATCCGATCGTGTGGACGGATCCAACCCTTCCTCCAGGCACCACACGTAGTCCTTCGTTCGGCGTCGGCATTAGATTCGATCCAGCAATGCGGCGCCTACGAAAAGCGTATGAAGCTGATGTTAAGAAGAGCCAGCAAGTGTTAACAAACATTGCTGACGAAACCGGCGGGAAACTCATACTGCCTGTTTCAAGCGACGAAATGATCTCGCAATCAAATGAGGTCGCTCGTGCGATTGGAGCTGAATACGTTGTGACGTATAGACCAAAGCGTTCGCTGGCTGAAGCACGTGCAGGGGAATACAGGCGAATTCAGGTGCAGTCCAGAAAGGTTGGGGTAACTTTACGTTCGAGACGTGGCTACGTGGTACCGACGCCGAATCAGTAGGCGGGACTAACGAACTGCCAACTCAAGTTCGGATTTCATCACTTGGACCACTCGTCCTACTTCAAACTCTTCTTGTTTATTCAACAATGATTGACGATGAAGTTCTTCCCAGTCTTCCCTGGGAACACGATGGAATGCTTTAACAACTTTCGGATCAAACTGTCGACCCGCCCATTCATCTAATTCCTTCGCCGCCGCTTCGTACGACTTTCCGCGTCGATAAACACGGTCGCTAGTGATCGCGTCGAAGGCATCTGCTACAGAAAAAATCCGAGCGTTCACGTCGATATCTTCCTGAGCCAACCCGAGAGGATAACCGGTGCCGTCCCACTTCTCATGATGTTGAGCAACGACTCGCGACGCACCCTGCAGGAATTCAATGCCGCGTAGAATTTGTTGGCCATGCTGCGGGTGTTCGCGCATCAGGACCCATTCTTCTTCGGTCAGTTTCGACGGTTTGCGCAGAATCAAATCCGGCACGCCAATTTTGCCGATGTCGTGAAGCAGCGAGCCAAACTCCAACGCCTTCATCTGTTCACGATTCAAGCCATACTCTCGACCAAGACGCAAACTGTAACTAACAACTCGTTCGGAGTGACCGTGTGTCTCCTGGTCACGAGTTTCAAGAGCGGTAGTCAATGCTTTTAGCGTGGAGCGATACGCTTCTTCCAGTGAGTCCAGTGCACGATCTAATTCCGCAGTTCGTTGTTCGACTAGTTCTTCGAGGTGGTTCTCGTAACGTTGCTTAGCAAC
>AR_comb_assmDRAFT_10319787_pt1 | contig 18969 bp, 15 predicted proteins | sample ArasoioldDNA_FD_10543 | JGI IMG/M metagenome (IMG submission 10543) | reverse complement strand
ATCTGACGTTGCGCCGAAGCGCCGCTCTTCCACCAAGATCGTGTGAAATTGACGATCGTTGGCACTATACTCACTGGTTCGATTTGTTGCCAGGAGAACTCACGTGTCGAGTGATCAGAGTAGACGGGAATTCTTGAAGCTGTCCGCATATGGAGTTGCTGCAGTCAGCACCGTCGAGTTGGCGCGAGCCTTGCCGATCTCCACGATGCCAGCATCGGGGGATATTTCGGTCCGCGTGACCGGCGGGCCACTGCGCTATCATGCCGAGCCCTCGGTGGCGTGGAAAACCGGCACGGCGAGCGGCAACGTTATTGAACTGGATCCGGGCAGAAAATATCAGGAGATGCTCGGCTTCGGTGCTGCTTTCACCGATGCAGCTTGCTACACCTTTAACCGACTGGAACCGGCGGCGCGGGACGCGCTTTTCCACGACCTTTTTCATCCATCGGAGATGGGGCTCAACGTCTGCCGTACCTGCATGGGCGCGAGCGATTATTCCACTGAGGTTTTCAGCTACGACGAAGGGGAGCCCGACCCTGACATGAAGCGCTTTTCGATTGCGCATGATCAGGCGTATGTTTTGCCGATGATGCGCGAGGCGCGCAAACAGAATCCGGATTTATTCCTGTTCTCATCGCCTTGGAGTCCTCCGGGATGGATGAAAGCCGGCGGTTCGATGCTAGGCGGATCGATGCGGCAGCATAACTTTGCTCCGTACGCGAAGTACTTCGTGAAGTTCCTGCAGGCATATGCGGCGGAGGGCGTGCCGGTGCAGGCCGTTACGGTGCAAAACGAAGTCGACACGGATCAGGACGGGAGAATGCCGGCGTGCCTGTGGGGACAGGAGTACGAGATGGGGTTCGTAAAGAATCACCTGGGACCTGCGCTGCAGCAAACCGGACTGTCGACCAAGATCTGGATTCTTGACCACAACTACAACCTTTGGGGGCGGGCAGTGGCGGAACTTGATGATCCCGACGTGCACAAGTATTGCAATGCGGTTGCGTTTCATGGATACGTCGGAGGGGCGGATCAGATGAGCAAGTTCCACGAAGTTTATCCCGATGCTCAGATCTACTGGACGGAAGGCGGCCCTGACTATACGTCTCCCGACTACGCTACGGATTGGGCAAAATGGGCGCAGACCTTCACGGAAGTCATTCGCAACTGGGGGCAGTCGATTACTGGATGGAATCTTGCGCTCGATGAGAAGGGCAGGCCGAACATCGGACCGTTCCCGTGCGGCGGGATGGTGACGATCCATTCAGAAACGAAAACGATCACCTACAGCGGACAGTACTGGGCTTTTGCGCATTTCTCACGAAACATCCGACGCGGAGCAAGGCGGTTCGAATCTGGCGGCAAAGTGCAGGGGGTGGAGCATGTTGCCTTCCAGAATCCGGACGGGCAGAAGGTGGTCTTGTTGACCAATGCAGGGGCGGCGAAGACCGTGGCGATCAGGTTGGGGGATAAAGTGGCTGAGGCCGCATTACCGGCTGATTGCGTGAGCACTCTTTCTTTTTGAGACTGAGACCATCGTAGAGCCAAACTAGCGGAGGAAACTGCGGTTCCCTCAGGGGCTGAAGCTGCCATTTAAAACAAGGCGGTTATCGCAGCGCTTGAAGCGCTGCGACACCTAAAATTGGAAGTGCCTGATCGACTTTTCCCGCAGCCTGTGAAGGCGTACCATTCCGAGAACCATAGACTGATCGCTTTTAACTCACTTCTGGTCGCCGTGGAAGAATTACATGCCGACTGTCCTCTCTGCAGGCCAATCCGCTGAAATGCAAGAGCTTTGGGTTTGGCAACCTCTTTGCAACCTTTTCATGGTTCCCGTCCTCAGAAATAGTGTCGGTTGTTTGCGGCACAACGCAGAGGTTTGTAAACTTTCGAGTTTGCAGACCCAAAATAACGCCACTCGTCTGTGCGCCTCGTCTTCTGGCGCGGCCCTTGGGAATCGCGCAGGAGAGTGTCTAGAAACCGAACCGCTTAAATTTGCGAACCTCGCACGACGCGAAGAGATTCCCGGGGTGGTTTCGCTCTTGCAGCCTTTGAACGAGGACGTGTAGATGAGACTTCTCAGCGCCAGACTCATCATCTCCCTTATCGTCGGTATCACCGTGGTGTCCCTGTGCACTTCCTACTACCAGGTCTTGGTGCAAAACAGGAGTATGCGCAAAGATCTGGAGCGGCGTGCCGAGGTGCTTGGGGATAGCCTCGCGGGAAATGTGGAACGCGATCTGGAAAGGGACGCACCAACCAGGCTCAAGCGGACGGTTCAGCAGTTCGCGAATCGGGAGCACCTGGCCGGTCTCGCTGTTTATGATCCGCAGGGGCATCCGCTCGCCGTCACGACGAATCTTCAACCGCTGATGGAGAGCGCTCCGCCGATCGTGTTGCAGTCGCTGAAGGAGAACAACGACACTTCGGCGTTCCTGCGCATGGGATTCGCTTCCATCCACATTTATGCGCTGCCGTTGCACCACGGCGACGATCTGGTGGGCAGCCTGGCGATTGTTCATGACATCGGGTATATACGGGCGGAGAGCATGCGGATCTGGCGCGAGACGTTTCTGAGCGCGCTGATCCATGTCGTGCTGATCGTGCTGATCACGCTGTTGATCGTGCGCTGGAGCATTGCCGGGCCGATCGCGCGGACTGCCAGTTGGATCAAAGCGCTGCGGACAGGGCGCGCGGTTTCGGCCCGCATCAAGCCAGTGGATATGGAGCTGTTCCGGCCTTTGGCGCGCGAAGTGGCGACGCTGGCCGAGAGCCTGAACACCGCGCGTACGGCTGCGGAACGCGAGGCGCGATTGAGGGAGAATGCCGAATCGATCTGGACCGCGGATCGGCTGGCAGTGCACGTCCAATCGCGTCTGGCGGACGGCAGATTGTTCGTGGTTTCGAATCGAGAACCTTATACGCACGTGCAGAAAGGGAAATCGATCGAGGTCAATGTTCCAGCAAGCGGCCTTGTAACGGCCCTGGAACCGGTGCTCTGCGCATGTGGTGGAACCTGGGTCGCGCATGGATCGGGAGATGCAGACACGGAAACCGTAGACTCACACGATCGGTTGCTGGTTCCCCCGGACGATCCGCACTACACGTTGCGCCGCGTGTGGCTGACGAAGGAAGAGGAGGAAGGCTATTACTACGGATTTGCCAACGAAGGCCTTTGGCCGCTTTGTCACATTGCGCACACGCGTCCGCTGTTTCGCGCCAGCGACTGGAATCATTATCAGGAAGTGAACCGGAAATTCGCCGAGGCCCTGCTGGAAGAAATGCACGGCGTCACGAACCCGGTAGTGCTGGTGCAGGATTACCACTTTGCGCTGTTGCCGAGAATGATTAAAGAGCGCAGGCCCGACGCGCGGCTGGCGATCTTCTGGCACATTCCGTGGCCGAATCCGGAGGCGTTCGGGATATGTCCGTGGCAGAAGGAACTGATCGATGGATTGCTGGGGGCCGACCTGATTGGTTTTCATATTCAGGCGCATTGCTCTAATTTTCTCCAGACCGTCGATCGGATTGTGGAGTCGCGGATCGACTGGGATCACTCAACAGTGCAGCGCCTGGACCACGGTACGACCGTGCATCCGTTTCCGATCAGTGTGAATTCTCATGATCCGCAAACCAAGCTGCATGAGTCCGCCTACGAGGAAAGGGCGTCTCTACTTAAGAGTCTTGGAGTGCGAGCGGCCCTGATGGGAGTGGGTGTGGACCGGCTGGACTACACCAAGGGGATCCTGGAGAGATTTCTGGCCATCGAACGATTCCTGGAGAAATATCAGCGGTATCAGGGCGTCTTCACGTTCGTGCAGATCGGAGCGCCGAGCCGGACGCATATCAAGCGCTATCACGACCTGCAAGCCGAGGTCGAGGCGGAAGCGGAACGGATCAACTGGCGATTCCGCTCAGAGCAGTGGAAACCGATCGTTCTGCTCGAACGGCAACACAGTCACCAGGAGATCGAGCCTTACTATCGGGCCGCCGATCTTTGCCTGGTGACTTCGCTCCACGATGGAATGAATCTTGTGGCCAAGGAATTTGTCGCGACACGCCAGGATGAGCGGGGAGTATTGATTCTTAGCTGTTTCACAGGAGCGGCGCGGGAATTGCGTGACGCGTTGCAGGTGAATCCTTACGACATTGACCAGACGGCGGAGGCGATCCGGACGGCATTGGAGATGAACGCGGAAGAGAAGCAACAGCGGATGCAGAGAATGCGAAAGACCATTCGAGAGCAGAACGTCTATCGCTGGGCTGCGATTTTGATTGGGGAAGTTTGCGACGTCCGTCTGGACGCCACGGGGGATAATCAGTATCGGGCGAGTACGACGGTTGCATAAACAATCCTGAACACCCCGGGCAGACAACCCTGCTGAGCCAGAGTGCTACCTACTAAAACATGGCTACAGCTGAGAACCTCGCGGAGAAACCGGCTCTGCGCCATCCGCAGAAGCCTTTTTACTTCAATACCTCGGAACATCTGGTGCGGATTGGCCGGCAGAGGGCGGGCAATCTGTGTGAACTGCTGACAGCGTTGCAGACGGTTCCGGATGACTCTATTTTCCAGCACACGTTCCGGACGCTGCAGGAGCATCACTTCATTCGCCAGGGCTTTTCGAACGACTTCGCCCATTGGAGTCTGTTTGCGTGCAATGAACCGGCGCTGGCCGAACAATTTGCCAGCGTGGATGTCAGGGAGTTTACTGCCATAGAGGGATTGCGTCGGCGGATGGTGGAGATTCTGGACGAGTTCCTGCAATCCCATAACATGAGTGGCTCGCGGGCAGCACATGAGCCGTTTTATTTCTGTGCCTCCGATATTGTCGTACTGCCAACGGCCTTTACTGCGGATACGCTCAAGGCGTTTCTCAACGGCCTCAACCAGGTGAGCGTGCATTCCATCCATCACCATTTCATTGAGGCTCGGTTGCGTCTGCATTGTATGTCAAACGACTTCTCGCAATGGCTGCAAGCGGAAGTTGGGCTGGCGGAACCAGCTGACGCAATCGAGCGAATCGACATTTACGCGAACACGATGGAGGGGGTGCGGCGGCAGATTGCGCGCATCGTCTCCCAAGCCATGAATTAGGACCGAGAAAAGAATGAGTTCTGACGATTCGCGTGCCATTTCTGCCAGTCCTACCTTCGATACGCAAGCGCCAACCGAAGCCGCCGGCCTTGAGGCAGAACGCCGGTCGCCTCATCCTGCGCGGCGAGTGAGCGACCGGAGAAGCAATCGGCCGCTGCCGCCGAGCGTGCTTACGCCGCCAGCGCCGCCGCCACCGCCTCATCTGGACGATTACGGAGCGATCGTGGGCCAGAGCCAGTTGGACACGCTGCGGTATCTGGCGAAGGACCTCAAGGGCAAGACCATCAAGATGGTCAACTCGACTGCGGTGGGTGGCGGCGTAGCCGAGATGCTGAACCGGCTGGTGCCGCTCCTTTCGGAACTGGAGGTTCCCACACATTGGGACGTGATCACGGGCGGCAACGATTTTTTTGAAATTACGAAGGCATTTCACAATGCGCTGCACGGAGCACCGTATGAACTGACACAGAGCGCCAAACACATCTTTCTGATGTACAACGAGCAGAATCGGAAGCGCATGCACTTTGGCGAAGATATGGTGGTGATTCACGATCCGCAGCCTGCCGCCATTGTTCTCGCGCGTTCTCAGACGCCAGCGCATTGGGTATGGCGGTGCCATATCGACTTATCGAATCCGAATGCCGGAGTGTGGGAGTTCCTGAGTCCATTTGTTGAACAGTACGACGCGGCGATTTTTTCTTCGCAGTCGTTTACGCGGCGGCTGCCGATTCCGCAGTATCTGTTTTATCCCTGCATTGATCCGCTATCGGAGAAGAACAAGGAACTGCCTGACTCGCAGGTGCAGCAGATCTGTGACGAATTTGGCATCGACCGCTCGCGGCCCATCGTTACGCAAGTGTCGCGTTTCGACCGGCTCAAAGATCCGGTCGGAGTGGTGCAGGCCTATAAGCTTGCGAAGAAGTATGTCGACTGCCAGCTGGTCCTGGCCGGTGGGGGCGCGAGCGACGATCCGGAAGGTGCGGCCGTACTGCAAGAAGTGAAGGAGGCCGCGGGGAACGATTCCGACATTATCATTCTGGATCTACCGCCCTGGTGTGCGATTGAGATCAACGCGATCCAGAGAGCCTCAACCATCATCGTGCAGAAGTCGTTGAAAGAGGGATTTGGGCTGACAGTGACCGAGGCGTTATGGAAAGGGAAACCTACGATCGCGAGTGCGGTCGGAGGCATCCCCAACCAGATCATGCATAAGCTCACGGGTGTACTGGTGCACTCGGTCGAGGGATGCGCATTTCAGATGCGGTATCTGCTCACCCACCCGGAATTCGCGCGGGGCATCGGGACGAGCGGGCGCGAACACGTGAAGGAGAACTTCCTGATGACCACGAATGTGAAGCGCTGGTTGCTGCTGTACCGAATTCTGGAGCAGACAAAAGGGCGACGCCCGCGGGCCGCGTGAGATTTCGTAAACCTGGACTCCCGACCAAGCGGGCTCCTCCGAGGTCGAGACGCTCCCTGATGAGTACTCTTAGTCCAACGTAAAAATTCTACTATTAGGATTCAAGATGAGCGTGGCAGATGCGCCGCAGCCTCCGGTATGAGGTATCCTCATCGGTGTGGCGTTTCGTTTTCCATCCTCCGGGGACCAAAAACTGATTCAAATCGTCGACGCCGCTCTGGCGGACACGACTCGCAGGAGCAAGGGCGGGCTTGTCTGCCGGAAGGGATGCACACCGTGTTGTATCGGCGTGTTCGCCATCAATCAGCTTGATGCCGTACGGTTACGCAGAGGTCTGGCGCAACTTGCGGAGCGGGAACCAGAACGGGCGGCGGCTGTGCGGCAACGTGCTCGCGATTCGGTGGCGCGGCTGTCTCGCGACTTTCCTGGCGATCTCGCGACGGGTCTGCTCGGAACGGCAAAATCAGAGCGGCGCCGGTTTGAGGACTTCGCCAACGATGAACCCTGTCCCGCGCTTGACCTGGATGCAGGTACCTGCGATCTCTATGAGTCGCGTCCCATGACCTGCCGCACGTTTGGGCCTCCGGTACGAGTGGATGGAGGGGGCGTGGGAGTTTGCGAACTTTGCTATCACGGTTTTTCTGAGACCGAAATTGCAGCCTGTGAAATGGTTCCCGATCCAGAGGACCTGGAGTCGCGATTACTCAGGCAAGTCGAAAAGAGCACGGGTCGGCGCGGGGATACGATCATCGCTTTTCCACTGGCGGCCTGATGCAACTCCGCTTTTGCCGTTCCACCATTCTGCGCATTCCTGCAAGGCTGATCTGCTTCCTGTTCGCCATGGCGTTGTTTGCTCAGGCGCGTCCTACGGTCGAGGCCGCGGCATGGCTGCGCTACGCGGCTCTTGATTCCAAAGCGGCGATGAAGTACCAAAACCTTCCCGCCGTATCCGTTTTGCTCGGCAAATCTCCGATTCTTGAAACCGCGCAGCAAGAGTTGGCCAATGGTGTGGAGAAGATGCTGGGCCGCACTCTCAAATCGAGTGGCGGCATCAACGGCATCGCCATTGTTCTAGGCACGATTCGCGATCTTCGCAGCGTAGCGCCGACGCTCGAGCCGCCGAGCCCGCTGGAAGCGGATGGATATTGGCTCACGTTTGCACGAATTCGCCAGACTGAGTGTCTCGTGATCACGGCAGCGAATGATCGCGGCGTGCTGTACGGAGTGTTCGCGCTCCTGAGCAAGATCGCCCGCGGGGAAAGCATTACGGCCATGAATGAAGTCCAGAACCCGTATGCTCCCATCCGCTGGGTCAACGAATGGGACAACCTCGACGGACACATCGAAAGAGGGTATGGCGGGCTATCCATCTTTTTCTCCGATGGGAAGGTACGCAGCGATCTGACGCGCGCGGGGGAGTACACGCGGCTGCTGGCTTCGATCGGAATCAACGGGTGCACGATCAACAATGTGAATGCCGCCCCTGGTGTTCTGGAAGATGACTTCATCGCCCAAACCAAGCGCATCGCCGATGTGTTTCGGCCGTGGGGCGTGCAGCTTTCAATATCGGTCGATCTAAGCAGCCCGAAGTTGATCGGCGGACTGTCTACCTTCGATCCGCTTGACGACCAAGTCGCCGGGTGGTGGCGCAAGAAGGTCGATGAAATCTACCGCCAAATTCCGGACTTTGGCGGCTTTGTGGTGAAGGCCGACTCCGAGGGGCGGTCAGGGCCTTCTGCTTACGGACGCACACATGCCGATGCCGCCAACGTAATTGCGCGGGCACTCAAGCCGCATGGCGGTGTGGTCTTCTACCGTGCCTTCGTTTACAACCATCATCTCGATTGGCGCGATCCGAAGAACGATCGCGCAAAGGCCGCGTACGACAATTTTCATCCCCTCGATGGCAAGTTCGACGACAACGTGATCGTTCAAATCAAGAACGGCCCGATTGATTTCCAAGTGCGCGAACCCGTGTCGCCGCTCTTTGCCGGGTTGCGGCGCACTAACCAAGCCATCGAACTGCAAATCACGCAGGAATACACCGGGCAGCAGAAGCATCTCTGCTTTCTGATTCCCATGTGGAAGGAAGTTCTGGATTTCGACATGCGCGTGGACGGAGGATCGACGCCCGTAAAAGACCTTGTTGGCGGGCGCGTCTTTCATCGCCCGGTCGGCGGCTTTGTAGGGGTGGCCAACGTTGGACTCGACGCAAGTTGGCTGGGTAGTCCAATGGCCATGGCGAACCTTTATGGTTTTGGAAGGCTGGCATGGAATCCCGCCCTGAGCAGCGAAGCCATCGTTGACGAATGGACTCGGCTTACGTTCGGCAGTGATCCCCTGGTGGTCAAGACGATCGCAAATCTGCAACTCAGTTCGTGGCAGGTATATGAAAGCTATACCGGGCCGCTCGGCGCCGGAACGCTGACGAACATTCTGGGAAATCATTACGATCCGGGGCCCGAGTCTTCCGAAGAAAACGGGTGGGGACAGTGGCATCGGGCAGACCATCAGGGGATCGGTATGGATCGCACGGTCGCTACCGGGACCGGATATATCGCGCAGTACCCGCCAGAGGTACAGAAGAAATATGAGGCGCTGGCGGTTTGTCCGGATAATCTGCTGCTCTTCTTCCATCATGTGCCCTACACGCACGTCTTGCACTCAGGCAAGACAGTCATTCAGCACGTGTACGACTCACACTACGAGGGAGCCGAACACGCCCGCGACTTCATCGCGCAATGGAAAACGCTCGAAGGTCACGTGGATCCCGAACTGTACCGGGACATCCTGGCTCGATTCGAGTTTCAGGCTGGAGAGGCAGTCAAATGGCGCGATGCCATTTGCAACTGGATTTATAAGTTGGCGGGGATCTCGGACCAAAAAAGCCGGTTACGGCCTTAGAGGACTGACTTTGTCCAGTAAATTCAACTTTTTACGTGCCTCGGCTTGCGCATTTTGCGGAGTTCCGTTAACGTTTACGGTTCCGGAGGCGATAGCGCAAAACCGCCTCCTGAAATCTTTGCTGGCTGTACATGGCCGGCCGCAACGCAGGCCTGGAAAATGGGAAAGCCCCCTGCCACTCTCGGCGACATCGCGAAGTCGCTGAGCACATCAATCGGTACCGTTCATCGCGCGTTACACGACCATCCGGGAGTAAGTCCGGCGACCAAAGCCAGAGTTCTGCAGATGGCGAGGACGCTCGGCTACCGGCCGAACCTGGCGGCCAGATATCTTTCGTCGAAAAAAACCCTGCGAATTTCCGTGAATACGTTGCACGGCACGACATCGTTCTGGGATGAAGTGCGGGCGGGGATTCGAGAGGAGGCGGCTAGCATCCTCCTCGAAAATGTCGAAGTGGAGTTTCGAACCTGTCCGAGCCTGGGAGAGGGCGAGGAGGAGGCTCTCGAAGCAGCCATTGATGCGAAGGTCGACGGAATAATCACGTTCCCCAGCCGCCCGGAAACGCTCCGGCCATGGATACGCCGCGCCTCACGGGCGAACATTCCGGTGGTGTGCGTGGCGACGGATGCGCCCAACAGCGGACGACTGGGAATTGTGGCCATCGATACGCTGGCCAGCGGTTCAATCGCCGCCGATCTCATGGGAAGGTTTCTGGGCGGGCGGATTGGTTCGATCGGCATCACGGTGTTCGATATGGGGATTACAGAGCACGCGGAGAAATACTCTGCCTTCGAATCTACATTGAAATCGTTTTATCCCGATCTGGAGTTGCTCAAGCCGATTGAAGACCACGACGTGGAGCGGGAAGCGTATCGGAAATGCCACAAGCTGTTTGAAGAACGGTCGGACCTGGCAGGGATTTACGTGACGACCGAAGCGTCGATGCCGGTGCTGAAAGCGGCTTGCGACACGAAGGCGCTCGATCGCTTGACGATCATCACCACGGACCTGTTTCCGGACTTGGTCCCCCACATACGTTCGGGCGCAGTGGCGGCTACGATTTACCAGCGGCCGCGAGCGCAGGGGCAGATGGCGCTTCGGCTGCTGCATGAGTTCTTGGCCGAGGGCGGGAGGCGCTCGAATCAGGTTTCGCTGGCTCCCCACTTGGTGATGCGCGGCAATCTGGATTTCTTCCTGAGCCGGCAATCCCAGGAATCCGCCGGCAAGAATGGGCAAAACGGACAGGAAGAGCGCCGGTTGGTGCAGGACCTCGCTTAGCCAAGCCAGCTTGACCAAATCAGCTTAGCCAACCAACGAAAGGTGAGACCGAATCATGTCCTACTTAGGCATCGATGTGGGAACGGGCGGAACGCGGGCGCTGGTGATTGATGGGCAGGGGAATGTTGTGGCTTCGGCATCGGCGGAGCATCAGCACTTCGCCAGCCCAAAGCCCGGTTGGGCGGAGCAGGACCCGCGGGACTGGTGGCAGGCTTGCGGTGCGGCGGTGCGGAAGGCGCTCGAAACGTCGGGGGTGCGCGCGGAGGATATTGCATGCGTCGGATTCTCGGGGCAGATGCACGGCGCGGTTTTGCTCGATGCTTCGGATGAAGTGGTGCGGCCGGCGCTGATCTGGTGCGATCAACGCAGCGAGGCGCAGACCGTGGAACTGGAGAGGCTTTTCGGGCGCGATGCGCTGATCCGGCTTACCTGTAATCCTCCGCTGACGAATTTCACGCTGACCAAGTTTCTGTGGGTGCGAGAGAATGAGCCTCAGGCGTGGGCGCGGGTGGCGCATGTCATGCTCCCCAAAGATTACGTGAGGTTTCGCCTTACAGGGGAGCGAGCCATCGACATGGCGGATGCATCGGGCACGCTGCTGCTCGATGTGGCGAACCGGCGATGGTCGAAGGAAGTGCTGGCCAAGACTGGAATCGATCAGAAACTGCTTCCGGCATTGTTCGAATCGCCGGAGGTGTGCGGCAAGGTCTCGGCGGCGGGCGCAGAGGCTACCGGGCTGCGCGCGGGAACCCCGGTGGTGGCAGGCGCGGGGGATCAGGCTGCGGGCGCGGTTGGTATGGGCATCGCGCGGGTCGGCGCGGTGAGCGCCACGATCGGAACTTCGGGTGTGGTGTTCGCTTCGACCGATCGTCCGGCCATGGATCCGGCGGGACGCCTGCATACATTCTGCCATGCGATTCCAGGACGCTGGCACGTAATGGGCGTGACGCAGGCAGCGGGACTGTCGCTGCGCTGGTATCGCGACAACTTCGGAGCAGCATCGCCGGGAGTGCTGAAGTCCGCAGTGCAAGGAAAGGACGGGCGCGATCCGTACGATGTGTTCGCCGAGGAAGCGGCCGCGGCGCCCGCGGGATCGGAAGGGGCGCTGTGGGCACCGTATCTGATGGGCGAGCGCACGCCACATCTGGATCCCAATGCGCGGGCCGCGTTGCTCGGCCTGACGGCGTCGCATACGCGCGCGCACGTGATTCGCGCCATTCTCGAAGGCGTGGCCTTCAGCCTGAAAGACACGTTCACAATCTTCGATGAGATGAAGATTCCCGTAACCTCGATTCGGCTGGGCGGAGGCGGGGCACGTTCGCCCCTGTGGCGGCAGATTCAAGCGGATGTATATGGGCGGGAGGTGGAAATCGTCGCCGCAGAAGAAGGCGCGGCGTATGGGGCGGCGATCCTTGCAGGCACGGGCGCCGGTGCGTGGTCGTCGGTCGAGCAGGCGTGCGATGCGATTGTCCGGGTAGCGAAGAGGATTGCTCCGAATCAGAAAGATTCGTCGACAATGCTGAATGCGTACGGGAGTTATCGGAGAATCTATCCTGCTCTGCGAAAGGTAATGTGAAATCGGCGTGCCTGCCCAGACGGGGCGTCTCGCGAGCGACATCTCCGGCCGACATACCGGATGTCGGCAATTTCTCCAGGCTGGGTTCATGCTCATAGCCGAGCAAGCGATAGTGCAGTTCCAGAACTTCATCGCCAGTCAGGTCGCGAAACACGGTGGAGTTTACGTTGCGTATGTACTGGGCAAAGCGCGGACCGGCACAGTCGTTATAAGGGCAGGGTTTGAGGAAATCCGCGCCATTGGCGATTTCGGGAATAGTTCTGGTCAGCCTCATAAAAGGGCTCATTGTCTCAAGGAGTTATGGGAGTATGCCTTTTAAGACGCTTTCTTTCGCAGCGAAGGAGTAGGGATCGCTCGCAGAGAAGCCTTGAGGCCTTAGTGGAAGGGTGGAAACCTTGCGAGAAAATTCGGCAGCCCCAGTTGATCCCGGCCTTCTTCGATCAAATAAAACTTGTCTACTTCGAGGTCGTGGAAGACTTGCTTCTGACGGCTGGGCCAAGTGATCTCGACGGTCTGCACTAGCGCCGCTTTGCCAAGCCCGAAGTTTGCGCGCAAATCGCTCTGAGAGAGATAACTTCCACCTCCAGCGATCTCGCGTATCTGCGACAGACCACCCGCCACGACGCGGACTCGCGCGCCCGGCATCGCGATTGCTTTTGGTTCCTATCAGTCGGAAATTCACAAAGTGATTACCATTCACTCCACTATTGTGTAGAAGCAACGGTGGGTCTCCGTTAGTGCCAACAACAACATCCACAAAACCGTCATTGTCCAGGTCTGCGAAGGCGACTCCCCGACTGACGTATGGCGTCTTGAAACCATCTCCCGCCAGCTTGGTTGTCTCCACGAACTTGCCATTTCCGTCGTTGTGAAAGAGTGTATTAATTTGTTTGAAGTAAGTACCGGCCTGAACATTTTCGACCTCCGGATACACGTGGCCATTGGCGATAAAAAGGTCGAGCCAGCCGTCATTGTCGTAGTCGAAAAAACCTCCCCCGAAACTAAGCACGTTGAACGTGGGACCGGTGATGTGCACCTGATGACTGACGTCCCAAAAACCGCCCTTGCCGTCGTTGTGGAAGACGTGGTCAGAAGATCCCTGGAAATCGGAGACAAAGAGGTCGAGCCAGCCATCGTTATCGTAGTCGCCTAGGGAGATGCACATGGCTGCCATGGTATTGCCGAGACCGGCCAGGCCCATGCCCGCGTCCATCCCGATTTCGGTGAACTTCCCGTTGTGTTCGTTATGGAAGAGGTAGGCGGGCAGTCCGTCATTGGCGACGAACAGGTCCGGCCAGCCGTCGTTGTCGTAATCGGCTGCTCCCACGGCAAGGTTCTTGCCCTGTGGCTTAGAGATTCCCGAAGAGGACGTTACATCCGTAAACGTTCCGTCGCCGTTGTTGTGGTAGAGAATATTCGCGCTTCCTTTGTAAGCAACCGGCGGACAACTTGTGCGAACTCCGGCGAAAGCACAATAGCGGGGGCCTGAATCCAAACTTACGTACCCCCCGACATACAGATCCAGGCGGCCATCGCGATCGTAGTCAAAGAATGTGGCGCTGCTGTGAAAGAGTGTGCCTGATTCTGTACCGGCCACTCTCGCCTTGTCGGTGACGTCGGAAAAGGTTCCGTCCCCGTTGTTGTGGTAAAGAACGTTTCGGCGTACTGAGTGACAAACAAATCAGAATAGCCGTCGTTGTCGTAGTCTCCCCAAATGCAACCAATACCGTAGCCCGTGCCCGAGACGCCGTTTTTTTCGGTGACATCGCTGAAGGTTCCATCCCCGTTGTTACGATACAGCGCGTTGCGAGCTAAAATACCGCGCCCGTAAAGGTCCCGGCCGTTGACGAAATAAATGTCCTGGAAACCGTCGCCGTCGAAGTCGGCCACGCAGATCCCCGGACCGAAAATCTCGCGGTTGATGGGGATTCCGTCGTTTGCCCGGTAGTGAACGAACTTGATCCCGGCCGCAGCCGTGACATTCGAGAACTGGACGGAGCCAAGCTGTGAACCATCCGCTTGTGCATGAGCCAAGTGCGATGCAAGCAGCAAAATCAACGCCACCGACGACCAAAGCTCAGGCGCGCCGCAACAACTCAAACGCCACTCCGCCAGCCTCAACGCGCGCGACCACTGAAGGGTTGTTGCGCTGCTCCTCGCAGACAGCTTTAGCGTTGCTGTCGCAGTCTTCATTTAACAGGGTCTAGGTAAGCCCAAGCTGTTGGGAGGAAGTATACACGTCAGCCGAATGCACACGCGTTGATGCTGATCAAAGCTCCGGGACCCGCGAACCTGAGGTTCGTGGCCAGGGAAGAATGGCCACCGAATAAAGCCTTTCGCCGTTATGTTGAGGTTGGCGTAAGTTCTGCGGCCGGATTAACCTTCACGACGATTTCCTTCCGACGGAAATTGTCGTAACTAGGCGATTCGACTCAAACCCCTGCCCCTGGGGCGAGGAAGAGTGTGATTAGCTGTTACGCCAACGATGCTGTGAGTAGGTATCCTATAGTTGATCCTGGAATGTCAGAGTCCAGCCAGACGACGAGCACTAGCTGGTGGGGAGCTCCGCTCTTACATCAAGTGGCAAACCTTCGGGAACGTGAAGATCAGGTCTTTCTCGTCCTGTCGCTGGTGATCGGCGCATTGACTGGCTTGGCGGTCGTCGCATTCATCTTATTGACGGAACGAATGGGGATGCGGCTGTATCCGGTGGGTGGCGCTCCATGGCGACGCCTCCTGTTCCCGGTCGTGGGTTCGCTTGGCATCGGTTACCTGCTTTATCGCTACTTTCCCAATGCACGAGGTAGCGGGGTGCCGCAGACGAAGGCAGCGCTGTTCGCGCGCGAAGGGCGCATCACTCTGCGTACCGTGCTCGGCAAATTCTTCTGCACGTCAGCAACACTTGCCAGCGGAATCCCACTCGGGCGCGAAGGGCCTTCCGTTCAAGTCGGAGCAGGCATTGGTTCCGTGCTTGGACGACTTCTCGGACTGCGCCCCGAGCAACTAAAAAAGCTCATTCCAGTGGGAGCGGCTGCAGCCATTGCAGCCGCCTTTAATACGCCACTGGCTGCCGTGCTGTTTGCACTTGAGGAGATCATGGGTGATCTCCACGCACCAGTAATGGGCGCGGTGGTGTTGGCCTCGGCAACTTCATGGGCGGTCCTGCGCGTCTTGCTCGGCAACCATCCCCTCTTCAAGGTCCCGCAATATGAACTGGTCCATCCGCTGGAGTTTGCGGTCTATGCGGTGCTCGGCGTGGTTGGCGGTTTGGTCTCGGTGGCCTTTACAAAGCTCTTGCTGGGCATTCGGGCACTCTTCTTGCGGTTCCCGCAGAAAACGGTTTGGTGTCAACCGTTGGCGGGCGGGTTGCTAGTTGGTCTGACGGGTTGGTTTGTTCCGCAGGTTCTGGGCGTTGGTTATGGGTATGTCGGCGATGCTTTGAATGGAAATATGGCGTTCAAAATAATGCTGCTACTGGTGGTGCTGAAACTTTTCGCCGTCACTGCCAGTTATGCTTCGGGCAATGCAGGTGGTATTTTCGGGCCGTCCTTGTTTATTGGCGCGATGTTGGGGGGCACCGTAGGGACCTTGGCGCATCATTTGTTCCCTGCCTACACGGCGACGCCGGGAGCTTATGCGCTGGTTGGAATGGGGGCGGTCTTTGCGGGAATCGTGCGTGCTCCCATGACGTCTGTTCTGATGATCTTTGAGATGACGCAGGACTATGCCGTGATCGTCCCGCTAATGATTGCCAATCTGGTGAGTCTTTTCATTGCTTCCCGCTTGCAGCACGAGCCGATCTATGAAGCCCTGGCCGTGCAGGATGGCATACACCTGCCGACGTCGGAGACACGCCAACGACACGGTCGGCGTCAGGTCATGAGAGTCATGCAAAATGCGGGCCTATTACTGTCTTCCGAGATCACCGTTCGGGAAGCGTGGGAACGGGTTCATTCAGGCGAATCCCGAACGTGGCCGGTGACTGATCGACGAGGTGTCGTTGGCGTGATCACCCTGGCTAAACTTGAGCGAGAGCTAGCCGAGGGTGCGGACAAGAAACTCGGAGAGTTGGTGGATGCTCTGGCTTTTCCGCACGTTCACCCGGACCAGGGACTGGACTTGGCGCTCGAACGCATGGGCGCCAACCAGATCGACGTACTGCCGGTGGTGAACCGTGGGGATGTGCACAAGTTGGAAGGCATCGTCAATCTACGCGATGTGCTGCATGCATATGGCGTGAGCCGCATCTGATGGGGCTCAGGTTTCCGTTCTACAAAACAATGGCTCCAACTTCCACCGCGCCGAGCGCTGCCCCAGTAGATTGCCCGGCGGTGCTCCCCAGTTCCCCAATATCCGGCGGCAGCGCTGAAGCCAAAGATTCCACTAGTCTAGCCACTTGCCTAGGCAGCACTCTCGGTTGGTTACTGGGCGGCCGTTGCGATAGTTGGCGAAATCAGGGCGTTAGCATTCAAAACTTAGTCAGCAATAATGTTGCTGACCTCACTTCGCCGGTTCTTTCACCTCGACTACCCGATCTGCCGCGACGTCCTTCATCTGCTGCACGATTCCTGACGGCCAGTGAATCTCCACCAGATCCGCGGACGCACTCGGCCCAAGACCGAAGTGCACCGGTCCTGCGCTTGATGACGCATACCCGCAACTGGTGGTCATGTGGTTGTACTGGACGCCTGACTTTGTGACGACTTTGATTCTTGCCCCGATGCCGTCCCGGTTGCTCTTCGTTCCCTGCAGCTTGAATTCGATCCAGTGACTCGTGCCGGGACTCTGGTTCATCCAGATTTCAGCGGGGGCATTCAGCGCGTTTACCACCACATCCAGTTTGCCGTCGCCATTCAGATCTCCGACCGCTGAACCTCGATGGCGCGAAGGAGGCTGCGCTGTGAGACCAGCCTCGGCGGTCAAGGCAGCGAACTTCATCCCGCCGAGATTGCGGAAAACTGTGTTTGGTTGTTCGATCACCATGTTGGTCGAGGCCAGCGACTGCACGTGACCGCGCGAGACGAAAATATCTTTCCAGCCATCGTTGTCAAAATCGGCGATGGTTGGCGAATATCCCGACATGGGCAGGCTCAGCTTTGTCATGCCACTTTCGCGTGTAACTTCAGTGAAGCTCCCTTTGCCGGTGTTCTTATACATGGGGAACGTTTCCCCGTCGAGCGCGACAATCACGATGTCGGGATAGCCATCGTTATCGAGATCGCGGAAATCGACGCCCATGCCTGAGATGTAAACACCGTCTTCCCGCAACGCCACATTCTCTTCGAAGCCGATTTCTTCGAACTTCCCTCCGCCCTTGTTGCGGAAGAAGGAGTTCATGAGCTTGTCGTTGGGGATGATCAGGTCCATGCGGCCAGTCAGTTCCGAATCAGCCGCAGCCACGCCCATGCCCTTGCCCGGATGCGCGCGGAATCCGGCTTCCACTGAGGCATCCCGAAAAGTTCCATCGCCTTTATTGATGAACAACTGATTGGGCGTCGGCTTGTACATCTTCGGATGGCAGTAGTCCTCATGGCCGTAACCGGAACAGACGGGCTCGTGATTGAAATCCCATTTCAGATAATTGATGACCACAAGGTCGAGCAGGCCATCGTTGTTGACGTCGATCCACGCGGCGGCGACAGACCATAGCGGGCCGTACTCGGAATCGGGCTTATTGAGGCCGGCTTTGGTGGTGACATCGGTGAACGTTCCGTCGCCGTTGTTGTGGTACAGCGTGTTGCGATACACGCCGCTTAAGAAGATGTCTTCGTAGCCGTCATTGTCGTAGTCGCCGATGGCGACGCCGGTGTCGTATCCCGTTCCCGCTAGTCCGGCTTTCTCAGTGACGTCGGTAAAGTGTCCCTTGCCGTCGTTCTCGAAGAGGCGGTTGTAGTACTTGGCAGAATCTTTCTTTAGCGTCTTGAGGTCAGCGCCGTTGGTGAAGAAGATGTCGAGCTTGCCGTCGTTGTTGTAGTCGAAGACGGCAACGCCTCCGGCCATGGTCTCGGGAGCGTGGTGCTGCGGACTTTCGTTGCTGTCGAGTTTGAAGTCGATGGCCTGGAAGGCGAAACTAATCGGGCTGTCCGACGCGGCTTTGTGTGGGTCGCTCGTCTGAGCCTCGAAGCCCGACCCGATGGAAGCGCTCGCGCATATCAGGAGAAAAGCAGCCAGGAAACTGCGAATGATCATATTGGGCCGACGTCTTATTGAACCACAAACGACACAAAGGACACGAAGGTGGCGATCGGGTTTCCTTCGTGCACCTTCGCGTCCTTAGCGGTTAAAAGCAGTTGCTTTCGATCTATTCCGGCAGCTTCTGTTCTCCCTGAATCATCAAGTGAGAATCGGCATGAGGCGCGGCAGTTCCCGGCTGCCCGCCACCGAGGGTGATCAAATAATCTCCCGCGCCGACGAGCCGGTCCCCAGCCTCGTTCACATAACTGAGGTCCCGCGGACCAAGCGTTAGCTTCACATGCTGTTGCTCGCCAGCTTTCAGGTGTACGCGCTTGAACCCGCGCAGAGCCTTCAGCGGAGCCCCGGGCGTCTTCGGGAAGCTGATGTAAAGCTCAGCTACTTCGTCGCCATCGCGCTTGCCCGTATTCTTGAGGTCTACCTCGACATCCAGCGGATTGCCCGCCTGCAGCTGCGGGTTCGACAGCTTCATCCCGCTGTACTCGAAGGTCGTGTAACTCA